>Ga0255779_1003530_pt1 | contig 15625 bp, 10 predicted proteins | sample 011ome_21_FD_179977 | JGI IMG/M metagenome (GOLD analysis project Ga0255779, IMG submission 179977) | Coastal salt marsh microbial communities from the Groves Creek Marsh, Skidaway Island, Georgia - 011508AT metaG (version 2) | ecosystem: Environmental > Aquatic > Marine > Intertidal zone > Salt...
TGAAAAAATCCTGAAATTTTTCATCTGCGCGTTTTTTTTAATTTTCGTGGCTGTCGTTTGCAGACGTCACTTCTTTTTTTATTACTACGACTACGAACACAAAAATGCGAGCGCGACTCATCTTCACACAGACCTCCTCGGCATCCCCGACGACTAGAAGCGCGCGAGTGGTGGTGAACAACGGGACGAAGCGGATTCTTTTTAACGAGCACGATACTAAGTATAACACTACTACTTCTCGGTTTTCGTCCGTCTCCTCCTCGGTGTCTCGAGATTTCGCGCGACGACACCAATCGTCGTCATCATCATCATCATCATCATCATCATCATCATCGCGAATGAGAGGAGTGAGAGGAAGAGGAGTGAAAGTGCACGCTCGAATCGCTGGAGGAGGTGCGAGCAGTCTTTTGGATGCGGCACAGATGACGACGAAAGCGGCGGAAGCGATTTTAGACGTCTCTAAAACCGTACGAATGAAAGGAATCGAGGCACCGGCGAATGAGAAATCGTACGTCGCGTTGGACTCGGAAAACGCAGGTTTGGTGGACGACGACGGGTTACCGCTCGTGTATTCTCCGGAGGCGATTCAGACGTATTGGAAGAAGCAAGGCGGCGCGTTGCAACAACGTTGGCTGGAGTTTTTGAAAGAATCGGTACCGTTTTTGACTCGAGTCGCGAGTTTGTCCTTGCAAGGCGGGAGCGAGGAATTGACCAAGAACGGCGCGTCGTTGGCGAAAGACGCGAGAGAAATCATCCAACGGTTAGGCCCGACGTATATTAAAGCTGGACAGATGATGAGCGTCAGACCGGACGTGTTGCCGCAAGCGGCACTGAACGAGTTGGCGATTTTACAGGATTCCGTAAAACCGTTCGCGACGACGGATGCGATTTCAATCATCGAGAAAGAGTTAGGGGCACCGTTGGGGGAATTTTTCGAGGAGATTAGCGAACAGCCAGTTGCCGCGGCGAGTTTAGCGCAGGTGTATCGCGCCAAGTTGAAAAGTACCGGCGAGTTCGTCGCGGTGAAGGTGCAACGACCGGGTATTTTAGCCACAGTTTCGAAAGATTTGTACGTCTTAAGACGCGCGGCGGAGGTGTATCAAGGCATCATCGAACGGTTTGCGCCTCAGCAACGCACGGATTACGTCGCGTTGTTGAACGAGTGGGCGATTGGTTTTTACACCGAGCTGGACTTTTTGAACGAAGCCAGGAATCAAGACACGCTGAGAAAACTATTGATGGAACAAGAGAAAGTGGCGGACGTGTACGTCCCGGAGGTGAACTTTGAGTTGACAACGCGAAGAGTTCTCGTCAGCGAATGGATCGATGGCGTGAAATTGAGCGAATGCGAACCGTCGGAAATTCGGGAATTAGTCGGCGTCGGGCAAGAGTGCTTTCTCGTGCAACTCTTACAGGTTGGTTTTTTCCACTCGGATCCGCACCCTGGAAACTTGATGCGCATGAACGACGCGTCCAAAGGGAAACTGTGTATTTTAGATTTCGGTTTAGTTGCCAGAATTAACGAGGAAGATCAAGACGCGATGGTAAACTCCATCGTACACTTGGCGAACAAAGATTACGCGGCGTTGGTGGACGATTTCATCGATTTGAAAATTTTACCGGACGATTGCGACCGAGCAAAAGTGGTGCCGTTGATGGATAAAGCGTTGAGTCCGTACGTGAAAGGTGGCGGTGCGAAAAACTACGAAGCTGAATTGAAGAGAATGTACAACATGGATGGGTCTTTATCGAGCACGGCGGGCGGGTTCCAAGCGATGACGCAAGATTTGCTGACCGTTTTGAACGATATTCCGTTTTCGATTCCTCCGTACTTCGCGTTGTTAGGACGAGCCGTGGTGACTTTAGAAGGCATCGCGTTGCTCGGTAATCCAGATTATAAGTTGGTCATGGAAGCGTACCCGTTTGTGGCGAGAAAGTTGTTGTCCGACGATAGACCGGCGGCGCAGAGAGCGTTGCAAGAAGTTTTGTACGCGTCAACGTCCGCCGGCGGGTCTATTTTGAAAGGCGAACGATTAGCGGTCATGTTAAACTCGGCGATGGGTATCGTCGCGGAAACTTCGGATACGTTTGTGGATTTAGAAACGTTGCCGGAAGATGCGGCGAGCTTGAAGCAGTCTCTGAAATACGTGTTGACTCCACGAGCGGAATCTTTGAGAAAGGTTTTAGTGAAAGAAGCCATCGCGGCGGCGGATGTTTTAGCGCGACAAGCCTTGAGGAAAACCGTGACGAGAGCGTTCGCGCTCATCCCGCGACCGCCGTCGTGGTTACCGTTTCAACCACCGAACCCGGAAGATATTGAAGGTCCGATCCTGTTGCCGTCGAGAGGTAACTCCACTCCGGTTCCGGCGTTTGCCTCGCCGAGACGAGTGTTGGACTTGACGGCGCCGAAATTGACCAGAGAAGAAGAACTATTTGCGATTTCGTTGGGTGATTTAGTTGGTGGCTTAGTCGGAAAAAACGCGGCGACCGTTTTAACCGGCGACGCGTTGTTGGAACCCGACGCCGTGGCGGGATTATTGTTGGGCATCTTAGCGAGCGGGAGAACGCCGCTCGGAAACGACGAACGCATCTTGTCGCTCGCGAAGAGCACGCAAAAGCAGTTGCAAGTAGCTGAAACGACGAGTTACGACGGCGATGGACCGAACGACGACGGTGGTTTCGACGAATTATTGGACGCCGTTAACGATTTAACGCCGGAAGAAAATGCGGTATTGCAAGCGTGCGGACAAGAAGTCGTCGACGCGCTTTGGAATCGCTTAGTCGAGCGCTTGTCCCCGATCGCAGGGACGAGCGGGGTTGGTTCGTCTGAACTCGATTTAGCCGCCGCGAGCACGCGATAAAATTCGTCACACGATAATAATAATGGTAATAATAGCAGCAGCGGCATATAAAGCCGCCCGCAAGAGTGTAATTTTAAGAAGTAGAGCCCTGAAAATTTACAACTGTCGTATATTAATTTTTAAAGCGTGTGCAGCTGTTTGAAGTACTCGGAATACAGATTCGAGCGAATCTTCAGTAACCCTTGCAAATACGTCCTATACGCTTGCATTCTCGCTTGTTCTTTCTTCGTCAACACTTTATTCAGCGTCCACACGACGTTCTTCACGTACGTGACTAAAATATACCCCAACAACGCGCCGCCGAAAACGTATCGTCGTCGCACGCCTCCCCAACGTTGCATGGCGCTAAATTTACTCCTCCCAACCTCGTCGACTTCACTCGGCAACATTCCCATCAAAATAGCCGCAAAAAAGTCGTTACATCTCGGCATGACGTGACGACGAACAAAATTTCCGACGAATCGAAACGCGAACAACTCAACAAACGCCACGAACGTCATGAAAAAAATAAACACCCACGACAACGCCAGCAACGCCGCGCCGCGCATCGACCGTTTCACGTTCTCCGCCCTCTTCAACTTATCCTCTTCTAACACCTCCACTACTTTTCTATCGATTCTCGCGCAATCGTCCTTCATTGCGGTGAGATTTTTTTGCACGGTCAACCGAATCGCTTTGTCGATGTCCTCGCACACCTCGGACAAGGCGTTTGGAATATTCGCGGTTGAGTTTTGCTCGTTGGGTAAATAAATTGTCGGTAACTTGAACGCGTGCGAGTTATTAATTCGCCCGGATAAGTTTTGCGTGATTTGAATCAACACTCTCTGTCGATCGTGTTCTTTCTCCACTTGATCCGCTTTGGACATGTAATACGACAACTTCTCCGCGTGTTTCTCGTTCAACGCCTCGATAACTTTCATCGTCCTCCCGCACAAAGCCTGCCCAATTGGATCAAAAAACACCAGAACCAAATCCACGTGATCCGCCAACCACAAAATCGCCGCGGAAACGTCAAACGGATACTCCATCTCCCCGTCCACTAAACCCGGCGTGTCGATGAAATCAATCGCCGGAAAATTCTTCTCCTTCGAAGTGCTCACCTCGGTGAACACGTTCGCCTGTATCCCTTCGAACCGTTCTAACCCGTCCAAGTGGTCGTAAAACGCAAACGTCGCGTCTCCTTTCAGCGACTCTCTCTTACGTCCGGAAGTGACGTACGTAAACCCTCTCGTCTCGATCGCCACCCCGGTCGTCTGTATGCTCTCGTCGATGTACCAGTTTATAAAACTGCTCTTCCCGGCGGAATGATTTCCAATGATCAAAACGGAGACTTTTTTTCTCGGTTTCCAACACGTCACGTTCAAGAGTGGATCTTTGGCGATTTCGAGGATCCCAACCGACCCCGGTTGGTTCCCGTTCGGACCTCGCTCGTATAAATCGTGGATGGATTTCAAGATTCGTTCGTTCGGGGAGGATTTTTCGTGATGATGATGATGGTGGACGTCGCGGTGACTGTAATGATGATGAGAGCGCGTTTGTTCAACTTTGGCACCACTCGCACCACCACCACCACTTCCTCCTCCTCCTCTGTTGTCCGCAGTCGTCGCGTTGGTGCTCAAAGTCGCCGAGGAAATCGTTTCCCCTTTTTGGTGATGAATGGTGTCGTTGCCGTTGTTTTTGCTGGAGGAATTCGATAATTTCCCCGCGGAGGAACTAGCGTCTCTCGGTGGTTTCGCCGGTTTTATAGCGTTCACCCCGACACCGGTTCCTCCTCCGTGTTCTTTTCTCGGTGAATGATGCGTCCTCTCCGAACTCATGATTGATGTGCGTAACGCTTTGCGCGTAATATACGTGCGAAAAGTTGTTGTTGTTGGGTAAAAGTGCGGTTGTTTTGATACAAAAGAGAGAGGCGGAGCGAAACACGTCCTGTGATGGTCAATTTAGTTTTACTTTTTTTTTTGGTCTTTTTTCGTTTTTTCTTTTGAATTTTGAATTTTGCGCTCACTCGTTTGTCACAACAAACTCCCCCTGTGTTTTAATTGAAACACACATTAAAGACGGAACACTTTGAACGATCAAAAGTCGAGGAAAGGCACACCGAAAACGAGAGGAGGAACACGACGACCTGGGATATACGCGCGACAACGAGAAGAACAAGAACAGCGCGTTATTACTATTTTCTCGTCATCGAAGAAGAAGAAGAAGAAGAAGAATATAATTAAAAAATCATGGCATCGGAGGACGACACGAATTCGAGCGCGAAAACGAACAAAAGAAAATCCGTCTTTGGCTTTGTCTGGCGATGCATCTCCTCGAGTCGAGAGGTGTTTTCAAACGCACGCGCGAACGATTGGATGAGAATGTGCCGAGGCATTTCGTGCCCGATATCCGTGAAAGATGCGACGAGGAGATTACGATTTAACTTGCGAGATTTTGCACCCAATTACCAAGTGTTGATGTTACTCTCGATGTTCGTGTCAGTCGTCTGTCGTCCTTGGTCGTTTTTAACGGTGTTCGCGGTGGTCGTCGCGTGGCATTACGTGATCAACGTGAGGAGCAAAGACGTGACTTTGAAAAGAGGTGCGAACGAAGAACCGATCGTGGTGACGGTGAGAATGCAAGGGATGTTATTACTCGCGGTGTCGGCGATTTTAATATTCGGGTTCACGTCGTTCTCGGCGACGTTCGTGACGTGCGTTTCCATCGGCGCGGGCGTGTGCGTGTCGCACTCGGTGATGAAAGCGCCTTTGACGGAGAACAACAGTTCTCCCGACGGAGGGGACTCGCCGACGAGTCCGTCGTTATTGGCTGAGTTTCAAGAGTACACCGGGTCCACGTTATCTACGTTCAACCGAGGCGCCGGGTTCGAGAAAGTCATCCCGAGTCAAGTCTACGAGTACGGCGGCAAGGCGCTCGACGGCGCCACCGCGGGCGTGAGCACCATTAGCTCGTATTTCGGCCAAGCTATTTTGCAACGCACCGGGTCGAACGTCAGCAATAACAGTAGTAATAATGGCGGTGGTAATGGTACCGGTACGAGCGCCGGCTCTTCTTCAGTGTAATCGTATATGTTTTAAACTTTCAACTTTGTATTTACTTTTTGTCTTCACACTTTAACACCCCTAGAGACAGCATTTAGAGAGCACTTCTTTATCGCAGTTTAATAGATACACACAGTCAGAATACGCGCGCGAGGAGTGCAAGCGCGCTGGAGTAGGAGGGAAAGTGGTCGCATTAATTCGTGCGCTCTTTGAGCTTTCGACGCATACATATACTACATGACCCGGGCGGAAGAGATCAAATCCTTCAACGAAACCCGCAAAAATCGCATCAAACAAAAGTTTATCGTCCCACTCGTCTACGCGCCGTTACTGCCTTTAATACGGATTGGATTTAAAACAAATCCACTGTTGAGAGATCGTTTGTTTGCCGTGGCACTCGGGTGTGGGTTAGCGCACGCCGGCTGGGTGATGAGTCGAGACTCGAGCGTGTGATTGATTAGGTGTGTTGCAGGTGTTTTCCCCTAACGCCTTACTTGGATATGAGCGACGACGATAAACTCGCCGCGCCGAACCGTCACAAGTTCTACGTCGACGAGAACAAATTGGTGTACGAGTGGGAGCAAACGTTGGAAGAGGTGAACATTTTTATCCCCGTTAGTTCCGAGTTGAAAACGAAGGAAGATTTGTCGGTTGAAATCACCGGGAAAACGATCGAGATTAAGAAGAAGAAGAAGAAGATTGGAGACGAAGATTGCCACGTGTTGCCGAAACTGGAGCTGTACCGACAAACGATCGCGGATGAATCCGTGTGGACGCGAGATCAATCCACCGGGGAGATGCACATTCAACTGGTGAAGCTGAAAAAAGCGGAACCTTGGGAAGCGGCGTTTAAGGAACATTGCCGTAACAACCTCCGAGGAGCGACGCCAAACGCGAGCGACGAAACGTCGACGAAAGCCGAGGCCGATGAAAAAATCGAAATGGACAGAAGACGGATGATGCTCGCTCGATTTCAAAAGGAAAATCCTGGATTTGATTTCAGCGACGCTGAGTTTGAAGTCGGCAAAGAAGTCCCGGACGCCAGCGAGTGGAATTTGAAATAGTATGTAGTTGTAAAAGTAGTCGTGGGAGTACTCGTATTTGTACTCGTAAGAGATTGAATTTTTGAAATTTCTCAACATAAAACAAGACAAAAAACACACACAAAACCCGCTCAAAAAAAAAAGCAACAACACAGTACAACGAACACCGTTCACATGCTCTCCTCCACGGACGACGACGACGACGCCTCTTGGAGCAACTTGGGCACCGACCTTCAAGGCGAAGAGATCGTTCTCGAGGACGTCGTTGGAAAAAAGAAGACGAAGGAGGAGTTCGAGGAGGGAGACGAAAAAGAATTGGAGGAAAAACCGCAAATGACATGCGGGAAAAAGGACGACTCTCCCCCTTCAAAAGAAGAAGAAGAGAAAGAGTTGGAGGGCATCGAGGACGCGTGGGAAGGCAAAGACGAGGAAGTGCGCGCGTGGCTGGAACTCGCGGAGGCGCAATTTGACGCGAGGACGTCGCCCTTAATCGGGGCGCAACAGAAACAGCAAACGAGTCACGCGACGACGACAAAATATGAGACCCCTACTCAAGGAGAGGGGGGTGAAGGTCCAGTCCAAGAAAAACAACCGCGAAGAGAGAACAAACGAAGACGGACGAACGCGATGAAAACATTGAAGAGGTCGCTGGATGTGAAGTTGATGATGAGCTCGGTGGTATCGATTTGCATTGGAATCGTGGCTTTGTATTTAGCCACCATGTCGTCGTCGACGACGAGGGACGTCGTGATTACTGAGAATACGCCTTCCGAGACGAACTCGTTCGAGGAACGATTAAAAGCGATCGAGGAGATTCAACGGTGCGAAGTCAAGTTGGAAAAAGCGAAAGAGAAGGTGGAGGAGTTGGTGACAAAAATTTTGGAGGAGAAGAGGAAGCTTCGCGCACAACAGCAACGGGGCGTTTTCGCCTCGTGGTTGGCGTTTGAAGACGACGAGTATTCGGAGGCGATTTCATCTTGGACTGCGATGGTCGCAGTGGTGACGTATTTTACCGCGATATCGATGATTTCGCTTTGGTTCTGGAAGTTGGTAAACCTTGCGTTCTTTGGTAACGGCGAGATGGAAGAATCGTCGTTTTTTACCACCACGACGGGGACGACCAGAAGCGACGAAAGCGGCTCGGCGAAAGACGACGACGACGGAAAAGGAGAAAGACCAATCGACTCGTACGCGAAAGTCGCGAGGCATTTAAACGCCAACAAAACACCAACATCTTCGATCCGGGGCGCCTTGCGTACCCCAAGCGACTCGGGCGTTCCCAAGCCGTTCGCCACGTCTTCGCAAAGACGCAGGAGCGTATCGCCAACCGTCTCCAAAGACGGCGCCACGCCTCTCTCAAGATTACCTCGCTACAAAACGCCGCAGTTACCGCCAACCGCCAACCGTCGCGGTCCGGCGAGAGAAGACTCGGTGAATAACTTAGGTCGTCGAATGCAAGACGTCGCCGACGAAGACTTGGCGATGAATCTCTACGGAGAACAGTGATGAAAAGAAGCATGAACCCCGAGAGAAAGAGAAAGAGAAAGAGAAAGAGAGACAAAAGAAGAAGAACAAACACACAGAACGTCTCATACGCGTACTCGTCGGCGGCTCGCCGCGAGTACGTACCTAAACAAAGCTGCTGTAACACTACAATACTAATATACACTTTTATACACAATCGAGTTCGTCTCAACTCGTCATCGCCTCTACCGCCTTCTCTACTTTCCTCCTCACCTTCCTCCGCTTCTCTTCCTTCTTTTCCTCCTCCTCGTCTCCGTCTTCGCCATTCACCGCAAACCTCCCAATCTTCTCCAAAACGTTCTCCTTCAAGCTCCCCAACTTCCCGTGCACGGCCACCGCTCGCATCGTGCACGTCCTCCCTTCCACTCTTTCGATGTTTTCGAAACAAAGTTTCACTTTTCGTACGTCTTCGCGCGAGCATCGTAAAACGACCACGTTCGACCCGTATTTTTGCTCGTAATACTTCACCTGCACCGACGGACACATCTCTCGAGCGCCGGCGACGCCAAACGCGGATTCGATTTCCAAACGCAGTCGATTCGAGAGCACGCGTTCCGACGTCGGTTTTTTATCGTGGAAGAGCGCGCGAGCGATGATGTATCTGTTTTTAAATCGAACCATGATAGAGTAAACACACGCACACACTCTCTCTCCGTCACCGAACGCGCGTGTGTAGTCTCTATTGTTTCTGCGCGCTGTTCTTTATTCTAATTAATTAGTGAGCTTTTTGGCCGTTGCATCCCCCAAAAGAAAGGCGAATTTTGCACCGCATTACACACGCAAGACACACACTCTAGGAACAGGTCTTGAAAACAGCATTCATCTCCCGAGAACACGAATAACAGCAGAAGAAGACGAACACTAAAGCGGCGAGAACGATGATGATGATGCGCTCTCGGGGTTCCGGAGAAGAAGGAGGAGGAAACTATTTCCCAGGCGGCGCGGTATCTCTGAACGAGACCAATTTCATGAATTCCAATTTCGACGACCCGGAAAGCGCGTCGAAGACGAAGACGTTTACTTCGAGAATAGGGAAAGCAGCTTCGTCGGGAAACGCGAACGGGAAAGATAAGAGCAGTTTGAAGAACTCGAGGATGATGAATAAAAGTTTAAAATACGTCGGGGTATTTCTCTTGCTGTGCGTGTTGGCGATTGCTTCGAGAACGTCAAAGACGATTACGTTGGTCGTGTTAGCCTCGGTCGGGACGTTGGCGTTTGCGAAGTATTTATCCATGTGGGTGCTGGAAAAAGACGAAGGGACGATGGAGATGATTGAAGTGGCGGATGCGATACGGGCCGGTGCGAGTGGGTTTTTCTCCACGCAGTACGGGCTGATTAGTAAACTCGCGGTGGTCTGCGCCGCGTTCGTGTTCTTTTTGTACGAGTTCAGACAAGTGACGCCGGAGCAAGAGAAGAGCGGGTTGACCAGTCACAGCGTGGCGATATTGACGACGGTGGCGTTTTTGTTGGGGGCGTTTTGCTCGGGGATGAGTGGGTACGCTGGAATGTGGGTATCGGTGAGAGCGAATTCGAGAGTGGCGGCGGCGAGTCGAAGAGGCTCGAGAGAGCCGCTGGTCGTCGCGTTGAGAGCGGGTGGATTTGCCGCTTTGTTGGTGGTCGCGACGACGGTGTTAGGCGTGGCGAGCTTGTTCGCGGTGTATTCGTGGTGGTACGGACTGACGAGTGCTGGGATGAAAGCAGCCGGAGGAGGTGATTCGGCGAGCGAATCGATTGAAAACGTGATCGAGATACCGCTGATGTTAGTCGGTTACGGATTCGGGGCGTCGTTCGTCGCGTTATTCGCGCAGTTAGGTGGTGGGATTTACACCAAAGCAGCGGATGTAGGCGCAGATTTGTGTGGCAAGGTGGAGATGAATATTCCCGAGGACGATCCGAGGAACCCCGCGGTGATTGCCGATTTGGTCGGAGACAACGTTGGGGATTGCGCAGCCAGAGGCGCGGATTTGTTCGAGTCCATCGCGGCGGAGATCATTTCAGCGATGATTTTAGGCGCAACCGTGGTGAGAAGATCCGATATGAGCGTCGTCGAAGCGAAGGGGTTCGTGTTGTTCCCACTGGTGGTTCACGCGATGGATTGCTTTGCCTCGGCGATTGGCATTCTGTCCGTTTCTGAGATCGAGCCGAGATACAAGCAGGAACCGTATTCAGTGTTGAAGAGAGGGTATAACGTGGCGTTGGCGATTGCGTTGGTGTGTTTTGGTATCGCATGCAGATGTATGTTGTATACGGAGAAAGCCGAGGACGCGTGGAAGTACTTCTACGCGTGTGGTATAGTTGGCATTTTGTGCGGATACTGCTTCGTGTTCATCGCGCAGTTTTACACCGATTACGCGTTTCCGCCAGTCAGAAAGATTGCCGAAGCGAGTACGACTGGCAGTGGCACGAATGTCATCGCTGGTGTTGGTGTTGGTCTCGAAGCGACCGCGGCGCCGGTTATTGTGGTTTCCATCGCCGTCGTCGCGGCGTATCATTTAGGGCAAAATGCCGGATTAGTTGATGAAAGCTCGGACGAACCGATTGGCGGTTTGTTTGGTACCGCGGTTGCGACGATGGGAATGCTCTCCACTGCAGCCTACGTCTTGACCATGGACGTGTTCGGCCCGATCGCAGATAACGCCGGCGGTATCGTAGAAATGTCCAACCAACCAGACTCGGTTCGAGACGTGTGTGACGAGCTAGACGCCGTAGGAAACACGACGAAAGCGACAACGAAAGGGTATGCGATCGGTTCCGCCGCCTTGGCGTCGTTTTTACTCTTCTCCGCGTTCATGGACGAAGTTTCCGCGTTTACCGGTCAAGCGTTTTCCACCGTAGATATTTGCATCCCAGAAGTGTTCATCAGCGGTTTGCTTGGCTCCATGTTGGTATATTTATTCTCCTCGTTCGCGATCGCGGCGGTCGGGAAATCGGCGCAAGACGTCGTCAAAGAAGTTCGACGACAGTTTGCGGAGAATCCTGGAATCATGACGTACGATACGAAACCAGATTACGAACGGTGCGTCTCGATTGTGGCGAAATCGGCGTTACGAGGTATGGTTAAACCAGGCGTCGTCGCCGTTTCTGGACCACTAATCACAGGCATTATATTTCGACGCATCGGCATAGCCTCCGGTCGCGAGTTACTCGGCGCGAAGTGCGTCGCAAGTTTTCTCATGTTTGCCACCGCGAGTGGGATTTTGATGGCATTGTTTTTGAACACCGCCGGAGGAGCGTGGGATAACGCCAAGAAATACGTGGAAACTGGATTCGGAGGAGGGAAAGGGAGCGAAACGCACAAAGCGGCGGTCACGGGAGACACCGTGGGTGATCCATTTAAGGATACCGCTGGACCGAGTATCCATGTGTTAATTAAAATGCTCGCGACGATTACGTTAGTTGCTGCGCCTATGTTTCTCGATTAAAAACGTGTAATATTGAAAGAACAAAACTAAGATTTTATTAATTACTGGGTATATTTGACTTTTCTGACCATTAAAAGAATGTATATCGATACGCGTATAAGTACACGTCTGTTTGCTCTCTCGTTCATACTCACTTTCGCATTTAACGCTGCATAGCAGCCACCGCCGCGTTGCCTTGCATCAAGCCGGCGCGAATGGCGGCGCTCGCATCCGCCACCGCCGCCGGTCCGCTCGGTACGAAGATGGTCGAGTTCCCGCCTTGCGTCCCAACCTCCTTCATCGTGTCAAAGTATTGCGTCATCATCATCATTTCCATCACGTCCTTGGAGGAAATGCCATCGACTTCCTTTTGAAAGTTCACCACCGAATCTCTCAAACCGTTGATGATTGCCTGTCTTTGCCTCGCCATACCGGTACCGCTCAAATACTTCGACTCCGCGTCCGCCTCGGCAGCTTTCACCACCATAATCTTCTCCGCTTCCGCGCGATCCTTCGCGGCAACTCTTTGTCTTTGCGCCGCGTTGATTTCATTCATCGCATTCTTTACCTTAGGATCCGGCGCGATATCCGTCACCAACGTCGAAATAATGTTATACCCAAACTCCTCCATCGATTTCGCCAACATGTTCTTCACCTCCATCGCGATTTCCTCTTTCGACGTGAAAACGTCGTCCAACTTAATTCTCGGTACCGTCGAACGGACGACGTCGAAGATGTACGAACGAATTTGCCCTTTAGAATCAGTCAATTTATAAAACGCGTCAAACATGCGAGCCGGGTCTTGCAAGACTTGATACTGCGTCGAGATGATGATGTTGACAAAGACGTTATCTAAAGTCTTCGTTTCCACGGAAACGTCCAAAGATTGGATTCTCGTGGAGATGGTCCCGACATTCGCCGTGCCTGCGTTTGAAAAGGGGTTTAGGAAAAGAAAATAGTTGTTAAGAATGATGAGCGTATTCGCGCTAAAGCGCTCTCTTCGACGGGAAAGCCCCCGCTGTGTGTTGCGTGCGCAAAAGAGACGAGAGCGTTTTTAGAGGAAAAAAGGACCAAGAAAACGTACCGACGCAAGGAATAATCACGTGGCACCCGGGAGGTGCAAATCGGTCGAATTTACCGCACGTGGCGATGACACCGCTGTTTTATTACGCACGACGTGTATAGAGAGAGATGATGTATAGGTCAGCACAAAACGCTTTCATGTGATACGTGGTTGTTTGCAAACATAATACCACTAAAGAGGAGTATTAAGAATGAATCCGTGCATTCCAATTATTTTCCCCGGGGAGGACTTATAAATATCTCGACGGAATGATGCACACGCGCGAGACGAGAAAGAGAGAGAGAGAGAGAGAGATGTAAAAGAGCGCGCAAAAGCAAGGAACGAAAACTTACAACGTGCCCTGATCGACGCATGTCCAGCAAGCCATGATTGTATGTATTTTTGTCGTGTAAGTGTGTAATGTCGTGTGTCGACTTCTTTGTGACGTCTCTCTGCCAAAGAGGGTGCCTTTCCGAGAGAGTAAATTTGCCAGCAAAAAGGACTGTTTGTGCAACACAAAAAGTCAATACGAATGCATTTGACATTTTTTTGCCAGCTGGGAGAAAAATTGTGAGCACGTAATATGTAATATTCTTCTTATATAGTATCATTGTTTCCTGGTAAACGCGTTCGGACTGAACTTGAACGCGCCGTCTTCGCTCGGCCAGGAAGTCATCCGTTCCGTTTTCGTCACGGTCACGTTAGGACCGCGAATGCCTTTCCAACTCTTTTCGCTGGCGTGCGCGACGCCGACGACGACGGAATCGGAGAACGTCGGCGAACTGTGACCGTCGAATACTACGGCGTGGGATTGGCCGCCATCGATTACAGATTTGACGCAAGTGACGGAGGAGGAGTCCCAGGCCCAAATGCCGCCGACGTTGTTGGTGACTTGGGAAGAGGAGACGAGGCAACGGGCGTTGTTGGAGCAGTCGACGCCGGGGCCTTTGCATTCGCGAAGGATGGTATTGGAGAGGATGGAGCATTCCGCGTTTTGGGTGACGACGACGGCTTCCTCTTTCGTATTTTCAACGACACAGTTACGAAGAGTGCATGTGGCGTTGTCGGTGACGTAGACGCCGGCGCGTTCGGCGCCGTGAAGTTTGCAATCGATGAAGGCGGCGTCGGCGTCTCGGGAGAGGCGCGCGCAGTTGTTTTTACCGGTGATGTTGCAGTTTCGAAAGGTGGCTTTGGCTTTGTCGGTGACGACGAGGCCGTCGCATCCAGTACAAGTAAACGAGCAACCTTCCATTAAGGTTTCGAATTGGTTCTTATTGAGGATATTTCCGCGTTCCATTTGGGCTATGCGCACGGATTCCGCGAACCCGGAGAAATCGAAATCGACGTTGGAAACGACAGAGGATCGAGTGATGCGGAATGTCGGGCTGTTGGCGCGCATATCGATGGTGGCTTCTTTGAGCGCACCTTCGCCTTTGATCCACACGCGTTTTGTCACGCAGACGGTTTCGCCACACCCGTTGTGTGTGCCTCGCAAGAGAAGTATTTTATCGCCGTCAGAAGCCATTTCGACGGCCTCGCGAATCGAGCGCGCGTGGAGGGCGGTATTTTTGTTCACTTCAGCTTTTCGTCGCGCTTCGGCCATGTGCCCGTCTTCTTTACTGTACCGTTCGGTGTTTATGGGATTTTTGTGTTCGTCGGTGACGTCGAATTCGGCGTTTGTCGGAGCTTCTTTGCCTAACCACGCCTCTTCGCCGGCGGATCGAACGTAAATGACGCGACCGTCGAAGCCAGCCGGGGAGCCGTACTTTGCGGCTTGAATGGCGATAACATCCAATAAATCCTTAAACGGTTGCCCGGAAGACCCTTTTTCGCATTCGACGAGCTTTTCGCCCACTCTTAACGACGCGACAGCTAAAGACCACGCGGAGAGTGCAGCGTACGCCTCGCCGCAGCGAAACCGCGCTTTCGACCAGTCCGGCGCAATCGTCGTCGCGCTTATGGCATCTTCTAAAGCCCCGAGTAAATCTTCCCCGTCTCTTAACTTGGCTTTTGACCGATTACATAAGGTCACCACCGCAATCAACTCTTCTTCCGATAACTCTGCATCATTGTTTTTGTCGTTTCGATTACCGTCGCTCGTCTCTTCTTCTTCTTCTTCTCTCCTCTTCCTCCTCAAATCCGCTTCGCACTGACTCAACGCTTCGTCGTACATCGCCACCGCCATCTTCAAATCGTTCGCACGCATCAGTTCGTTCGCTTTTTCTCTCATCGCGTGTGCTGGATGCTCCGACTTTAACTCTTTCAATCGCGCGTCCGGCGTAACTCTTTTCCTCTTTTGAAACACATCCACCAACTGATTGGAGGCATTCTCAGCCTCGATATCTTCCCGCGACACGATCTCGTCCTCGTCTTTTCTCGCCACCTCTAACGCTTCTTTCGGCAACGCTTTCCTCATGTCGAGCGACGACGAGTCCGTCTCGTCCAGTTTCGCATCCTTCTTCACCTTCTCGAGATATTTAAGCGCGTTTGTCTGATCCGAATGCGATGTCGAGACATTATCTCTCTCTCTGCTCTTTTCCAATCGCTTCAACCTTTCTCGCGCGTTCAAAGTCTCTTTGATCGCGTCGAGTTTCTTTTGCACGTCCGGGCCAGAACCTGTTTCCGACCATCTTTGTTTCAATTTGTTCGCTAAGAGTTGTTGGTGTTGGTGCTCTTTCGCCACCATGATCAG
>Ga0255779_1003546_pt1 | contig 15573 bp, 14 predicted proteins | sample 011ome_21_FD_179977 | JGI IMG/M metagenome (GOLD analysis project Ga0255779, IMG submission 179977) | Coastal salt marsh microbial communities from the Groves Creek Marsh, Skidaway Island, Georgia - 011508AT metaG (version 2) | ecosystem: Environmental > Aquatic > Marine > Intertidal zone > Salt...
CCGTCGTGCCGTTTTTTGTCGCCAATGTGCTGCCCGCGCTTGTGGGTATTCGGTTTTTCCAATTTTTCTGGACGACTGCGCTGGGCATCATTCCGGGGGGATTGGTGTTTACGTGGATTGGCGTTGGTATAGGTGATGTGTTTGATCGCGGTGGCACGCCGGATCTGTCGTTGATTTGGTCACCGCATATTTTGGGGCCGCTGTTGGGGTTGGCCGCATTGGCCGCATTGCCCATGATTTTCAATAATAAGGAACGCTAGTATGACCCGCATTAAAACAGATTTATTGGTCATTGGCGCGGGATCAGGTGGGTTGTCCGTTGCTGCAGGCGCGGCACAAATGGGGGCCGATGTCACCCTGTTGGAACCCCATAAAATGGGCGGTGATTGTCTGAATTACGGCTGCGTCCCGTCCAAGGCATTGTTGGCCGCAGGTAAACGCGCCAGCCAGATCCGCGACAGTGCAAAATTCGGATTAACCGCAACGGTTGATGTGGATTACGTTCGCGTCATGGACCATGTCCGCGATGTGATTGCCCAGATTGAACCCCATGACAGCCAGGCCCGTTTCGAAGGCTTGGGCGTGCGTGTGCTGCGTCATGCGGGGCGATTTATTGGGCCAACAACAGTGCAGGCGGGCGACACGGAAATCACCGCCCGCCGCATTGTGATTGCAACTGGGGCCCATGGCTTTGTTCCGCCGATTCCTGGGTTGGCGGATGTGCCCTATCTGACCAATGAAACCTTGTTTGATCTGACCCAAGCGCCCGATCATTTGATTGTGATCGGCGGTGGACCCATTGGCGTTGAAATGGCGCAGGCCCACGCGCGGTTGGGGGTTCGCGTCAGCTTGGTTGATATGGGGCCGATTTTGCCCATGAACGATGAACAGGACCGCGATATTCTGCGCGATCAACTGACCGCAGATGGGGTTGTGTTGCATGAAAATGTGGGCATTCAAAACATCGCAGGCGATGCAGGGGCGATTGCCGTTCACTTAGATAACGAAACCCAAGTGTCAGGTTCGCATCTGTTGGTCGCAACGGGCCGGCGACCCAATGTGCATGGGTTGGATTTAGAGCGTGCAAACATCGCCTATTCCGACAGGGGCATCACTGTGGGTGCGGATTTGAAGACATCAAACCCCAAGGTCTATGCCATCGGCGATGTCATTGGTGGTGCGCAGTTTACCCATGTTGCCGGATATCATGCAGGCGTGGTGATCCGATCCGCAATGCTTGCCTTGCCGGCCAAGGCGTCGAATACGGCCATTCCAACGGTGACATACACTGATCCTGAAATTGCCACCGTTGGACTGTCGCAGGATCAGGCGCGCGCCAAATTCGGTGGGGATATAGAATTGGTCCGATTCGAACATGCGGGTAATGATCGCGCTGTTGCGGAACGTGTCACGCAGGGCCATACCGTCGCAATTGTTGTGCGTGGCCGCGTTGTTGGCGTCCGCGTTGTTGGACACCAAGCGGGCGAATTGATCAATTTCTGGACCTATATGGTAACGCATCGCGAAAAAATCGGGAAATTAGCCGGCATGATTTCGCCCTATCCGACATTGACCGAAATCAATAAAAGGGTGGCTGGGGCCTATTTTTCACCCCGTCTGTTTGATAATGTCTGGCTTAAACGATTTGTTCGTTTCGTACAAAAAAGGCTAGGCTAGCATGTTCAAAACCCTCTCGGGTCGGTTTTTGATTTTGACAGTGTTGTTTATCATGCTGGCCGAGATTTTGATTTTCGTCCCCTCAATCGCGCGATTTCGACTGGATTATTTGAATGCCCGCATTGAACGTGCGCAAATTGCGTCTTTGGCATTGCTGGCGGATGCGGAATTGTCACCTGCGCTGGAACAGGAACTCTTGGCCAATGCGCAGGTATATAACGTGGTTTTGGTCCGCGATGCGGCGCGGCAATTGGTGTTGTCATCCCCAATCCCATATCCCGTGGAACAGTCGTTTGATTTGCGCGATCCCCAGCCGTGGCAGTTGGTACGCGATGCCCTGATCCGACTGGTTGATCCGGCGGACGCTGTTATTCGGGTCATTGGTTTACCTTCCCAACAGGCCGGTCAGCTGATCGAGGTGACGCTAGATGCGGCGCCGCTGCGGGACGCTATGATTGATTATGGTCGGCGCGTGTTCGTGTTGTCGTTGGTGATTTCCGTAATCACAGCCGCATTATTGTTTTTTGCGGTGCGTGTATTGATTGTTGTGCCTATCAAGAGGGTCGCAAAATCCATGACCGATTACAGCCAAGCCCCCCAAGACATTCGGCGCATTCTGACCCCTGATTCTAAAATCACAGAAATCCAAGAGGCCGAACAGGCCCTGCATCACCTGCAAGCAGAATTATCAGCCGCCCTACGCCACAAGGAACGTTTGGCCGCATTGGGGCAAGCGGTTGCAAAAATCAGCCACGATTTGCGCAACATCCTGTCGTCGGTTCAATTGCTCAGTGACCGGATGGAGGAAAGCCAAGACCCGATGGTGCAAAAAATTGCGCCGCGATTGATGCGATCGGTGTCGCGGGCCGTATCGTTGACGGAAAATACCTTGGCCTTTGGTCGCGCAGGCGAACCCAGCCCGCGGTTGGAATGGGTGGATCTGTCCGATATCGTGACCGAGGTTGCCGCCCTTGAAACACTGGCATTGAATGTCAGTGACGGGATAAACATCACATATCATGGCCCGAATTTGACCCTGCGGGCCGATCCTGAACAGCTGCACCGTATTTTGCAGAATTTGGTGCGTAATGCGCGTCAAGCAATGCAAGCGGCGTCCTGTAAGGGCGACATTGTTATAGCCGCAACACAGACCAACGCTGCGTGGACCATTACCGTTACCGATCACGGCCCTGGTTTATCACAAAAAGCACACGATAAACTGTTCCAAGCCTTTGCAGGTGGCACCCGCAAAGATGGCACAGGCCTAGGCCTGGCCATCGCCGCCGAATTGGTGGCCGGCCATGGTGGCACATTGGATCTTCGCGCGACCGGACCTGATGGATCGGTATTTGGATTTGATTTACCCAAATCGTTAACATGATTCAGTAATTTGTGAAAAAGTCTGATTTTATTTTGCGAAAAAGTCTGATTTTGCACTTGCAAAGTTTTTCCCAACCCCTTAGAGACCCACGCAGTGGACCGATAGCTCAGCTGGATAGAGTACTTGACTACGAATCAAGGGGTCGGGGGTTCGAATCCTCCTCGGTCCGCCACTAAATTCCCGTAAATACATTATTATGAACGTGTTTTTTATTGTTCTTTTCACTCAACCCACAGTCCTACCCACAAAGCATGTTATGTTAGGGCTTTAAACTTTAACATTTAAAGAAGTATTAGAGTACGATTTCAAAACATTGCCACCGGACGTCGGGCACACAATCAAAAAGGACATAATAATCTAGGGCTAAGGACCCGGGACCCCTGTATTTCACACCGTGCGCCTTGGACCCCTAGTCTTTAGCCATAGAGTGGTAGTTTCAATTTACAAATTTAGCAAATTCACACTTACCCTTTCGACGAAGGGAGAGCCATGCTTCGATTTAGGCGCATGCATAGTCTACAGAAGTTCGCCTCAATCCATGCCTTGTTTCACAATCTATTCAACTCGCAAAGGTCACTCTCAAAAGGCATGACATTCAAGCTTGACCGTGACGCTGCTCTCACCGAGTGGCGCTCCTTAGTTATCTCTTAGAAAGTAGTCGTCAAGCGCATACTGATGCTTGGGCTTGTTTGTCTGACAGCACCGTTTCAAATACCACACCCCCAGCGGCCAATGCATCCAGTGTCGGCGCATGGCAAATCCCATCCCCATAGGATTTCAACGTCTGTGCAGTTAATTGATCCACCTGAATGAATAAAATATTAGGACGTTTCTCCACAAACATTCTCCAACACTAAGTCTTTGTATAAATTTCTTATGCGCATAGTTAGCGGGCGTGATCCATCACCAATGGTTTTGCCATCAATTGAAGAAACAGGTGTTTGCGCTCCAAAAGTCCCCGTTAAAAAAGCTTCGTCTGCTCCATAGGCTTCATAAAGTGAGAAATTCTTTTCATAAACAGGGATTTTATTGTCGCGACAAAGATCGATGACTTTTTGACGGGTTACACCGTTCATGCAGTAATCGCCTGTTGAGGTCCAAACTTCGCCACGCCGGACTATGAAAAAATTACAAGCATTTGTTGTGTTAACGAAGCCGTGTGGATCTAGCATTAAAGCTTCATCTGCACCTGCTTGCTCAGCTTGAAGACAGGCAATAACACAATTAAGTTTTGAGTGGCTATTAAATTTTGGATCTTGAGACAATGGCAGACCACGAACTTGTGGCACAGTAGCTAATCGAACTCCCCCGGATTGAATGTTTTCTGCTGGCTTAGAATGTTCAACAATCGCAACAATTGTTGGTCCAAACCTGCTTAATCCTGGATGTTGGAATGGTTTTGCTTTTCGTCCTCGAGTAATCATGAGCCTACAATGAGCGTCAGAATGCATACCATTTGCTTCAGCTGTAATATTCAGAATTTCCAAGATATCGTCTGTGGTCATGTCGATTTCCAAAGATATCGATTTAAGAGAGTTGAACAGGCGATCCATGTGTTCGTCAAAAAATGCCCATTTGCCATTGTACAATCGCATACCTTCCCACATCCCATCTCCGAGCATGAAGCCGCTATCATACACACTGATCTTCGCGTCGTTCTTGTTTACTAATTCGCCATTCACCCAAATTAGGATGTTGTCATTACGTTCATCACGTTCTGAATCGTGGGTGGTTTTACCGTATTTTTCATTCATGATTTTATCTTATTCTTCGTGCGGAATACTCGCGTAAACTTCATCAAGACCTGCTTGCATATGCTGGCTGATATGATTGCAGATATGATCGAGAGTACCGCTTGTAGCTAATTTCAAATATTCTGCGTTGGCAGTCATGAACACTCCACTTACGCCATGTAAACGTTGGTGCAAAGACATGTAAATTTGCACGCGTGGGATAAGCTTCTGCCACTGAGCCAAAAGCAACCCATGGTCACTTAATTCGTACACCCAATTGTGGAATGCGATTTCTCCTTCGACCGAAGCTGTCAGGTCTCTACGGTTGCGGGCATCCTCGAGCCGAGCAAAACGCGCCCTAAGTTCTTCGTTGTCTGCCTCAGTGCGCTTTTCCCACGCTTGCTCGAAGGCAAACCGCTCTAACGCTGTTCGGATAGAATAGAGTTCACGAAGCTCTTTTCGGCTGACCGAACGGACCCGCAACGCTTTATAGGGGGCTTTTACGAGCAAGCCTTCCTCGGTGAGTTGCATGATCGCTTCACGAAGCGGCCCGCGGCTGACGTTCAATTTTCTGGAAAGGTCGGTCTCGGTTAGTTTCTCACCTGGCTGCAAATCCCCTTCAATGATCCGATCGCGAAGCATGTCGCGGATCTGTTCACTTAGCGGCAATTGGCGGATTTCAGTAACAGGCAAAACGAGTTTCCGAGAGTTGTATAAAGGGGTGATCTGGGGCGGCCATGCGCCGCCCCAGAAATCATATCAACGCATAAAGATCAATTCACGCTGGATTGGCGGGCTATCTTCGGGATCAACGCCAAACTCAACTAAGAAATCATTGTACCAACCTTGAATGCGCCCAGTTTCGTACCAATACAAACTGGTGGTATCTAACCAGTCACGCCAGGTCTTGTCGGCCTCTCGGCGAACACCAATGTTCACGGGTGCAGTGAAAGCCGGTGTGGGCACAGATATTACTCCCGAACCGAGCTTTTTGCGGGCAGAAAGGAGTGGGGGCAACATTAATGAGACTGCATCGACTCGACCAGATTGGAACGCTGCGATTGATGCTGCATTGTCTGGAAAGCGTTGGATGTCAGCGTCTGGTGCCATGCGGGTCAAAAACTGATCCATGGAGGTAGCTTGTGGCACTGACATTGAAGTATTGCCATTATTCAATCCCGCCCATGTTGATGCGTCTAGCTCTTTCGACGCCATAACAGCTTGAGAAATGTACGCCAGCGGATTTTGGGTGAAATCAATGGCTTTTGCACGAGAAGCTGTAGGTGACAAGAAATACATAAGATCGATTTTGTTTGACTGTAGTGCAGCAATCGCTGTTCCCCATGTAACCTCGACAGGTTCTAGTTCGACTTCGAGTGCTTCAGCCATTTTTTTACCAATTGTAATGCCGAGGCCACCTGTCCATTCTCCAGTTCTTAAGTCTTTTGTGAACCAGGGTGGTGCTTGAGTGACGCCGATCCTTAAAGTCCCGCGTTCCTGGATTGCCTCCCAAGTAGATTGCGCAACTACACTAGTCGCTGACATTGATCCAACGGCGATCACGGCAATTATACTAACAAATTTAGTCAGCCGTTTGAGCATTGTTTTCATTTTAAGTCCTCCTCGTTGATTGGTTGGTCATTATGGTAATTTGAATAGCGAATGGCCCTCTAGAAATTCGCGAACACGATCTGTTTTTGGATTTTTAAGAACTTGCTGTGGGGGACCTTGTTCAAGAATTTTTCCCTCATTTAGAAAGCAAACTTTGTTTGCAACATGATATGCAAATCCAATCTCATGGGTGACACAGACCATCGTCATACCCTCTTCAGCAAGCTGTCGCATAGTTTTTAAAACCTCTCCTACTAGCTCTGGATCTAAAGCCGAGGTCACTTCGTCGAATAACATAACTTCGGGATCCATCGCTAAAGCGCGCGCGATTGCGACGCGTTGTTTTTGGCCTCCCGATAGGCGTGCTGGATACTCTGGAGCTTTTTCTGCCAACCCAACTCTCGCCAGTTGTAACATTGCTTTCTCGCTAGCCTCTGCTTTTGAGCGACCCAAGACCACCAGCTGGCCTTCCATGACGTTTTCAAGGACAGTCTTATGGGGAAACAAGTTGAAGTGTTGAAAGACCATCCCAACACGGGTGCGTAGCTTGCAGAGTTCGGATTCTCGATAAACCATTCTACCGGATCGTTCAGTTCCTATTAGATCACCATTGATTCTTACTTGCCCCTCATTCGGCTCTTCCATGAAGTTTATGCAACGTAGAAGAGTGGATTTGCCCGAGCCAGATGATCCAAGAAGTACTACTGCTTCGCCCTGTTGAACGTCCAAATCAATGCCTCGCAGCACATGCAATTCTTTGAAGGACTTGTGTAAATTATGTATTTTCACGGCGGGTTGCATTGCTAGGTCCTTCAATCAGCTTTGCCAAAGCGGCGTTCTAGTAAGTAAGTAAGTTGTACCATCGGCAATAGCACCAGGAAGAACATCAGAGCTACGATCGTGTAGGCCTCTATCGGATTATATTCATATGATGCGATAAGTTTGGCTTGTTGTAGAGTTTCTGGGTAGGCAACCACGGAGGCGAGCGTCGACATTTTAAAAACTTCGATACCGCGACTGGTCAATGGTGGCAGCATTCTCTTCAGTGCTTGTGGCAAAATGATCCTACGCATAGTGGTGCCGTAGTTCATTCCAATCGCTTTACCAGCTTCCCACTGTTCTCGTTCAATTGATTGAATTCCACCGCGGAATACTTCTGCTGAAAATGCTGCCGTGTTTAGTGTGATTCCAAGGAATGCGGCCATGAAAGCGCTAATCTCAACTCCAATTACAACCGGCATGGCAAAGAAGAACCAAATGATTTGCACCAACACCGGTGTGTTACGAAACACTTCAACATAAAGTCGCGCGGGATAGCTCATCCATCTATTCTTGGAATAACGCAGAATTCCGATCACGAGCCCGCCAATTAATCCTGCAATACATGTAATTGCAAACAGTTTAACGGTTCCTGAAAGGCCTATCAAAAGGACATCCCAATAGGCAAATACAGACGAAAAATTCCAATTATGCTGCATTGTTCACCTCAAAGTACCTTCGCCGGTGCGCGCTAATCTGTATTCTAGGAGTATTGTGATTTGTGAGAAAATTAATATAAGGAAGAAATACATCATCGCTACTACTGTGTAGACCTCTAGTGGTCGGAAAGTTTTTGATGCTAACTCATTCGCTTGAAACATGAGATCAGCATATGAAACGGTGGATATCAGCGTGGTCGTTTTGAGCAATTCAATTGAACGCTCTGCAAATGCGGGGATCATTCGTTTTACTGCCTGAGGAAGAATAATCCTGCGTAGGCAATCGGGACGATCCATGCCAATAGCTTTTGCCGCTTCCCATTGCCCTTTATCGATAGAGTTTATTCCTCCGCGAAAAATTTCAGCAAAAAAAGCAGAGGACTGGATTGAAAAAGTTAGTACTGAAGCCACGAACGGTGTCATCTGCACACTTATCAAAATCGGCAAGGCGAAAAAAAACCAAAATAACTGTACGAGCGGTGGAGTTGTGCGAAAGAACTCAATTATGAAGGAGCAAATTTGCGATATTATGGGAATTTTGGACATACGTCCAAGTGCCAAGAACAACCCTAGCGGTATGCCAAAAAACAAAGCAAGTGCGAATACTCGAAGTGTATTCCACAGACCGATCATTAGAAAGTCTATGTCGCTTAGCGTTGCGTAAAAATCCCAAACGTGCATTTTGATCCGCTTTTTGAAATATTTTGTACAAAGTGACTCTGAAATTGTAGATTGTCAACAATCTTACATGATAATCAATCTAAATTGGAAAATTATCATCATTATGGACTTCACAGCTCAAAAACCCACTGCCGCCACACCCACCGGCTCGCTTCTGCCTCCTCTGTAATGCCGCATTGCTGCTTGATGGTTCGCTCTGCCCAGTCAAATTTCGACTGCCCGAGACTTTCTGCTGCGAGATGTTCACACCTTCCACACTCGGTAACCCACCACCAACTCACATTAACCCCCACTCACCACAAAAACGTCTATGCAGAGCAGTGAGTTTGCTACTAATATAGCTAGGACCAATGAAATTTAGGCCGAGAAATCTTATCATTAAAATTGAAAAGGCACTCATCCGAATTATTACAAATATCCAATGTTAGACATATGTTATTTCTTACGCTAGGCTCATCCAAAAAAGAAGGTGAACTATGAAGCTTTCCGTCAAAGGCTGCAGAGGGTCAATTCCTGTTGCATCGAAGAGCAAGCAATTCTTTGGTGGCAACACGTCTTGCTACACCGTGGAGACTTCAGACCACTTATTTGTGATTGATGCCGGTACGGGCTTCAAGAATGTTGATTTAAATTCTCACTCTGAGTGTTTTGTACTGATAAGCCATTTTCACCATGACCATATTCAAGGCTTAGCTTTTAATAAATCTCTTTTTTCCTTGAACCAACCAATCACTTTTGTGAACGATTTATTTAGTGAAATAAAGTTTAAAGAGGCATTGGAAGTATGCTTCTCGCCTCCCTATTTTCCAATCGATCTATTTAGTAACCTATCTAATATTGAATTTTGTCTTTCTGAAAAATTAATAAATCAAACTGAAAAGAATTTTGATTTGAAAACGATTAAGCTTAACCACCCAGGCGGCTCTACTGGTTACCGAATAAATCATCAGAACAAATCAATAACCTGCCTGTGTGACAATGAATTTTATCCCGAGCAGTTGAACACACTGCTCGCATTTGTAGAAAATTCTGACATAGTAATATGGGATGGCATGTTCACCAACGCAGAACTAGTCAATAAAAAAGGTTGGGGTCATTCGTCTATCGAACAAGCTATCGATTTTTTCAGTGAAGCCAAAATAAAGAACCTTTTGATATCACATCATGATCCTTCGAGGACTGACAAAGAATTAAACCAACTCAAATCAAAATTACCATCGGGAGTTTTCTTAGCTTACGAAGGATTAGAATTGGAAATATAAAATGGAAAAAATTGAATGCCACAAGGGGAAAACTATTTTCAAAAAAGGAGATGCGGCAAATGGCCTTTATATAGTGGGTACTGGTGCTGTGGGAATTTACTTTCCAACAAACATTATGATGGAAAAACCCGATATTATTTTAAAGAAAAATGCAATTTTTGGAGAAATGGGGGTTATCGATACCGCACCTAGAATGGCCACAGCAAAAGCAATTGATGAATCAATAGTCCTGTTTGTTTCAAAAGCAGAATTCGAAGAACGATTGGGGCAATCAGACACAATTGTTCGCGGCGTCTTGGCCATTTTGTCTGAACGATTGAGAGACATTCAAATTAAACAAATTAAACGGTGAAGCTGTTTTCATTACACTCAAAAGCTGATCAAAAACGGTCTATGATTTGCATAACTAAAATCTCTTACTCCATTCAAGAAAAACACTATCGTTTTCATTATTTTCGCTTAGCTCTACTAAGATAGACTTAGCTGTTTTGAGCTCGTTAGCATAGTAAGCTGTTATAAGATTATTTAGTGCGTTAACTGTTTTCTTTTTCGATTTAATAATTTCAGAAGTATCCGCTGCAAATACCTCGTAAATTTCAATTTCTTCGGTTTTGCCTTTTACTCTCGTCTTATCAATTAAACGACAAAACTGTTTTAGCTTTGAATCTAAAGCATCATAGACAGCCTTAGATATAATGATATTGGTTCCATAATTTTTACATAAACTTTCAAGTCTAGCCGATACATTTACCGTGTCGCTGATGACTGTAGTTTCCATTCTATCAGTTTCACCTATTGTACCTAAGATTAAATTTCCAACGTGTATTCCAATCCCCATATCTAAGCCTACGGGATGTGCACTCGATGAGTCTTCGCCCCAACTTCTTAACTGTTTAATCATTTCGATTGATGCTTTAACTGCATCATCAGGACCGTTTGAAAATAATGCCATTATCGCATCGCCGATATATTTATCTATAAATCCACTATTTTCATTAATTGATGGAGTCACCTTACTTAAATACTGGTTTAAAAAACTGAAATTTTGCTCAGGAGACATTTTTTCAGAAATTGATGTAAAGTTTCGCATGTCCGAGAATAATACCGCCATATTAAGTCTAGTGCTATCGCCCAACTTTACTTCAATTATACTTTCTTTTTCCAATAACGTTAAAAATTGTTTTGGCACAAAGCGTTCATAAGAAGAGTTCAAAGTCTGGATTTCACTGATTTGATTTTTGATATTGTCCTTCATCTGCTGAATTCCATTTTGAAGTGCCTCAACCTCTTTTGAAGATGATAATTTTGGAACATCACTTTTTAGATCACCAGCCGCTATGTTTTTTACTGCATTGTTTAATAACAATATCGGGCGTGAGATGGTTCGTGCAAAAAATATCGAAAAGATACCTCCAACAAATAAAAATATGATAGTAATCACTATTTGGTTTTCGGCTAGACTTCGGAGCTGCGAGTTGACTTCCGATGTATCAAAAACCAGCTCAATTACCCTATCACCCTGCGACGCTGAACCAAGTTGATCATCAACATCTGCTTTGACATACAAGGTTCTAGTGTTATTTTTTTCGTCAAAGTACTGTTCTGTCATCCCCGAGCCATAAACTTGCCTTACCCTTTCAATCTGATATGTCTGAGGCTCAAAATCTGGTTGGTTCAATATTTTTCCGTTACTATTAAAAATCAAAACTGAATTTAAAGCTGGGTTAAAATCTTCAAACCGCGTGGCAATTTTAAGCAAATCCAAATTTTTCAAGGGTAATTCAAACTGTGATGATTTAATACCAATCTCTAGAATGTACTTTTTATCAGGTGTTCCCCAATAAGCATATTTCCTTACGTTTCCAGTTACTGTCTCACCAGCAATTCGGTCGCCTTGATAACGGCTCTCAATGCGGATTTTTTGTAGTTGTTCATTAAACTCAGGTGCAACCTTAGAAAAATCGAGGCCAAAATCCTTTTCAAATGTTGTGTGTATTATGACCCCATTTTCATTTATGATGTATAAGTCGAATTCTTCGCCAAGTTCGTTCTTGAGAGCAACCAAATCAATCTTATCAACAACGCCATTGGCGTTGTAATACGCTTCTTTGAATGGTTCGAATGCGGCAAGCATTTTATTTTCCATGCTTAAAGATAAAATTTGGTAACCAACTTCTACCAGATCATAAGCACCAATCACATTTTCAGCGGTTTGAGCCGTCATAAAATCAAAGTTATCTTTCAATGCAGAGCTCGCCTTCCTGTAGTCGGCAATTGATAGCATTGCCAATGCAGGAACAAATACAAGAATGAACGAAACGATTATTAAAGTTCTGATCGAAAGTTTCATGGCGCGCTCCAATGATGTAAATCAAGTATATCACATTTTTCCAATTTTTTAGATTTTAATATTTTATTGTTTTTTTAGAAACTGCTGCTAGAGAACCTGGTTACCATATACCCCAATGGACAACTCGAATACGTCCATTACACTCGGGATGGCAAATGGCATGGTGCTTTTTTAGACTACTATCTTACCGGCAACTTAAAATCAGAGCGTTTTTATGAAAACTTTCGCAAAGTAGGTATATGGAAATACTACCACGAAAATGGAAAGCTGTGGAAAGAGGGCGCGTACAAAGATTTTGATAGAATTGGCAGGTGGTATATTTATGATGAGAGCGGCGGGCTAATTAACCGGGCTAATTAACATTGAAGAATATTAAATTCGAGCTGGCCTTCCACCCAAATAATGTCTTCTGGATTAATTACAACACGTCGCTCACGTAGTGAAGGTGAGACAGAAATGTGATGAACCCACGCATATGAATTGGGATGTCGTTATGTAACTGCATCAAAGAAGTTTTAGTAGACAAATTCAATGAAGCGATAAGCGCTGCTGCTATAAATAACTGGCTGGAGAGATACGGCCATTTTCTTCGTTGGTGAAGTTCTGGATCGCTTGATCTGATTTGGAATGTATAGCAAGCTCTCAACTGGCATTTAATTACCAACTTGTGCTCCCTGGCATCCTGCCTAAAGCACTAAAGCGGAGGCTAACATGTGTAATGTGATTTACTCTAATTTCCCAAACAAGCAAAAAAGAAATCTTCCTAGGAAAAGAGTTTTTTATCTTGGTTAATATTATGCAGGACCACCATTATTCCAGTCTTTAGAGAAGTTATGGATTAAACCAAAACCAAACAATCGTTGGGTATTCTTGCAATATCATTGTGGCAAAGCTCATGAATTAGATGAGTACAATGGCGATGACCTTTTGGCAGTGTTAGAATGTGTTCCTTTAGCTGATGAGGTAACGATTGATGACTTGTTGGAAATGGGATGGTATCACAGTAGTGAAGTAGTTGAGTTGTTTAATTGCATGAATGATTAGGATGGTGTTTTAGAGCGATGCGGCAAGGCATAGAACTTTTTCTTTATTTCGTCGGCATTCCAGCTTTTTTTTCGTTGTGTATCTGGCACCAGATTACATTGAGAATTGGTTATCCGCCGAAGATCGTGCTGAGCAAAAAGAACTCTACTCAATAATTGGTGATCAAGAAGTTGCTAGAATCGCTACTAAACATATCGGCGGGAACGTAGTTTGCTTAGATACTTACAACGATCGAAAATTTCAAAGTAAAGCGGAGCAAGTTTGGGTTAAAACAAATCTGATAGACGGTGAGCAACACTTGAAGCGAGATGTTTTTTTAATGACTGGCAATGGGTTTGACCCTTTTGGTAACAGCTTCCCTGCGGACAAAACACCAGAGGATGTCGCTACTAACCGACCGAAACCAGAATGACCAAAACGAAAACGGGCGCATCAGCGCCCGTTTTTAATTCGTTTGGTCCAATTCGATAAATTTCCCAACCATGCTTAGGGCGTCCGGGCTGGACCAATTCGCGTCGCCCACCAGGCGTCCAATTTCATTGCCATCTTCGTCGATCAGCAATGTTGCAGGCAAACCAGCAACGAATAGGCTGCGCGCCAAGGTGCCTTTGGGGTCTTGGTGTTTGGGCAGGTTTTCGACGTTTATTTCATCGAAAAACGCATCAATCACCTTGGATGAATTGCGCATAGTGGCGATTGTGACAACTTGGAAATCATCGCTGCCCAAGGCTGCTTGTAATTCTGACAGGGATGGCATTTCATAACGACAGGGTGCACACCACGTGGCCCACAGGTTCAATACGGTCGTTTTGCCCTGAAAATCAGACAGGGTCAGCTTGGTACCGGATTCGTCAAAAAATACCGTCTGTGCAACGGGTTTCGCATCGGAATGTAAAACCAGTTTTTTCATGTCGCCGGTTTTCAAATCCGCCAGAGATGAAAAATCCTGTGCCGAAACAAATGATGCGTTTGCACCGATGGCCAAGGCCGTATAAAGAACAGTTAAACCAGTTAGACGCATAAACCCTCCGAAAGGTAACGAAATGTCAAATAAATCCTCAAACCAAATGTGGGGTGGCCGGTTCGCATCAGGCCCAGACGCAATCATGGAAGCAATCAATGCATCCATCGGGTTTGATCAGCGTTTGGCAGAACAGGATATCCGCGGTTCAAGAGCCCACGCCGCCATGCTGGCAGCCCAAGGCATAATTACAGATAGCGAAGCGGCCGCCATTCGGGAAGGCCTTCTCACGGTATTGTCAGAGATTCAGTCAGGAAATTTCGAATTTTCTGCCGCGCTCGAAGATATTCACATGAATGTCGAAGCGCGACTAAAGGAAATTATCGGCGAACCTGCGGGCCGTTTGCACACGGCACGGTCGCGCAATGATCAGGTGGCGACCGATTTTCGCCTGTGGGTGCGCGATCAATTTGACGCCTTTGAAAGTGGGTTGTTGGCATTGATCAATGCGTTGATGGTTCAGGCCGAACAGGGCGCAGACTGGGTTATGCCTGGGTTTACGCATTTGCAAACGGCGCAACCCGTGACATGGGGGCATCACATGATGGCCTATGTTGAAATGCTGGGTCGTGATTTGTCGCGGGTGCGCGATGCACGCGCGCGGATGAATGAATGTCCGTTGGGGTCGGCGGCCTTGGCGGGCACGTCGTTCCCGATTGATCGGCATATGACGGCGGCGGATCTGGGGTTTGCCCATCCCACTGCCAATTCATTGGACGCGGTATCGGACCGTGACTTTGCACTGGAATTCCTGTCGGTCGCATCGATTTGTGCGATGCATCTGTCCCGTTTCGCCGAGGAACTGGTCATCTGGTCATCGGCGCAATTCCGGTTTGTCACCCTGTCTGATCGGTTTTCGACCGGATCCTCGATCATGCCGCAAAAGAAAAACCCAGACGCCGCCGAATTGATCCGCGCCAAGGTGGGCCGGATTTTTGGCGCCAACGTCGCCCTGATGATGGTGATGAAGGGGTTACCGCTGGCCTACTCCAAGGACATGCAAGAGGACAAAGAACAGGTCTTTGATGCAGCAGATAACCTGATGCTGGCCTTGGCCGCGATGGAGGGGATGGTCAAAGACATGTCCGCCAATGTCGATAATCTGGCCGCCGCGGCAGGATCAGGGTTTTCCACCGCGACCGATCTGGCCGATTGGTTGGTGCGCGCGATCAATATGCCATTCCGCGATGCCCACCATGTGACGGGCAGCTTGGTTGCAATGGCCGAAACCAAGGGGTGTGAATTGTCTGATCTATCATTGGCCGATATGCAGTCCGTTCATGCCGACATTACAGATGATGTCTATTCGGTGCTAACGGTTGATAATTCGGTCAA
>Ga0255779_1003551_pt1 | contig 15553 bp, 10 predicted proteins | sample 011ome_21_FD_179977 | JGI IMG/M metagenome (GOLD analysis project Ga0255779, IMG submission 179977) | Coastal salt marsh microbial communities from the Groves Creek Marsh, Skidaway Island, Georgia - 011508AT metaG (version 2) | ecosystem: Environmental > Aquatic > Marine > Intertidal zone > Salt...
GGTTCGTTGGAGCGTTCAAATGTTGATATCACTGAAGAGCTTGTGAATTTGATCACAGCGCAACGAAACTTTCAGGCATCAGCTAAAGCTATTGAAACAACCACTACTCTGACACAGACAATCATTAATATTCGTATGTAAATTCTGGCCACAGCGCTGATATCAAACTGCCAAGGATCTGACTTTAATGGATAAATTGATACATACGGCATTAAATTCACTAAATTCAGCGCGCATCAGGCAGAATGTGAGTTCTCAGAACCTATCAAATGCGCAAGTCCCCGGTTTTCGAGGAGATGAAATTGGTGGCAGATTTGGGTCAATTTTTCTTGAATCGGATTCAACATTAAGCACTCGTGTCTTCACAAAAAGAAGTGAAGCCGGTTTGTTTTCCGATCAGCAAGGCGAATTACGACAAACAGGACAGCCAAGCGATGTGGCAATTGTTGGCGATGGCTATTTCCTTATCGAAGGGAAAAGTGGTGAACTTGCTATGAGTAGGAGAGGTGACCTAACAATTGCACTCGATAAAACCCTTCGAAATGGCGCCGACGAGGTCGTTTTGGACACCAGCCTGACGCCCATAATTATGCCGCCGTTTAAGAAACTCTCTATTAGTGAAAGTGGGCAAATTTATATTCAACCCGTCGGTGCTCCCGACGGCACTAGAGTTTTGGTCAATCAAATTGCCTTGACTTCTGGTCAAGATATTGAGTTGGGGAAAGACACAGACGGCGCTATAAGACCGAAAGGTGACTTTGTGAGGGAGCAATTTAACCCTGATCAGAACGTGCGGCTGAAACAGGGCTACCTTGAAACTAGTAACGTGAGTGTTTTTGACGAGTTGATTAACAATGTCGAAATCCAAAAGCAGTATCAGTTAAATGTCAAACTTATATCACTTGCAAAGGAGTTGGACGAAGCTGGATCTGCCCTCATGAGGCTACCAAACAACTAAATGATGTTGGCATGATTATTGCTGATTGTAAGTTCCATCCGTGTAACCTGGAGCTGCAAATCAAATGTCTACTTTCGCCATGCATGTCGCCAAAACTGGCCTCAATTCACAACAAATTAAAATGCAAGTTATCGCAAATAATCTTGCAAACGTGAATACTACTGGGTTCAAAGCGGACAGAACAAATTTTGAGTCATTACTTTACCAGGTTCTGCGTGGTGCTGGCGAAAATACATCTGAAAATACCAGCCTTGCATCTGGTCTATCGGTAGGAACTGGAACCAGGCTTTTAAACACCAGTAAAATTCACTCACAAGGTAGCTTGATTAACACTGGCAATTCGCTTGACTTGTCAGTTGAGGGTGATGGATTTTTCCAAGTTCTTCTGCCTGATGGAAAGATTGGCTATACGCGCAACGGGGCATTTATGCGAAACGCCGAGGGAACGGTCGTTACCGCAAGTGGTTACCCGCTTCAGCCAGAAATTCAAATTCCAGCCGATGCTGCAACTATTACAGTTGCCTCTGATGGCATAGTTACGGTTCAAGTTCCTGGTGATGTAGATGCCCAGGAAGTGGGTCAAATAACTTTGGCAGATTTCTCTAACCGTCAAGGATTGCAGCCAAATGGCGAGAGTATGCTAATTGAGACGCCAGCTAGTGGAGCTCCAATTATTGCTAATCCATTTGCAGAGGGTATGGGCCGTCTGGTTCAAGGCTCTTTGGAGAGTTCAAATGTGAATGTTGTCCAAGAGCTTGTTGATATGATTGAAACACAGCGTGCCTATGAGGTGAGCTCAAAAACGATCACATCAGTTGATGAGATGATGCGCTTTATTGCCCAGAACATCTAATTTTACTAGTACGAGCAGGTGCATTATCAAATGACAACATCCACCGTCAAATTTGCAGCAACTTTGTTATTTTTAGGAATGACGGGCTGTTCGTCATATGAATCAAAACTTGACAATCAGGCCTTTGCACCCATTGACCCTCCTGTGCAACTAACCGAGCCTAAACCTGCAAATGGGGCAATCTTTCACTCGTCTCAGAATGGGCTTTTTGCAACAGATCAACGTGCAAGGCGTGTTGGGGATATACTGACTGTTAGCTTTAATGAGACTTATTCTGCCACTAAGGCTCAAACGGCCAGTTCAACAAAAGCAGATAATTTTGCTGTAACACTCCCAACTGGGTTACCAAATATACTCACCGGTGGTTTTGACAAAGATGCTGCTGGAAATGGCGCTGGTCTCTCCGCAGGAACGGCACGCAGTTTTGCAGGCGCTGGTAATGCAGTTCAGTCTAACTCATTCTCAGGTCTTTTGTCGGTGACTGTTGTCCGAGTTTTTGAGAATGGCAATATGGAAGTCGCTGGGCAGAAAGAGCTGATGCTTAATAATGGAAATGAATATGTTCGAGTTCGTGGTGTTGTTCGCCCTGAGGATGTCACCGCAAATAACATAGTTTCGTCAAATCGTCTTGCTGATGCACAAATCCGTTACACCGGATCTGGACAACTCGCTGACTCGTCGAAACAAGGTTGGCTTAGCGAATTTATGCGCACTGTTTCGCCGTTTTAAAAGGATGAGTGAATTGCTCCGTAGATTTTATATTTTTGGAATGTTGATGTGTTCAGGCCTGATTTTTTTGACGGGGTTTGCAAAAGCTGATCGTCTAAAAGATATGACGTCAATTGCAGGCGTAAGATCAAATCAACTAGTTGGCTACGGACTCGTGGTTGGATTGGCAGGCACCGGTGACGGTAATGCTGTTCTCACGCAACAAGCGATGCAGTCAATGATCAGTCAATTTGGGGTCGTCACGAATGCATCTGACATGAATGGTAAAAATGCAGCTTCCGTAATTGTGACGGCCGACCTTCCAGCATTCATTAAGCCTGGACAAAAGTTGGATGTTGTTGTTTCAACGGTTGGGCAAGCAAAATCACTGCGTGGAGGCACCCTTTTAATGACGCCCTTGCTTGGCGCAGATGGCGAAACCTATGCAATAGCTCAAGGCAATTTGATGGTAGGTGGGCTTGGTGTTGCTGGCGGTGACGGCTCATCTTTGACGGTAAATGTTCCAACCGTTGGGCGTATTCCAGGCGGCGGATCAGTTGAGCGTATGATTGAAAGCACTTTTTTGGAGAGCGAAAACCTTTTACTTAATCTGCATCAGGGTGATTTTAGTACTAGTACTCGTGTCGCTGAAGCGATCAATGAAATTTTTGGAGAGGGTGTTGCGGTAGCGCTAGACTCCACGTCGATCAAAGTGCGCTCTCCAATAAACCCTGCCGAAAAAGTTTCATTTGTAAGCTTATTGGAGAACATTCAGGTAGATCCTGATCGGCCAAAGGCCAAAGTCGTCGTGAATGCCCGAACGGGCACGATTGTTATTGGTGGTGATGTTCGGGTTTTGCCGGCGGCCGTTACGCATGGCTCGCTAACAGTGAGAGTGAAAGAGGATAAAGAAGTCACGCAAACACAGGCGCTAGCTGTTGCAGACGGCGTGGCGGCTGCGGTGCCAGGTGAAGCTGTCGTGACGCCGGATACAACGATTGAAGCGACTGAGGAGCTTGCGAGAGCATTTGTTTTTGACCCAGGTGTAGAACTGTCCTCAATCGTAGACGCATTGAACGCTGTTGGTGGAACACCGTCCGATTTAGTTGCGATTCTAGAGGCTTTGCGTGAGGCGGGCTCGCTACGGGCCGAGCTAATTATCATATAGGAGTGCTAAAATTGGAAGCTCTTACAACAGTAAGCCCCAAAGTAACTGCCTCTCTGCTGCAAAAACATCAGGTGCCGAGTGATCTGCGCGATGTCGCAGAGCAGTTTGAAGCTCTATTTATTCAACAAATCTTGAAACAAGGCCGCGCAGCGAAGTTGGCTGATGATATCATGGGTGGTGAGGCTGTTGACACATATACGAGTATGCTGGATCAAGAGCGCGCTGAACAACTATCAAAAACAGTCAATCTTGGCATTGCAGAAGCGCTCGTATCACAGTTTATGCATTTAACTCCAACTGCATCTGATAAATAGTTGGTAGGTCTGTATGTCTAGTTTATTTGATGTTGGCAAAAGTGGGATCCAGAGTTACCGCCAGGCATTGGCGGTAACTGGCCAGAATATTGCTAACATAAATACGGATGGCTATAAACGCAGAGAGGCTGGTCTTGAAGAGGTTTCAGGAAGCCAAGGGGGCATTACGAGCCTATCTAATCAATCCGGGCTTGGTGTTCGCGTTGCTGATATCAGGCGGTCATTTGATAGTTTCCTTCTTTCAAAAGCGAATAGCACTAAATCTACTTTTGAAAAAGCTAGTGTTTTTCTTGATAACCTTAGGCAAATAGAAAACACATTATTACCGGGTAAGGGAGGACTGGATGAGCAAATCGGCCGGTTTTTTTCTGCTCTATCTGATGTTGCTGGCTCACCGACTGATATAGCGTCACGTACAGTTGCAATTGAAGTTGGAAAGTCACTTGCCGCGTCATTTAATGGCCTTGCGATACAGCTCGTCCAATTTCAGGAAGCCACGATCGGGCAAACTGAAGCTGGTGTGAAAGAGTTGGCATTAATGGCAAAAGAATTAGCGTCAATAAATTCGAAAATATTATCTTCTGGGCAAAGTGGTCAGACTCCAAATGCATTATTGGACCTCAGAGACAAAACCATTAGTGAAATGTCATCCCTGGCTGTGTTGTCGGTTGATTATTCAAGTCTTGGTGTTGCAACCGTCAGCCTTGGCTCAAGTGGCATGGGGCCAACATTAGTCAGCGGTAGTAGCCACAGCAATCTTGGCTATACAAAATCCTTTGGCAAAATTCAGGTAACTGTTGGAGATGGTGCAGTCTTGCGTCCAACCAGTCAAGTTGAGGGAGGTCTGCTGTCTGGCGCTTTGGACTCTTATGCCCTAATCGAAGAAATTAAAACTGACATTGATAATTTGGCATTCCTGATTTCGAGTGAGGTTAACGGCCAGCATGGTCGGGGTACTGATCTCAGTGGGAGGCCAGGGCAAGCAGTTTTTTCAACCTTTGGGTTGGATGCTGAATTGAGTCCATCTGCCAGTACTGATTTGCGGGTTCAAATTGAGGTAACGAAGCCACTGGAACTTCCGTCAGGCACTATGACAGTGCAGTACAATAAGTCTTCCGAATTGTGGACATTACGGGGTGAGGGGCTAGCAGCACCTATTTCTGGTAAGGAGCAAATAAAGGCGGACGGTTTTACAATTAACATCACGGGTGCTGCAAAAAATGGAGATTATTTTGAGGTCAGACGAGCAGTTTCTGCAGCCGCAAATATCAAATTTTTACTAACAAAACCGCAGGAAATTGCCGCCTCTGGACTCCTTACTGTTGAGCCCTCAATTAAAAATTCCAGCGAAGCCCGGCTCGATGCCCAGCTTTTGTTGGGGGCAAAGGCCGACGAGCCTCTGGAAGTTGGAAAAATCCTAAAAAATTCCCTATCACCCATTCAGGCTACAGACTTTATCGCAACGGGATTAGCAGCTGTGATACCCGCTGGTACGCCCACCGCAAAAATTGCTTCATTTTCTAAACAATCGACGGCTGAGTTCCAGCTGCAGGATTTGGTAATAAAGAATTTGCAGCAGCTCTCTTTTCAACGCGCCGGCTCGGCAAGTGATGGTCCACACAGTTTTGACATTAGATATGTAACAGCTCACCCAAATGCGACATCAAATGCGACCTGGAAGGACCTGAATGAACTTGCAAATATGCTAAATAGTGGTGTTTTACGAAGCGCTGCAAATCTATCACTCTCTGATTTGGGGATCCGCGCCTCGGGTAATGAGGGGCGTTTGACTTTTGCGTCAAGTAGCGGAAATTTTGTTTCAACTGGTGCCGGCGTGCCGTCCCTCTCTGCAGGTGTGGGCACTGTCGAGGCAATAGTAAAAAATGCGGTGAGTGCATCTGATTTTCAAATTTTCACACGCGAAGGCCGCCATCTTGCTGGAGGGTCTCTCACCCAAGAAAACATAACAAACCTACTCACCGCAAAAAATGGATTCACAGCGGAAGCTGCCTATCGCGCAGAATACCTCAATAGTGAGAACAACGCCTATAGGGGGATGGGGCTGAACATTAGTCGTTCCGGTGGTCTTTACCGCGTTGATACTGGAAGCAATGGTGTGTTCGCCCGTTCAGCCAGCAGCGCTTCATCGGTTCCCGCTAACAATACAGCGGCCCATGCATTATCAGTTTCTATGGCGAATGGTGAGACCGCGTCGATAGCAGTCGCTGCTGGTGCTTCAGCTAAGCAGGTGGCAATCGATGCAAATCTAAAATTCAATAAGGTTGGTTTAAAGGCTGAAGCGAGGCTTGTTACTGAGTTATTTGGGTTTAGTTCTGGGACTTTAGATTTTGAAATTGAGTCAGAGAATAGAATGCCCATTCGAATCCTTGCTGATGTGACTGCATCTGACTTAACTAATTTGGCTTCAGAAATTAATCAGGCGTCTGATTCAACCAAAGTGTCTGCATATTTATCTGAGGACAAAACACGTGTAATTTTGAAGAGTGCCTTTGGTGAAGACATTGTTTTTAGTAACTTAAGTGAGACAAGTCCGACATTTTCTGCGCAAATTGTCGATGAAAACAGTGTTGCCGCGATTACGCCAATTGGAACAGTTACAGCAAGCGGTTCATTTGGAACACTCAATCTTGCAACCACTACTTTGCCTGCGACAAATTTAATTGGTGGTGGTAAGGGTGCAACTTTCGATATCACATTGGCTAATGGTGTTCCAACGGTTGTGCTGAGGCAACCGGGGAATGGTTACCAGATAAACGATACTATGCTGATCAAAGGCTCTGATTTAGGCGGGGTTGATGGTGTAAATGATTTAACAATAACAGTCGGTACTATTGCTTCTGAAAAATTTGTTGCAATGGGCAGTGGAGTTGGTGCTGCACGGATTGGTAATGCAAGGTTTTCCGGTCAGTTAATATTTTCAGCAAGTGAGTCATTCAGCCTAACATCACCATTGGAAACAAAAATTGCTGCTCGTGATCCAAACCTTGGAAGTTTTGTAAAAATAGAAAGCAATTTGACTGGTGATGTCAAAACTATTGATTTTGAGGTAAATAGTGACACTGACGTCAGCATTTCCTCCATTGATGGTGGTCATGCGGTAGCAGCGGCAGCCACGTATCAAATTAGTGTTCCCACGAGCACTTCTGCTGTTAAATTTTCGGCTTCTGTTTCTGCGAGTGCCATGAAGCCTTTGAACAAAGCTGAAGTAAACAATGCGCTCATTGAGAAATTGCGTGAACAGGCGCCGCTTGCATCTCTCTCGGGAAATGTAACAGCAGCTTCAAAGCAAGTCACAACATACGGATTTGTGGGTTCTGAAGCGATAAATTCAGCCGCTGATACTGTGACGATTAAAATAAACAACACGGCTGTTAATGTTAACCTAGCAAATATCGACGGTAATAACACACCAGCAACAAATGCGGGTCACGTGACAACAGCAATCATGAATGCTGTAAATGCTGCTAAGCTTGGAGTTGTCGCTTCTACTGCTGTGGTGGGTGGATCACAACAGATAGTCCTGACTGGGGCCACTGTGGGCACTACTTTTACCGTCGAAAACTTCGAGTTTGCTGATGCCGCAAATGCGGGCTCTCAAGGAACTTTAAGCCTTGTCTCAACGGCAAACGCCAAGGATTTTCCTGCTGATGGTAGTTCGCTCTCAATAACATTTGAGGGCAGTCAATATAATTTGACAATGCTAAATGGTGAAATTGTTGTAACCGGCGGAGAACCTGGGCGGCTGACAGCCTATTTTGACTCTAACAACAAGCTTCAAATCTTTGGTGGCGGAACCTTATCAGGTGCAAGCTTAGAGCTAACCTCGGACAGTATTGTTTCAGGGAATGCTGCCAGCGCAACGTCATTTGGCTTGAGCAGCAGAACGACAAGATTTACAGGCTCATTAGTAACATTGGCAAATGGTATGCCGCCGTTGAGTATGAACTTTGGTGGAACGGATATTAATGTTTCACTGGCTCTTGATGGATCGGTATCTGTTGCGCCTGCCGCGGCGGGTCTGGTTGCCCGTTGGGAGAGCGCCTCGGCGACAACTGGTAGGTTGGTATTTGAATATGATGCAAGTTCCAATGTTTTGAGCTTTACAAAGCCCTCTGATAGGCTTGGCTTTAAAACCACTGACCATATTGTGAGTGTCAGTGACAACAAAATAAAGATCAAGGCCAATGATGGCGCTGCATTTAAGGTTGATGCAAGTGCGACGAGTATTGCGGGTTCAACTGTTGAATTGGCGAATATGCCCAATGAGGATCTACTCGTCATTTTTACAGGAACCGGCGCTAAATCTTTGGGAGCGGTTTTTGATGAATCAGTGCCCCAAGTTGAAATCGATCAAGTCAAAATCAAGGTAATTAACGAGACAGGCTCGCTTGTAGAGCTTATTGATGCTGATACAGGCCATTCAATTGCAACGAGGACACTGAAAGACAAAAAAACAACCTTTGGAAATACAGAATTTGTTATGCAAGGCAATGCCAATCTGAATGATGAGTTTCTCGTCAAGAAGAATATCAACGGTGGTGGGGATGCTAGAAATCTTGATAAAATTTTGAATTTGCAATTTGCTGATGTGAACGGCCAAAATTCTGGCGGATTCCAGAAGGTATTTGGCACAATTGTTGCTGAACTTGGAGAGACTGTTAAATCAGGCCAGATCGCATTGGAGTCCGCAGAGGCAAGTAGAAATGCTGCAGAGGAAGCTGAAGCTGAGTTTTCGGGCGTAAATCTTGATGAGGAAGCTGCTTCGTTATTGGAGTTCCAACAAGCATATCAGGCGTCCGCAAGGATCTTGTCAACCGCTCGCGAACTTTTCCAATCTTTAATGGACGTTGTTTAGGAAATAGTAATGCGTGTTAGCAATAAATTATTCAACGAGCAGCAGGTAAGAGCGTTTCAGACTTTGCGTTCTGACATGCAAGATATTCAAGAAAAGATTGCATCCGGTAAAAAAATTAACCGAGCATCCGATGATCCAATGGGAGCGGTTAATTTATCTGCTGCAAAGGAGCAAAAATCGTTAATAGACCAATTTACAAAAAATTCAGACGTTGCCTTTATGCGCCTTGATCTCACCGATAAAACGCTTGATGAAATGACATCGGTATTAACACGAATAACTGAGCTATCGGCCACAGCTGGTAACGGGATCTATGATGGTTTTGGCCATCAAGCAATATTACAAGAGATAAAGCAGTTATCAGAGGTAGCCCTCGGCTTGGCAAACACGTCAGATAGTCTGGGCAGACCACTTTTTGCTGGCAGAAGTAATGTTGAAGTGCCCTTCACAAAGAATGTAGACGGATCAATCAGCTATAATGGCGACCGCGGTCAGCATTCTGTTCAAATTTCTGAGAGCATGACAACAGCCACTGGCATTGATGGTGGATCTGCCTTTATGCGCGTGGAAACTGAGAATGGCCGACGTTCAGTCTTTGATATTATTCAATCAGCTATGAATTCAATTGAGACTGCTGCCCAAATCAAAGGGCAAGCAACTGGTGGTAACAAGACAAGACTTGATTTCACGCTCCCTTCAAAAATGGAGACTTGGTCTTTTACCCTGTCAGGAAATAAAGGCTCGGCAAAAATTACTGCGGATATCGCGAGGGACAACCTTGGTGCTTTAGTCACAGAAATTAATAGATTTACAAGTCAGACCTCGGTCTCTGCAGCGATAGATGCTGCAACAGGCGACATGATATTGACAGATATCACCGAGGGTGAGATCAAAATTGAAGACATTTCTATTTCTGGGCAGGACAGGGCATCTGAAAAATTAACATCATATGTTGCCTTTACCAAACTTGATGGGTCTTTGGCTGCGGTGTCACCAACGGTTAAACTGACGGACCGCGATCAATTAGTTGCCTATAACGTAAGCGCGATGAAGGCTGCGATGGACTCTATTGCAAATCAGAGGAGTGCAGTTGCATCTCAAATGAGTAAAAATGAGATGCAAAGAGATGTGCTGGAAAGCCGAAAATTAATTGTGGAGAGGGACGTATCCGCATTGAGTGACACGGATCTTGCGGAGATGATAACAAAGCTACAAGGTCAAATGACAAACTTAGAGGCTGCACAGGCAGCTTTTAGTAAAATTGGTCAGCAGAGCTTATTCGATTATCTGAGATGACGTACCAGGATCGGTAAAATTTTATCAAGATTTTTAAAAATAGGCCTTCAGGCCTATTTTTTTATGAAAAACCTTAATTTTTCTAACATTTTTTTTTCTGCGCCGTTGGTGTTGCTGTAGGTCAGATCAAACTGGCCTGTCAAACTAGATGAGGACCTAGTGATGACGGTAATAAACACCAATATAGGTGCGCTTCACGCACGCCAATATTCTGCAAGAGCAGAGCTCTTTGTGAACAAAGCACTAGAGCGTCTTTCTTCGGGAAAACGTATAAATCAAGCTGCCGATGATGCAGCTGGACTTGCTGTAGCAAGTAAGATGACCAGCCAGATGCTGGGCATGAGAGCAGCTGTACGCAACACACAAGACGGTATCTCACTTGTTCAAACAGCTGAAAGCAGCATGAATGCAATCAACTCGATGCTGCTGCGCATGCGTGAGTTGGCCGTGCAAATGAATAATGGTGTTTATACAGCAAGTGATCGCGACAATGCTCAGATGGAAGTTAATGCATTGCTGCAACAGATTGATCAGATCGCTGAGACCGCTAAATTCAATGGTGTAAACTTGCTTGATGGCACCTACAACGGCCAAATCCGGGCTGGTAACACAAACGCGGAAGTGATCCAAATATCAATCAACAATCTGGCCACATCCAAAATGGCAAAAATAAGCGCTTTCTCAATGGAAAAAGCAATTGATGGTGGGGCTGATGATTCAACTAATCAACAAGTCGCAGCAGCCGAGGCGGCCGAGGTGTCTGTTGACACGTCGTTGTTCAGCGACGCTTTTAAGGAAGTTTTTAAAAATGATGGCCTAGGAAAATTTGAACTTACTACCACTGCTTCTACGGGTGGTGATAATTCACTTTTTAATATTGATCCAAAAACAGGTAAGATAACCAGCAAAGCGGCCATTTCTGCAGGATCTGCAACTGATACGAACACAAACGGGTCGGTTGCGGGTGATAGCGTTTACGATATTGAAGTGACTTATACAGCGCGCAACGGGGCTGCTCATGTCGAAGTGATCCACTTAACGGTCTCTGCTATGTCTGATAAAACTGTTGCTAATGTTGATTTGACATCTCTCGCTAGTGCAAGTCGTTCGGTTGAAATTTTGGATAAGGCATTGGTTGAAATGGGGGCAAATCAGGCTCGATTGGGTGCGTTGCAGAACCGTATGCAATACACCATCAACAACCTAACACAGGCGGCCATGCATACAGAGATGGCAATCGGTAGAATTGTTGATGCAGATTATTCAAGTGAGACGATGATGCTTGCGAAGCATCAGATCCTATCTCAGGCAGCGACAGCGATGTTAGCTCAGGCTAACAAGTCAAAACAGAGTGTCCTGGCGCTCTTACAATAATATTAAAAATTTGATGCTGCGACAGTTGTTGGCCAAAACCTGGCCAACAACTAACTGATCTTTTGATTAAAAATAATCTTCCAAGCGCTAAAAGTTTGGTTTTTGAGACGTTAAACAGCCATGAGGACCTAGGTGGAAATAGTATTAACTTTTCTCAGTGGGTTAGAAGATGACTGTAATCAATACAAATGTTGGCGCCTTAATGGCTAAGACATACGCGGCTAGAGCGAACTCCAGAATGACAACATCGATGGAGCGTCTTTCTTCAGGTTTGCGCATTAACAGTGCTGCCGATGATGCGGCGGGATTGGCTGTAGCAAATAAGATGAAAAGCCAGCTCTCTGGCATCAATATGGCGATGAGAAACTCGCTGGATGGCATTTCACTTGTTCAAACCGCTGAGAGCGGGATGACTGAAATCACTAATATGATTTTAAGAATGCGTGAGTTAGCCGTTCAGATGGATAACGGTGTTTATACCGGAACTGATCGCGACAATGCCCAACTAGAAGTTAATGCACTTCTTGCCGAAATTGATAAGATTGCCTCAAATACGCGTTTTAACGACGTAACACTATTAGATGGCACTTATGATCAGACAATCCGCGCTGGTAACACAAATGCGGAAACAATTCGTATCGCAATCAATAGTCTTTTTACAAAAGATAACGGTTCTGGTTCAAACATTAGTGACGTTCGATCGCATTCAGAATTGCCTGCTTCCGGAACAGCTGCTGATTATAATATTGATCCAGCCGACTTGCTAAAGCTGCAACTTGGAATCAGTGCAGCATCAAGCAGTTCGCTCTCAAGCACAGATAGTCAATCGGTACTGTCTGACATTGTAAGTGCAGCTGATTTTCAGTCTCAAGGTGACAACCTTTTGTTACTCAAAGATGATGTGAACGGGCTCGGCTATATGTATGCTGCTGTCAAGCTAACGGACCAGCAATGGGCAAGAGTATCTTCCAACCTTCTGCAAACAAGAGGCCTTATTGAAGAGTCACAAGGCCTTGATCCGTCCAATACTTTAAGAGCAAGCCAAATCCAAACCAGTTTGCAACAATTAGAAGTTGAGCGGTCCCAATATATTGGGGCGCAGTTCCATGCCAATCAGATAAAAGAAAACAGTATATTTGTTGGGGCAGGGTTAACAAACAGTAATTACGCCGAAATTTTAAACGTTTATTCAGACCCTGAGACACGACAGTCAGTGGTTGGCGAGGTTGCTGCGGTAGAGATTGAATTCGTCGAATTGGCAAAAACTCTTCACGATCCTCGAACTTGTCAGCACTGCCAGTCATTGGCTGTTACGGGAGGTGGCGCCGCCGCTGGCGGGTCCGAGGGGGTAAATGAGAACGGGGAATATGGCGCGTTAATTCCTAACCATCAAAATACTGGGTCAGGCTATGCGACTGCTACTTCACCATCAAGCAGTGCTATCAGCCCGCTAATCAAAGGTGCTAAGTGGACGAATGTTGGTGATGATGGGCAAGCTGCAGGAGGTGCGGCTAATCTCTCCTACAGCTATTGGGATGGCACAGCGCCTTACGATTATGCCGAGGGAACTCGTACAACACTAGGATCTCACGCAACTGGTAACGAGGCCGCGCAAATTGCTGCGCACGACGCTGTGTTTGAGCTTTGGGATGCGGTATCACCATTTTCTCTGGACAAAGTGACGGAGCAAAATGATGGAAGTCAAGTTGGTGATCTTAGGGTCGCATTTACTGATGGCGTTCCAGCAGGCTCGGCTGCTTTTGCATATTATCCAAATGGTGGTGCGTCTGGTGGCGACATATATTACAGCAACACAATAGACACCAATGGTAACGCGGTTGATTTTGTAGAGGGTGAATATAACTGGGTTACAGCTTTGCACGAGATTGGCCACGCTCTCGGCTTGAGCCACCCTTTCGACGGAGGTAGCAAAGACGGTAGTACTCTGAATCTAAATTTAGATTTTCAACGTAACACGGTCATGACCTATGTTCAGCGTGACCGTAACAAAACATTGTCTTACAACGCTGGCAACCAGACAGCCAGCATTGGAACGACACATACATCAACTCCTGGTCTATTGGATATTGAGGCGATTGAGCATCTATATGGAAGTTCCAACTGGAGTTTCAATAATACCGACACGACCTATGGGGCAGGGGCGGGTTCTGATGCTTTTGACAATAATTATGATTCCATAAGAGTGATTGTTGACAGCGGGGGCACTGCAGATACCCTGGACGCAAGTGGAGTCACGTCGACCGGGAGCATAATCAATCTAACCCCAGGAACTTACTCTTCAATAAATTATTACGCAACGATGGATGATAAAATTAATGCCGTCGTTACCGATGGAAATCAGTCAGCAAAGGACTGGTTTAAAGCACAATTGACAAACCTTGACGCTTTGGCATCCGCGAGCAACAGTTATTACACGGCCTACACAAGAGAGGCTCTTTACCGCGGGCAAGATAACGTTGGAATTGCACACAACACGTGGATTGAAAATGCTAAAGGCGGCAGTGGTGCAGACACTATAACTGGAAATGCTAAAGGCAATGAAATCACAGGAAATGGCGGCAATGACACTATAGATGGTGGGGCCGGAACTGATGTGGCGATTTATAGTGAAGCTTATGCAAACTATACCGTCTCATCTTCTGGAGGAGCTGTAACTGTATCACATACGGGTGGTGCCGCAAATGAAGGAACCGACACACTGAAAAATATAGAGTATATTAAATTTTCAGATGGTTACTTTGATGTTGCAACGTCTACATGGAATAATGGCGGCGCTGTTCCGGCATTAACTGGGACAGAAACAGGCGGAAAAACAGGGGGCGTGACTTACGGAGAGGGAGCTACCAATATAGGCAACTTGGCACTTAAAGACATCAAAGTACAAACAAAATCAGACTCGCAAAATGCAGTAACAATTTTAAATCGCTCTCTCGAGCAGATTTCATCGGGCAGAGCAAAGCTTGGCGCCATCATGAACCGACTGCAGCACAATATTGATAATCAAACAAAAGGCGCAATGATGTCTCAGCAGGCAAGGGGCCGAATTGTTGATAGTGACATGGCAATTGAATCAACAAAATTAGCCCAAGAGATGATCCTGGCTAGAGCCGCGCAGCAGGCAATCAATATGGCTTCTCAACGTCAACTTACGGTTTTAGCGCTCCTGGAGACGTAATAATATGAAACTCAAATCGCAATTTTTAGTATTTATGTTTTTGCACTCGATATTCACGAGTGCTTTTGCGTGTGAGGCAATCTTAAGTTCGCATGACCCTAATGGCTTTGTATATCGCGGTGCGGTTGGTGAGCCGTCAAAATACACTCAACATGTTTACTCTGGTGAGGGTATGTCATTCTCTACAGTGGTTTTTGCGTCAAAGCCAAATTTTGAAAAAAATAAAGCACTTCTTGGTACCTCAAAGAATATGCTCTCAACAGTTGCTGCAAGAACAAAAGGCGAGAGCCCAAAGGTTCAGGTGCTTCATGACAATCTTATGTCGGTTGTCGATGATCGATTGGAATTTCTCAGTTACATCAAATATGGCAAACCAGGCGCTGTGAATATTGAGGCCTCAAGCGTGATTAAGACACGAGACTGTTGGGCTATTTTAAGATTTACGGGCCTTAAAAAAGGGTCGAGAGACGAGGCAATGGATATCTTTGCTTCATTAATCCGGAACACAAATTTGGGAGGGTAACATAAGTAGTACTGTTTTTAGCTAAAACCTAAAAGCCCTACTCCTGTTTTAAGGACCATGACAGGGATCAACACTAACACAGCCGCTTTGATGGCAAGAGCCTATGGGCAAAAAGCAAATCAAAAATTGCTTGAACCCATGAAGAGGCTCTCTTCCGGTTTGCGTATTAATAGCGCTGCTGATGACGCTGCCGGTTTGGCTGTAAGTAACAAGATGCAGGCAGCAATAAAAAGTTACAGCATGGGTGTAAAGAATTCTGTCGATATGATTAGCCTGCTGACAACTGC
>Ga0255779_1003573_pt1 | contig 15506 bp, 3 predicted proteins | sample 011ome_21_FD_179977 | JGI IMG/M metagenome (GOLD analysis project Ga0255779, IMG submission 179977) | Coastal salt marsh microbial communities from the Groves Creek Marsh, Skidaway Island, Georgia - 011508AT metaG (version 2) | ecosystem: Environmental > Aquatic > Marine > Intertidal zone > Salt...
CAATGGTCATCTAAACCACTACTCTGGCGGCACATTTGGAGTTTCGACGATATCAAGATCGTACGGAATCTATGCGTCTAGCGGCATGATGACCGAGACGGGTTTCTACTTGATATCCGACAGAAGGCTGAAGAAAAACGTGACGTCCCTGCCGTTAAGGTCGAGCACAAATTTTTCAAAGCTCCGCCCGGTCCAGTATGAATGGCAGTCCACCGAGGAAGAGAAGAAAGGGGTACGGTTTGGTTTCATCGCTCAGGAGGTGCACGGACTCTACCCGGAACTGACGAAGCTGACAGGAGAGAAAACTTTGGTTTTCATTCGTGAAAAGGTTCACTGTGAGGTCCATCCGAATAATATGTTATCCATCCACGTCAAGTGTGAACTCGAAATACCGTTTTCGGTGGGGGAAGAGCTGGTTCTCATCGGAAGCAATAATGAATCTGATGAAATATATTGCAGAATTAAAAAGGTGATTTTCAATGACGACGACACATCTGTCTTATTCATAAACAACGAAAGTGGAATATTTATTGAAGATCAAAGGTTCGCATTTTTGAAGGCACGCGTCGTCCATTCGCCCTTGACGGTCAATTACGAGGAATTCGTCCCGGTGCTCGTGGACTACACACAGAAGCTTGAAAAACGCGTAGCAATGCTGGAAAAAATAATAGAGGAAAAATTAAAATGAATTTACTCATAGTACTCGATGCATCCACCCCGTCAGTATGTATTTGATATCTGGAGAAGTTGGAGAGAGGCCCTCATGGATGTGGGTCCAGAAGGGTGGGAAAAACACGAGGTCGCCTTTCCGGCATGGCGTCGTTATTCCCTGATTGTGAAATTTCGTCCCACCACCCTCCTCCACATCTGAAAGATAGTATATAAATACAAGGACCCGCCTGACTGAGACGGGATCCGAAACGTTGTCGACGTGGGGTTTATAACATACCTTTCCGGGTATGGATTTTTGAATTTTTATCGTCGTAACCTCCCACGCTCCGTGACTTTCCAATAGTATTTTCATTCCTGCACACACGTTCAAAAGTTCATCAACATCCCTTTGCAAGAAGTTTCTGATTTTCTTGTAAATATGTGTATATCTTTCAGGATGGGTGAATGGATCCAAGAACAAGTCGGTGGAATCTTTCATGTCTGGATTATACGTACCCGTGCCAAATGTCGCGTGACCACGAAGGTCGTCCTTCTCGAATAGTTCAATAAGTTCATCACAGAAAGCCGGGTCGAGGGCCTCGGGCTTTGTGTAGATTTCGTGTCCGAGGTGTTCCATTTATCTTGCCAGGGCATTTTTGTTTTGGGAAAATTGATGCGTGATTTGAAGAGCAAATATTTTACATCCCCTATCATAAGAAATGACGACCATAGCGTATAATGACGTGGGGCTGGTGGTGCCGTTGCACCCCCTGGAAGTGTCGGGGCAGGTATTCATACAAGAACCCGATCGCAGCAATTCAGGAACCGATGTTCCCTTCGAAATTTTTTCGGATTATTCTGATATCGAGTCGCTGGATATCGATAGTTCCACCAGCAGATCTTGTCGCCAGTTCAGAATGCGGATCAGGGCCCTGAAATTATATGGGAGGATTGTTGACATGATTGAACAAAACACCCGATACGATACGAGGCCTGCTGCTGAATTTTCCAACTCCTTCGACACCTACCTCCCCCAGTCGACCCTCACAAACAACGAGTACGCGACAACTGACATGGGAATGGATTTTCTAGGTAGATATACCTTCTGGACGTATCCCAGCATAACGTCATCGACCGAACACGAACTGGGGATGGTGATACAATCTCAGACTGCCTACGTGGGGGTGGGCACGGTGAATCCCCGCAATCAAATTGAAATTTCGAAATACGCCACGGGGGATTCCACGGTGGATGACTACCCCGGGAGCGGTTCCCTGGGAATCAGGAATGCCGTTGGTAACCAGACGGCAGCGAGTCCCACCGACGTTGGATACAATCCCCACATACAATTCTACACCCACCAGGCACAGTGGGGGGTGGCGCTGGAGGGAGACACCGCCTCTGGCGGAACAATCCAGGACGGCAGGAGGGACTGGCAGATGGGAGTAGAATCCTCCGGCACCAAGGAGATGGGGGACTTGTTCGTCATCAGGACCTCGATGGAATCAAATGAATCCGTGGCGTTGACAATCAACGAGACGTCGGTCGCATTTGGGGGTGGTATCACCGACGGGGTGTCATTCAATATTGGGTCCCAGCAGGACCTGGGTGATTCTGGTGTTCTCCAGATCACGAGTGGCGAGGTACCCTTATTCGACTTCACCCGCGTGGGTTCCTCGAACGTGACGAATGCGTCCAACCCCCTGTTGTACGTCGGCGTCGCCGGGGGCGCCTCGACCCTCACGATGTATAGCCACAACTACCTCGATTCTGTAGCTTCAAACTATTACGCTGGTAAAACGGTATTCAATATGTCTTCGCCGGTGGATCCCACGAACCCCAGTGGGCTGGAACCCAAGATTAATTTTGCCCTAGACGAGAACCCCGTCCTCACGATCGATTCCACGGGATTCCTGGGTGTGGGTACCGAATATCCAGAGAGCGCGATTCAGATAGGAGAGAAGACGAATGGATGGATTGATTATGACCTGACGTACGACACTGCCGACGCGGTGACCATGATTCACCCGTACGAGGCTGCCAGACCCGCCGACGGCACGAGGATCCCTGGGTTCGTCATTGCGAAGGGCAGTTCAAACAAACTGGTCAAGTCCTCAATCGATCTGTACTATCCCGTGGGATCCAACGCCCAGGCGGGCGCCCACAATGGATCAGGCCTCTCCATAAGTGTGGAGAACAACGCGGGAAATGGGGGAGAAATTGTTGCAGGATTCTCCAGGGACCCCACCAACACCACCGGATTCGTCGAAATATTCGGCGATCTCCACGCGAACGGGACCATAACTTCAACGTCCGACATCAGGCTGAAGGAGAATGTCGTGGAGGTCGACAATAACCTTCAAAAAATTGAAAAATTAAAAACGGTGTCGTTCAATTTTATCGACCGCCCCGACTCCACCAGCCTGGGTCTGATCGCCCAGGAGGTGAGGGAGACCCTGCCGGAGGTCGTTCGGGAGAATGGGGGCATGCTGAGCCTGGACTATAATGGCATCGTCGCCACCCTCCTGGGGGCCGTCAACGAACTGACGGAGAGGGTGAAATTCCTCGAAAACAAAAAATAGATCAGGTCGTGCTAACGGCCGGGTACCTACCCATCGTTTTTCATATATTTTTTTTAAACGTCCATTTTAAATGTCTATCTTCGGGTCTGGGGGCCTCCCCATATCGGGGGGGTCGGGGTCCACAACGTCCCTCTATCCCACCCTGAATCAAGTGACAACCAGTACCGGCACATCAGACGGGAGTTCTGAAAATGCTGGGGTCGGATCGGCCTACTCGGAATACTCCATATATATGACAAACGCTGCTAAGATATTCTACTACTCCGGCGGCGGCTGGGTCTCCCTAGAACCCCCGGGGACGGGGGGAGCCGAAAACATGTCCCAGCTCCAGGATGTCGATCTATCGAACTACACCGCCACCGATCGTAACGTGCTGGTATATGACGCCCAGGATGGTTTCTGGAAGCCCTCCCGAAGCCCAGGAATCCTGGCGGTGACGTTGGTGGATGGTGTCCTGAAACTGAGCTCCGGGACTACTGTCCTGGAGAGAAACATCACCCTGGGAGCCGACAAGTTCATCAGCTGTGGAAGATATTACATCGACCCCGCGGGACTCCTTCAGACGGGCCTCGCGACGACCGCGGACGAGCTCATGTTCGCGTACCTCAAGACCACCCTGGATGAAACCGTAATATTCTCCGAACTTTCAAATAACTGGGTTAAGATCCCCGGAGACATCACGGCCATCTCGGTGGGGACCGACCTGACGGCCCAAATTGATGCATCCTCCCCAGGTACCTACACCAAGGCGGAGTTCTACCCCACCAATTATACCTACGTGGAGTCCCAGGTGGTGGACCCCGACGAGCACAGCGTCCGCCTGGGACTCAGGTACCTGAGTGACGTGGATTTTGTAACGGAACCCGCCACGGACAACGAGGTGCTGGCTTTCGATTCGGCGTCCCAGAAGTTCATTCCCCGGCTATTTGGCATCTCCGACCTCAAGGATGTCGACGCCGTGGGGGTCGTGGATGGCGACATCCTTAAGTATGATGTCACGACGGGGGAATTCAAGGCGGACACCCTCTACTTCGACACCCCCTCCCTGAAGATCGTGGAGGCCGACCCCGAAACGGGAAAGCTAACATTCAGGGTGGGGAAATCCCTAGTCGCGGAGAGCTTCACCCTCTCGGGAAATACTTACGTCAAGAAGAATACCGACGAGTATTACCACATTTCCGCCTCCGGCGAGTACACGTCAGATCCCGTCCCGGGTACCGGGGGGGTTCGCTATCCGGTCTGGCAGGACGACGCGGGGGGGACCCACATCATTTACGTGGATGACCCGACGACCCCCTACTGGGCCCTGGTGCCGGCGTATCACGAATCTATCGCCAAGAATGTCCCCTACCTGGGGGCCAAAACAAATCTGGGATTCTTCGTCTCCGGGTTTGATCGCCCGGTGGATGCCACCATCGTCCACACGGGGGAGACCATCGTGGACGAGGAGACGAGTGTACTCACCAAGGTGCACCTGAGATTGAATAATCTGGAGGACGTGGAGATATCGGGGGAACCGACAGACGGCCAGATCCTGGTGTTCGACGGAACCCTGGGGAAATTCAAGGCCTCATCGGCGGCCGTACCCGAGTGGTCCCTCCTCAAGATCGACTGGGAATCTGACAATTCCTTGAAATTCCGAGTGGGGACGGACTTCACCCCCGAGAAAATCACCTACAGCTCGATGGAATTCCATCCCATCGACAAGGAATCCTACTATTATGATGGAACCCAGGTGGTCCAGGGTATTCCCCCCACCCTGGGGGGAGAGACCCTCTGGTGGAGGGACGGGGGGGTGGCGGAACACATCCTATTCGACGATACCCAGAACGCGTGGATATACCTGACGGACGCGGGGGGACCCGTGGCCGGCGCCGCGTACACACTGCCGGCGTACACCCTGGTGGGCCCCGGGGTTTCTGGGGTGAATAGGCCCTCCGGTACGTCGGTCGTCCACTCGGTCGAAACGATAACCAACGAGAGGTCGGACGTGTACACCACCGTACAGTTCGAATTGAACCGGATGAGTGATGTCGATACGAAGAGCAGCGTCGTGACCGACAAGCAGGTGCTGATGTACGACGCGGCGTCCTCTCTATTTAAACCCACAGACATAGATTTTCCCGTCAACACGTCGGTCAAGCGGCTGGACGTGAATGACGGGGTCGTCAAGATCACGACGGGATCCTCCCTGACTCCCAGGTACTTCACGGGACCGGACACGAGACAGTACGAGGAATCGTCGGTACACTCCCGCGCCTACGTCGAAAACGCGGGGGGTATCTACACCCTCCGGGAGGGAAATGCCCCCTCGATGAATGCCTCGGCGCCGGTGTGGAGGTCCACCACCCCCCACGGGTGGGTCCTGGTGGACGATGGCTCCCAGGTGGAGTGGGGACAATTCCTGATTCACCTGGACACCGTGGCAGTAAATGCTGTCATCGCGACTCCCCCCACCACGACGGCACCGTGGGACGGCGATCTAATCACCCCCTCCCCCTCGTCCCAGTTCGTACTTACCCAGGACGTCGTGGGGGACGAGGAGATCTTCGAGTCGTCCATCTCCCTGGAGAAGATGGCGGACGTTGACATGGGGGATTCCCTGATGGATGGTAGGATTCTGGTGTGGGATGGGGCCTCCCACAAATTTGTACCACACTACGGTATCTCCCCCACCTCCGCCCCCCTGAACAAGCAGATCCTGGAATTCAACACGTCCACCCAGACATTCGTACCGTTCACGGCCGAACTGGATACCCTCTCCGACGTCCAGGGGGCCGCCGCCTCGACCGCCGGACAGATTCTGATGTTCGACGCGACCACGGGAAGTTACAAACCCCACACCATGATACTGGATGACATGGCAGACGTCGATTCCGCGTCGGCGACGGAGGGACAACACCTAGAATTCTCCACCGCGACCTCCACGTTTGTCCCAGTCGATCTGGAATTGAATAAAAATACCGACGTCTCGTTCGATCCCCTGGGCATCGTGGACGGCGAATATCTCATCTGGGATTCCGGAAACTCGTACTTCACTAATTCCAAATTGATGCTGGATCAGGTGGGGGGCGTGGATCTGACGGTGGCGGCGATCCTCGGCGATATCCTCCTCCACGACGGAACCAACTTCGTGCCCACCCAGCACACCCTGGATACCCTCCTGGACGTCGACACGTCGTCTCTGGCTCCCGCGGCGGGGGATATCCTGAAATTCAACGGGACCCAGTGGGTCCCGGGGGATCTTGCACTGGATGAGCTCCAGGACGTCCAGGGTGCGTCGGCGGCGACCACCGGAGATTTCCTGAGGTTTGATGGAACCGTGTTCACCCCCGACACCGCAAGTCTCGACGACCTCACGAATGTGGCGAATACGTCCACCTCCTCGGAGGGACAGTATCTCGTATACAGAAGTGGGGTTTTCGTACCGGAGACCGTGACAATCGAAAATACGTACCTCCGAAGTGCAACCCTCGATAGCTCGGGTCTTCTGACCCTGACAACGGGCGACGACACGAGCACCCCCCGGAAGATTTCACGCGGAACAGAGACGTGGGAAGTCGCGGAGGGATTCTGGTACATCGATGGCACCGGCGACCTCCATAACGGACTCGCACCCACGAATAATAAGAGATTTTATGCCTGGAAACCAACCGGTACCACCACGACGTCCCTGGTGGTGGTGGACAGCGATCCCCCCACGTGGTACGAAATTACGGGTGACGTCACCCTCGTATCACCCACCGCAGTGCCGGGGGTGCCGGGGGGCACATTTTCCCACTCGCTGGATCGCCCCACCAACACGGCGGACGCCACCGTCGTGGGAAACAGGGTGGATTACTACTTGGATGTATCTCTTCAAAACCTGAGGGGGGTGGATGTGACGACCGCCTCCCCCGCGGATCTTCAGATTCTCAAGTTCGACGCGGCGTCGGGAAACTTTATTCCAGCCGATCTGGGCCTGGATCTGACTGGCGCCACAACCGGACAGATTCTAATTTACGACGGCACGAATTACGTGCCGGAGGACCTCAATCTGAGCAAAAATACTGACGTCGATCTGACCGGCCTCGCGCTGGGTAATCACCTGGAATTCGACGGGACAACCTTCGTGCCGGCGGACCTGCTACTATCCAAGATGCAAGATGTGAACCTGGGGGGTGTGACCCTGACCGACAAACACTTCCTCGTCTATGATGGCACGTCCACGTGGATTCCCACCCTGATTGATTCCTCCCTGCTGGATGACTTCGATCTGACTGGAATCGCGGCGGGAAACGTTCTCGTGTGGGACGCAAGTACCGGGAAGATGGTGGCTCGCGAACCAGACCTGAATATGCTGTCTGACGTCAACATCTCCGGGACCATTCAGGGAGGCATGCACCTCGAATATGATGCGGGGACGGGAACATTCGTTCCCAAGCTTATCCAGATGTCAACCATATCGGACGTAGATCTCTCAACTCCCGCGGCGGCGGGTCAGGTGCTGATGTATGCATCCGACTCCACCTACAAACCGGTGTCCCTGTTGACCAGTCACCTGGCCGACATAGATTACTCCACCGCCATCGCAGATAATCAGTTCCTGCAGTGGAATTCCACCAAGGCCAAGTACGAACCAGTGACCCTGGAGCTAACCATGCTTTCGGACGTCTCGGTGCCCACCACCCCCCTGGATGGACAGTATCTGGAATATGATTCAGCGACGAACACCTTTACCCCCGAGACACTAACCCTCTCCAAACTCCAGGACGTCGACCTGACGGGGATGGAGGAGGGTAATTTGCTGGCGTGGGATGGCACCAAGTTCGTGAGGAGGGAAATCAACCTCGGTCCAGATACATTCCTCCAGGATGTCCAAGTGGATACCCAGGGAAATATCGTGCATTACGTCGGGACCGGGGTGAGCGAGAGGTTGGTGGAGTCTGAGTACGTGGACTTCGTGGTGAGGGTTGCATCTGGTCAGATCGAGATCGGAGGTGTCGCAGCGGGAGATTTTACATTCAAGAAGGGAAGTGTCTACACATTCAACATGGAGGACGTGACACTCGATGCCACCAACACCATCCTATTTTCCACTACGAGCGAATCCATCGGAATAACCCCCTACACCGACGGGGTCGAGGTGGTGGGGGTGCCGGGGGAGTTCGACGCACGGGTCATCCTGACAACCAGTGATTCCACGCCGGATACTCTCTATTACTATAACTCGGACTACGCAAATTTCCCCCCTCCCACGGGGGGAACCATCACGGTGCTGGACCAGGAATCGTACACCAAGACGACTGGCCTGTACTATTTTGACCTGACCACCGGCAATGTCTATGAGGGGACGTCCCCCACCAGCGGAATTTCATATCCCGCGTGGGTCAACTCCGATCGATCCACGTCCTTCATAATATACGACGACGCGACCCTACCCCGGTGGATCGAGTATGGGGGGGACGCGGACCTCCTGACATCGGGACAAAATATCAACGGCCAATTCCAATTTAGATACTACTGGAAGAAGTACGCCCAGTACCCCGTCACGGAGTCGGCTACATATGCCCTGACGCACGAACTCCTGGGCATCGAAAACGTGACCAACATGATTTCGACCACTTTGGCACTGAATAACCTGCAGGACGTCGACATCGAGTCTTCACCACCGGAGGACGGTCACGTACTGGCCTGGGACGCAGACCTCAGCACGTGGGTCGCCATGAGTGCCACCGCCGCGGCCGGGGCGACGACCGACACATTCACCCAGGCTGTTCGAGCAGATAAAAATGGAAATATTACAATCAAAACGGGAGGGGAGGTCGAGGAGGCCAGGAAGATCGTGCGAACCAGCCTGGACTACTACGAAACCACCGACGTCTATTACGTGAGGGAGGAGGGAACTGGGGTATTTACCTACACCCTGGTCAAGGGTTCCTCCGCCCCCCTGATGAGTGAACACCTCCGGGCGTGGGTCAGCAGCGACGAGACGTCGTCCCTCATACTGATCGACAGCCTGGAAACCTTGGGGTGGCTACTGTACAAGGGCGACATCAGGACGGTCGACACCGGCACGATCCTCCTCCCCACGGACTATACCGTCCTCAATAACCGATACCAGGACGGCCTATTCTATCCGACCGACGGAATTTTCACAGACGACGACATCACGAACGCGGGAGCGGTGGGTGTCGTTATTTCACTCGATAATATTCGGAATGTTAGCTTCCAGGAGGCCAAGCCGGTGGAGGGCAACACCCTGGTGTTCGACGCGGAGGATTCCACATTCCGCGCCGGCAAATATGATATAAAACAACTTGAAAATCTAGACGTGACCTCGGCGGGGGACGGGACGTCGGAGGTCATAAAATACAACGCGACCGACGAGAATTTTGAACTGGGGAATATCAACATCTCAGAAATCACCGGCATTAACCTCGAGAAGAAGACACCCGAGGAGGGGGACGTGCTGACCTACGACTTCGCGGCGGGGGTGTGGAATCGATCGAGTGCAGACTTTGCCGATCACCGCGTGCTGAGCTTCAGGGTGACGAACGGGGAGATCGTGGCCAAGACGGGGACGGCAATCATTCCAGATAATTTTGAGTGGAACGGAGAGACCCTCTACAGAACCTTCCTCCCGTACTACGTGACCAACTCTTACAACCTGATCCAGGGAGACGCGGTGGAGGGGGGAATGCCCATGTGGGTCAATTCGTACTCGAGCGGGGGACTCCCGGCGACGGCGGGGTTCGTGATACACCCCGGAAACAGTTACAAGTGGATGTACTTCACGATCGCCGGCATCGACAACGTTGCCGTGTGGCTCTCCACCACCACGGTGGACCCGGCCACCTTCTTTGGCCTCACCCCCACGTGGCCCATCACGGAAAATATTAACTATAATTACCCATTCCACGCAAGCATCACCCTGACGGCGGAGGTCATCGAGAATGAGATCCCCTACAGGATCCCCCTGAAACTTAATACCCTGTCGGACGTCACCATCACGGAGGATCCCACGGTAAACCAGATGTTGCGGTGGGACGATACGGAAAATGCATTCGTACCACGGGAATATACCGCCGTCACGCTGGATGACGTCCAGGCGACCACCCTCGCGGATGGCGACGTCCTCATGTGGGATGAGGATACCGGCACATTCACGAACCACCAGATGGGAAGGATACATAGGAACATCGTCAAGTTGGACCTGGATGACCTGGGGGCGCTGAAGGTGTCCCTGGGTTCCCTGGAATTGCCGGTGGGATTCACATACGACGATGGGTACTATAACCTCTTCGATGCCATGCTGGGGGATGAATACCTGTACGTTTACCTGGGAACAGATTATGTCCTCCACGTGGGGGCGGGAGAAAACTCCCGCGTGGGTAAGTTTCCCTGGACCGACGTGTCGGTGGACAATCGGGGGTCGTGGGTGTTCATGGACAGCCCCACGACCCCCAGGTGGATGAAGACCCACATGGACATAGCGACCGTCTTGACGCTTGCCTTGCAATCCCAGACCACCCTGGTGACAGACTGGACCTCCCCCATCACCTGGAATGAGGATTTCCCCCAATATCCCTACGACACCTCCCTCATCGTGTACGACGAGACCAAGGTGTTCGACGAATATTCCTCCCAGGTTACCATCGACCTGAACTCCCTCCGGGATGTCGATCTAGCCACCGTGGCACCCGAGGACGGCCAGATCATCACCTACAACGCAGACACCAGCATGTGGGTCCCCCAGGACAATATTAGGTTTCTCACCCAGCTGGAGGATGTCCAGGTCCCGGAGGACGTGGCGAACGGAGATTTCTTGATGTATGATTCGGGTAATTGGACCACGGCGGCCCTACCGGATTATCACCAGATATCCATGACGATGCAGGATACGGGGATCCTGGAGTCGGTGGTGGGGCAGGAGGTCATGACCCTGAAGACCCTGGTGGACGCGTCCGTCCCCGACGAATTCGAGGGGACGATGATTCAATACTACATCGACTCTTCCGGTAATATTCAATCGGGGGGGCCCTTCTATACGTGGATTAGCCCCACCACCAACACGACGTACATCTATGACTCCAACGAGGCCACGTGGTTCAGGGGAGACGTCGTTGACATGACACTGGGAAGTAGGGCCCACCCCGCCCCCTCCGCCAATATATTGAGGACCCTCCCCAGTAAATCGGGGACGTACATTTATGCGGTGGACGGGTCCTCCACGGACAATTACTTCAAGTATGCAACCACCACCAGGATGGTTCAATTCAACCTGGGAGAAAAACCCAAATTAATATCTGGGTCGTCTAACGCGTGGACCAGGGAGGACCAGGGGAGCACCCTCCTCCTCAACACCAGCACCAGGGAAGCGTCCATAGTAGTCGATTCAGGTGACTGGCAGTGGGATGGGACCTACGTGGTAAGTGGCTACTATACCATTCGCGACGCGGCCGGGTTATTCGGGAATGGATCCATCGTGTATGATGAATTTAGGTCGAGTACCACATACCCCCTCTGGAAACATACAACAACCACCAATCGCCACATCATATACAACACCGACGAATCCTACTGGGTCCTCATGAATATTCCACCTGAACTCATCGCGAACGGATACGAGCCATTCGACTCAAACACCAACGAAAGCTTCACGTCTAACTCCACCACGTCGAGCGAGGGATTGCGATATCCGTCGGTGGCCACGTATTACGAGTCGGCGACACCCGGGTGGTATGAGTTCGCCAGTGACTATTCCACCACCAGCCTCAATACATTCCTGTCGGCCTCTTACTCACGCATTTCCACCGGGACGGATACCCCCGATCCGGTGGCCCCCACGGGAACGTATGAATGGCTGGACGCGTCGACGGTGGACCCCACCCTCAAGTATCCACTCGCGCCGGACACGCTGGAACCAACCTACAATCCACTCACAATCCTCAAAACCAATACCACGACCATTCGCGTGGCACAGCTGATCGACGTGGACGTCACGACCGTTCCGCCCATTAAAAATTCTGTCATGGTGTGGAGCGAGGAGGAGGAGAAGTTTGTGACCTCCTCCGGCACGTTGCCGGTGATCGACGTGACATCCACCCCGCCCACGGGGGGAGAAATACTACAATATGACGCCGGGAGCGAAACGTGGTTGCCCACCCTGGATACCCTCGCCAACAACGCTGACATTGATTTTGTGTCCCCCCTGGTGGATGGACAAGTACTGGCATTCAACGCGACAACCGGCATGTGGACCCCCACGGATAATCCAGATCGACGCCTCACCGACCTCACGGTCGACACCCTGGGGGTACTGACTGCGACGGTGTCCAGCGGAGTTGCAGAGGGATTCCAGCTCACGATGACGGGGCAGACGGTGGACATCACCCCCTCCATCGCACTGAATGGGTCCATAACCCTGGGGGGGTCCACCCTCTATCACGGAGATAGCACCCTCTACAGGTTCCTGGTGGACCCCGCCAAATTCGCCGTGTCTGACATCGGACCCGACGGGGCTGAGATGGACAACGTACTCACGACGGCGGGGAGCTATACCATCCTGGTCACGAATGATACGAACCGGACCCTGTATTACTACAACCCAACGGTTACCGGGGCGGGGGGGACCCTCACCCTGAGGGACGAATCCCACCTCCTCTTCACCCAGGGAACGAATATCGTATATATGGAAGAGTTGGTGTCCCTGGGATCCACGTGGAATGTCACCCTCCGCGGGGGTTCACCCCCCATAAACGGGGGAGGACTGGAATACCCCACGTGGTCCAACAAGGACAACTCGTTAAACATAATATTCGTGGACGAGGATGTCACACTCCCCTCGAGACAGAACAACATCGTGGGGAAATACTGGGGAGTATTCGAGGGATCCATCCCGGATATCAATACCACCACCGTGGTGGACAGTACTAGCATTGTGATGGCTGCCGTGCAATCGCGCTTATCCGCGGGGACGGGGGGACAACTCTACCCTGTGGGTACCGGTATTACAACAGGCCTGAGTGGGCTAGTCAACGCCTCGGAATTCCAGGTCACCCTGGGAATAAATAATCTGGCAGACGTCGACACGATGACCCAGGTGCCGGAGGATAAGCAAGTCCTCTCGTGGGATGAAGCCGGGGGGATGTGGGTGCCATCCACCGATTCGCTGATGAATAATTCAGATGTCTTCTACACCGTGGAGGGAGATGACAAAATACACGAGGGCGCCGTCCTGGTGTGGGATGATACCGACAAAAAATTCAAAAAATCCGACGGCACGTTCCTCCCGGTGGACCTCACTACAAACCCGCCCGTGGAGGGTAACATACTGATGTTCGACGAAACAAATAAAGTTTGGTATCCCACCATGGATTCCCTACAGAACAACGATGATATTGACTTGACGGGAATCGTGGGCGGGGATGGTCTCGTGTGGGATTCCGACGAGTCTAAATTTGTTCCGACATCCCTACCCAAAATACGAGTGGATGACGCCACCCTGGCGGAGGGGAACATCCTGATGTGGGATGCCACCGCGGAGGAGTGGGTCAACAAACAGGACGATCTCCTCAATAACTCGGACGTTGCCTACGACCCGACAACCATCACCGCCGGGAAGGCCCTCGTGTGGGACGAGGACGTGTCCAAGTTCGTACCGGGAGAGGGAATTCTGCCGCGGATAAACGTGGACGAAACCACCCTGGCGGAGGGGAACATCCTGACGTGGGATGCCGCCGCAGAGGAGTGGGTCAATAAACAGGATGATCTCCTAAATAACTCGGACGTTGCCTACGACCCTACCACCATCACCGCAGGGAAGGTCCTCGTGTGGGACGAGGACGTGTCCAAATTCGTACCGGGAGAGGGAACCCTGCCCAGGATCGATGTGACGACGGTCCCCCCCTCGGACGGACAGCACCTCGCCTACGACGAGGCCAGCGAGACGTGGATACCCACGACAGACACGCTCCTCAATAACTCGGACGTTGACTACGACCCGGCCACCATCACCGCCGGGAAGGTCCTCGTGTGGGATGAGGACCTGTCCCAGTTTGTACCGGGGGAGGGAACCCTGCCGAAGATCGATGTGACGACGGTCCCCCCCACCGACGGACAACACCTCGCCTACGACGAGACCACCGAGACGTGGTTACCCACGACAGACACCCTCACGAACAACTCGGACGTCGATATCGAAACAGTTCCGCCCATTCAAAATTCGGTGATGACCTGGGACGCATCCCAGAACAAGTTCACGACGTCCCTCGGAACACTTCCAAATATAGACGTCCTCACAACCCCACCGGAGGATCGGAATGGGCTCATCTATGATGGGGCAAACGACAAGTGGGTACCCACACCCCACACCCTACCCGACTTCGACGCCGACACGACGTCACCCTCAGATAAAGATATATTTGTCTATGATTCTGGCAGCAGTACGTGGGTCCCCGTGGTGCACGAGCATGCGTTGAATGACCTGACCGACGTTGATACGACCGGGTATGCCGATCACCACCACATCGTGTACGATGCAGAAAAGGGTATGTGGGTCTCCGAACTGTCGGAGGACTATCGACTCGTTCGTCTCGACCTGGGGACTGATGGACGCCTCGACGCAACCGTGAGTGTTCCCCTCGAACGGTGGATTTTGGAATACCACGGAATGACGTTTGAAAAACAGGACACCCGGTTTTACGTGGGAAATTGGGACCTGACGAGACTCTCCCTGGAGGGAGTCTATGAATTCATGGTTCTCGATAACCCCTCCACTGAAATTGAGGGATACACCAATTACGCAGTGTGGAAAAATATATCTACCACCGTGACCGACGCCAACACGATCGTCTTCTTCGATGGAAGCGTCGCGGTGGCAGGGTCGCCCGAATACTCGGCCAGGTGGCTCATAAGTAAATATACCTATGAGGAACTCCTGGCCAAGGTCAACAGCACCACCAGCGGATATCAGGAATCTGAGACGCAGGATACCTCCATGGGTTATGATGCGGGTGTCGACTACCCCGTGAATGAAACCCTGTTCCTCTTGAACTTCGATGGCCTGGTGGACTACGATGTCAGCAAACAGACAATCGTAAGTACCACCATTAATCTCAATAACCTGGGCGATGTCACCAACGTTCTACCCCAGGCAAACCACGTCATCGAGTACAACGCGGACACAGAACAGTATGAAAATAAGACCACCCTGATGGGAAAACAGATCTCGGTGGATCAGGGACTCCTGACCATCAAGAATGCCAGGGGGGTTCAACCCGAACTCATGGA
>Ga0255779_1003595_pt1 | contig 15461 bp, 14 predicted proteins | sample 011ome_21_FD_179977 | JGI IMG/M metagenome (GOLD analysis project Ga0255779, IMG submission 179977) | Coastal salt marsh microbial communities from the Groves Creek Marsh, Skidaway Island, Georgia - 011508AT metaG (version 2) | ecosystem: Environmental > Aquatic > Marine > Intertidal zone > Salt...
AACCTGTGCCACCAGTACCGGACAGATTCATAGCTTACATCCACGCCGCGGTCATGACTAAGGTCTTCCACATTTCTCAATGAAAGTAAAAAACTCACATAAAGCATGACTGCAAGCTGGATGATCTCAGGACTGGTTTTGGAATAGCGAAAGGATACAGGATTGGGCATGTGACAGAAGTTAATTTCCAAGATGTTGTCAGGCAGGGTGGTTTATTCTGACAAAGCCCCAAATTGTATTGGCTGGACCATAAATAATGCCATGCAAAAAACAACGGCGCTTTTTGCTGAAAGTGTTGACATGACGACCACCTAGTTGGAAAAGCAAGCAGTGTTCCAGCTCCAATCCATTTTTGTAAAGATTTCGCAAAAACGGCGCGCGTTAATTAAAAACTCCTCCTGCGCAAGTGGTTCATCAACCCAGCCTTTAGACGCCACACCGATTATACGCGGAGCAATCATAGCCTGCATCTCATGATCTTGCGTCGTGAACTCCGACCAAAAAGTACCTTCAACACCGAGAACCCGATCAGCAATTTCATCATCGGGAATTACTGCCCAATCGATAGTATCCGTTAAGCCCACGAATGCAGCCCACGCTGCTCCCCAGTCATCAACGTTATCGCTGTGTGCCATATCCAAATATGCGTTTTGTGCGGGACACATAATAATGTCATACCCAGACTTCGCAGCCTCAATACCGGCCTGATGACCTGTCCAGCTGAAGAGTAAGGCATTGTTGCCAATTCCACCGCCTTTGCCACGCGCTGCTTCTTCCCAAGCGGCACATCTGATCCCCTTTAGTGCGAGTTTTGCCGCCAATCTATGCAGAGACCAACCAAGGACATCATCCGAGCTTTCCAAACCTTCTTCTGCCTTCAACCGATTTACCGAGGGCGAACCTGACCAAGTCCCTTCGGGAAGTTCATCCGCGCCCAAGTGCAGCGTTGCAAACGGGAACAGAGTGCTCACCTCCTCAGCGATGGACTCGATAATCTGCCATGTCTCAGGAATTGCAGGGTTCAGGACATTTTCAATGTAGCCTTGGACACTAGCCTCTGTGCCGGTATCATTTGCATCTCGAGTTTTTGGAAACGCCCGCGTGAAGGCCAAAGCGTGTGCTGGAAATTCGATTTCTGGCAACACATCGATGAACACGCTCTGCGCATGTCCAATAATGGCTTTGACGTCTTCTTTACTGTAAGTCCCACCCGATATTACACCGCCACCAAAAACGCCGGGCACCAATTGATTTTCACCGCGCAGGCCTGTTTTTTTTGCCAAGTCCGGAACAGATTGCAGTTCTAAGCGAAATGCTTCGTCATCTGAAAAGTGCCAGTGAAAGCGATTCATCTTCAGCAATGCCATCACATCGATAAGCTTGTTGATCGAGTCAACTTTGTAGAAATGGCGCGCGCAATCCAAATGCTGACCGCGCCATTCAAACCTTGGGTGATCCTCTATGACGCCACACGGGATGTTGCCGTCGTGGGTTTCGCGCAGCACCAATAAAGTTATACCGGCATAGTGGGCACCTTGTTGAGCCCCGTACCTTACGTCGAGCCCTTCAGGAGTGATTTCAATGCGATACCCGTCGGCGGGGATCATGTCATCCTTTTCCAAGGCTGTCAGAGCGCCGCAGTCATCCTGCAATGGCGGCAAGTTGCAACGCACCGCCAGCGCGTCAAGGGAATGCCAGAGAGGAGATTTTTGCTTAACCGATCGAAGAGGAAGATATCCGCCACTTGCTGTCCAAGAATATGGTTTCGGCACCAAACATAGATCCTTGACTTGCGGACACGGCCTCGGTGCCCTAGTTGTAACGCCTGCAGGAAGCTTTGGAAGCTCAACAATATCTTCACCACAGCGCAAGTATGCGCCAAGTGGCAGCCACGCCCTGTTCTTTGGAGTGTAAGTTGGATTAGCGTAACGCAAAATGAAATGATGCGTCATGCCTGCCTTTATATCGGGCAACTGAACCTCGCCGTAGCCGCCGTCTGACCGTATCAAGGTTCCGCCAGAAACGACTTCCGGTGGCGCCATGAGCGAAAAGCAAAATATGGGTGCGTCCAGTGGACCATCAGATGTAATTGAACAATGAATTTCAACACCACGAATTTCGGCCAAAAATTTGTGTAGGCTCATTCATCCGCCTCCGATCGCAATTCAGTGACGAAGTCATACATATCCGATCTGTAGTAACCTGTGGTTAGTTCCACAATTCGACCATCACGCAAAAACGCTATACGTTGGATGGATAAAACTGCATCCCCTGCCGTTAACCCCAATAACTCAGCATCCTTGAGCGCCAGATTACAAGCCGTGACACGTTGCACCGCGCGAACTGGCGCATGGTCGCGAGCACGCAAGGCTTCGTAAAGAGAGGTTTCTACACTCTCAGGATCAGGAATAAAATCGGCCGGTACAGTTGAAGTTTCAATCGCGAGTGGCGTATCATCTGCGAAACGAAGCCGCTTGATGCGTGCTACACGCGACGCTTGTGTCAGTCCAAGTATCAGAAATTCATTTATGTCCGGCATAAAGAGTCCCCGTTGCAAAACCCGTGATGACGGCTTCTGGCCCCTCAAACGAATATTCTCAGAGAACGAAACCAATGAAGACAGAGATTGTTCTAATTTTTCAACCTGAGGTCGGACGAAAGTGCCCGCTCCGCGTCGCTGTTCGACAAGCCCTTCGTCCGCAAGCGCAGAAATCGCTCGGCGGACTGTTACTCGGCTGACATCCGTTAATTCGGCCAAGACGCGTTCAGGTGGAAGCTGAGTGTCTGCAGCCAATTCACCAGAACGTATGGACGCTCTCAGGTAACGACGCAGTTGTTGATATCGCGGCCCTTGCCCAGCTTCGAACCAACGCTCAGCCGAGTAAATTTTAGATACCATCATAGTCATTTGGCCCTCGATTTGGTATTATTAGAAAAATACCAATTCTTATTTTCGACTTCATATTTAACTGGTCTAAGGCATTTTTTGCCAAAAATAAAAGTAAATCATGCATGCTCGCAAAATTTGGTATTTAATTGGTAGTATTTTTGAAAAATTAGGTACCATAGGGAAAAAGAATCATTTCGACACAGATCGAACTGCGGAGGGGATAGGCCTTGAAAGCGCCTACAAATGCACCACAAACGCGCCCTAAGAGGCTGTCTGAGAGTGCCTTTGCTTGGCTCCTCATTGCACCAGCCATGTTGTTCATTGCCATAATTGTCGCGTGGCCTTTGGCTGAAACCTTCCGGCTTTCCTTTACTGATACGAGGATCGGCCCCAATTTCTCCTATGTGGGAATGGAGAATTACCAGGACCTCGCCGAAAGCCGAAAGTTCAAACAGACAGTTTGGCGTACGTTCTATTGGATGTTTCTGTCGGTCGGTCTGAAGCTTGTGTTGGGATTAATCGGCGCCACACTTTTGAACGCGGCTATACCTGGGCGTGCTCTTTTCCGTATCCTTGTTCTACCGCCATGGGTCATTCCAATTGCGATCGGAATGATCGGTTGGCTGTGGCTGTATAATGGGGCCTTCGGGCTACTTTCTGGCGTTATGCAATACGTTGGAATTGTCGACAAATCATTTGAATTCCTCGCCTATAAACAGTCGGCCTTTTATTCCGCTGTGGTTGCTGATGTTTGGGTTGGTGTACCCATGGTAACGCTGTTCTTTCTGGCAGCGATGCAAGGGGTCAGCCGCGATCTGTATGAGGCCGCTTGGGTTGATGGTGCTTCACGCTGGTATCGATTCCACCGTATCACTATCCCGCAGATCATGCCAGTAATCGTGTCAATGTCGCTTCTGTCGGCAATATTTACCTTCAACAGTTTTGAAATTATTTGGATTCTCACTGAAGGCGGGCCGCGATCTGCCACGACCACAATGATCATCGACAGCTATAAGACCGCTTTTTCCAGCCGAAAGTTTGGCGAAGGAGCAGCGCGGACAATCGTTATTGTTTGCCTGCTTGGGCTCTTTTCTGTGGCTTATCTATGGCTGCTGAACAAAGTCTCCAAACATTATGGGACCAAGTAACATGATGGATCGGTATTCAATCTGGCAAATAATCGGGATTTACGTTGCTATGGCAGCGTTCCTCATTTTCCTGCTGCTCCCGTTTTTTGAAATGTTCATGGCATCTTTGCGCCCACTGGAGCACCTTTTCCGTAGCCCTTACCAGTTTTGGTCTGATGATTTCAGCTTTAAGGCTTACCAAGATATGTGGAACACCGTCCCGTTGCTAGGTCGATATATCTTTAATTCGATATTCATTTCCACTGCCGTAACATTGATCACTTTGATCTTTGTTATCCCGGCATCCTATGCCTATGCGCGTTTGGATTTTCCATTCAAAAACATCAGCCTCTCGATCTTTCTGGGCGTTAATATGTTTACAGGAGCTGTCCTTTTGATCCCGCTGTACAGAGTGATGGCAACTATGGGAATCTTAAATACCTATTGGGCGATGATCGTTCCTGGTGTGGCCTTTTTAATACCAACTGGAATCTGGTTGTTGCGATCATATCTTGAAAAAATTCCAGTTGAGTTAGAAGAAGCCGCCTTTATGGATGGCGCTTCTCGGATTTACACACTGCGCCGCGTCGTACTACCGCTTGCCTTACCAGGATTACTTGTTGTGAGTATAGCCGTATTCATCGGCGCCTATGCACAGCAATTCCTGTTCGCAATCACATTCAATCAGACCCGGGAATACCAACCCCTTCCCGCAGGTCTGTTCGAATTCATCGGCTACCAGTCGGTGACTTGGAACGAGATGATGGCCGCAGCCCTTACCGGCGTGCTGCCCGTAATGATCATCTTCTTGTTCCTTCAAAAATACCTCGTCGCCGGTTTAACCGCAGGTGCGGTGAAGGAGTAACAAAACTAACAATCTCAATGTCCAAGGGAGAAATCAAATGAGATACTTGAAAACACTAACTTTAGGGGCTGTGATGGTGGCTGGTTCGACGCTGTCGATCCAGGCGTCTGAGCTTCACTTTATTATGTGTGGCGGTGAAATCCGTGACGCAGACCAAACCGTTGTGGATGCCTTCACAGCTGCAAATCCAGGCGTTACCGTCAATATTGAGGCTGTTCCCTGGGGCACATGTCAGGACAAATCGCTGACATTGGCATCGGCGGGTGATCCACCATCTATCGCTTACATGGGCTCTCGGACCCTGCGTCAGTTGGCAAACAACGACCTGATCGTCCCAGCACAGATTTCCGATGAGACCCGTGGTGCCTATCAACCTGGAATTCTGAACACAGTTACGGTTGAAGGCACGGAATGGGGTTATCCGCGTGCGTTCTCGACCAAAGCGCTTTTCATTAACTGTGGTTTGGTGGAACAAGCGGGCTTGCAGTGTGTTGCACCGCGCACTTGGGACGGCATGTACAATATGGCAAAAGCCATCAACGATAACACGGACGCAGCAGGCGTTGGTATTGCCGGTAAAGACTTCGACAACACTATGCACCAATTTCTTAACTATCTGTACTCCAATGGTGGTGTTGTAATTGACCCGGTCACGGGTGAAAACAAGCTGAATTCTTCCAACACCCGCGAAACTCTGGCACTCTATGAAAAGCTTATCAGCGTGGCACAGGAAGGCCCAACTGCGTGGGAACGTTCACAGCTGAAAGACCTTTATAACGACGGCAAAATCGGTATGTACATCGACGGTCCTTGGGGTCGTGGTCAGCACAACGCCAACATCAAGGAAATCACTGTTCCGGTCCCTGCAGGTCCACAGGGTGGCAACGGCACGCTTCTGATTACTGACTCGATTGCAGTGTTCAAAGGGTCTGGTCACGAAGAACTGGCACATAAACTTGCTGGCATGCTAACCACGGGTGAATCCCAGTATGCACTAGATACCGAATGGGGTCTGACGCCAATCTTTGACTATGCCAAGTTGGGCTTTGAAAACCCATACTACGAAGGCGATGACTACTGGCAGGTCTTTGTACGTGGTATCGGCATTGGCGGCCCAGAACCTCTGGTTGAAGAGTTTAAAGGCCTTCAGTCTGCGTTCACCAACATGATCCAGGGCATCATTCTGGGTGAAGGTTCGGTAGACGAACTGGTTGAGATTGCAGCCCAAGAGCTGGACGACGCTCTGTAATTTTTTACGCAAGCGACTCGCGGGGGCCAGCAATCGCCCTCGCACCAATTTTACGATACAGAAAGAACCCTCATGGCCAGGCTTGACCTCAATAACATCAGCAAGTCATTCGGCGAGACCAAGGTACTTTATGACATTCAACTGTCAATCAAGGACAAAGAATTCGTCGTCTTTGTTGGACCGTCTGGCTGTGGTAAATCCACTTTGTTGCGCATTATAGCGGGCTTGGAAGAGGCAACGAACGGTTCCGTTGTGATTGATGGCGAAGACGTCAGCTTGGCGCATCCAGTTGATCGTGGAATTTCGATGGTCTTTCAATCCTACGCGCTTTATCCGCACCTTTCAGTATTTGAAAATATCGCCTTCCCCCTCCGGGTCGCAAAGATGCCAGAGGCAGAGCTGAAAGAACGTGTCGCAAGAGCGGCCGACATTCTTCAACTAAATGACAAACTGAAACTAAAACCCGCTCAGCTGTCAGGTGGCCAGCGGCAGCGAGTGGCCATCGGACGATCCATCGTTCGAGAGCCTAAGATTTTCCTTTTCGATGAACCTTTATCGAATCTTGATGCGGCACTCCGGGGTGATATGCGCGTCGAACTATCTCAGCTCCACCGTGACCTGCAGGCGACGATGATTTACGTGACGCATGACCAGATTGAAGCCATGACAATGGCTGACCGTATTGTGGTGCTCAATAAGGGTCGTGTCGAACAATTTGGGACGCCAATGGAACTTTATCATCATCCAGCGACTAAATTCGTAGCCTCATTCATAGGTCAGCCCAACATGAACTTCTTGCCTGCCAAGGTGACCGGCGCAGATGCAGATGGGTTGTCTGTCCAGATGGAGAACGGCCTTCAACTGAAATTACCGGTTGAAACCGGCTCCGCATCAATTGGCGAAAACGTGGACATCGGCATTCGGCCGGAAAATATAGCCCAAGGGCCAAAGGGCCTGAAACTGAACGTGTCGGTCGTGGAACGCCTTGGCGGCACATCAATCACTTATGGGACAACAGACGCTGGTACACGCATATGTGCCGCTTTGGACGGCGTGGCAAATGTCCGCGAAGGGGAAACCACTGAACTGACACTTGACCCCAAAGACTGCCATGTTTTTGACGCTTCTGGGACCGTTATGCGCCGTCTTCAGGCGCCTAAAATTTCCGGCTAGGAGGTATCGATGCGGATCGTAACATCAGGAATTGGTTTGCGTGCAGGACACGTTCTTTCGATCTTCAAGGAGACGATGAAAGAGGTGCAAGTTGTGGGGTACTTTGACCCCCAGCCCAGCCACGTTGAGATGATCGGAACCGACACTCGACGGTTCGGCTCAATTGAACAGATGCTTTCAGAAACCAATCCTGAGCTGTTTTTTGTCTGCTCCCCTAATGCGTTTCATCTGGAACAGATCGAAGCAGGTCTGCGGGCGGGTGTTCGAGTTTTCACTGAAAAACCCGTAGTCACAAATAAGGACGACACGCTGAAGCTTGCAAAATTATTGGCAGAATTTGGTACTGACCGCGTCATGGTTGGTCTGGTTCTGCGCCATTCACAACATATGGTAGATCTGCGCCAAGCAATTACGAACGGTCATCTGGGCGAAATTGTCTCTATTGAGGGAAATGAACATATAGGACCTTATCATGGCGCATTTTTCATGCGCGATTGGCGCCGCATGGTCGGACATTCGGGCGGCTTCATGCTAGAAAAATGCTGCCACGATCTGGACATCTACAACATGATAACGGGTTCGCGCCCCAAAAGGGTTGCGAGCTTTGGCGGACGGCACTCTTTTCTCCCCCAAAATGCCCCTACATCAAACATTGAAGCCGAGATTTTTCATATAAAAAAGTCTGTTTGGGACAGCGTCGATGATCCGTTTCAATCAAACGGTGATATTATTGATTTTCAAACAGCCATTCTTGATTACGAAAATGGCCCCTCGCTGGCGTTTCATACCAACCTGAATGTACCAGACGAACACCGCCGCTTTTGTGTTATTGGTACACACGGAATGGCGGAAGGCGATTTTGTTCGCGGATACCTGAAAGTCACAAAACGAGATGGCTCCGTGGCGTTCGAAGCAGACTACACCAATCAGGATAGCACAAGAGCCAGCGCCCATTACGGAGCAGATAATATGATGGTTGCTGATATAGTTGCGTTTCTTCGCGGCGAGCTCGATCAGTTACCGGTCGGCATTGTGGATGCATTGGAGGCAGGGATTACGGCTCTTGCGCTTGATGAAGCACGAGAGATCGGCCAAGTCGTCGACCTAAGCCCATTTTGGGCAGAATTTGATAAGTTTGGTTTACGTACGAAATGATAGCCTTTCAGAAAAAACCAGGGCAGTTCATGGCAGCTGAGATTTTAGAAGCTCCCGAAGTCTTTGCATCAACTGCAATCGCGGACCACAGCCCTGCCCTTTCTTTCAAAGATTGGAGTAAGACGCGTGCCTTTTACACCATCGCGCGCGGATCCTCAGATGCAGTAGCCAATATTCTGTCTTACCTGTTCATGTCTAGATTGCACAAACCGGTGACATCTCTGCCTCCTTCAATCTTCTCGATTTATCAGGGTATCCGGATGGAGGATACCGCCGGATTAGTGATTTCTCAATCCGGTACTTCCGATGATTTGGTTGCCTGCGCGAAAGGCATCAGGAAGGCAAACGGAAACGTTATCGCGCTGACCAATCAACCTGCCTCTCCTGTTGAAGATGTCGCTGATCTTACAATTCCGATAAATGCGGGGATTGAACGCGCTGTTCCGGCGACAAAATCTGTAATTGGGTCCATCGCGGCGGGCATGTCGCTTTTGTCGGCTTTGGATCCTGCGTATCGGGATTTCGCCAAAAATGCTTCGGTATCAATGCGTAACCTAGCCCGAACGGATTTTGCAGAACTTGAGGAATTACGATTTGCCTTGCAGCGCGCTAATCATGTCTACGTCGTCGGTCGCGGTGCAGGATTTGGCGCAGCCCAAGAGGTGGCACTTAAACTTAAAGAAACTATCGCACTGCATGCTGAGGCCTATTCGGCGTCCGAAGTTTTGCACGGCCCGTTGCAATTGGCGACAAACTCCTTGTTTGTCCTATTACTCGATACCGGTGAACCCGAAAGTCAAGCCAGTATGGACAAAGCCGAGCTAAAATTTAGGGCGGCTGGTGCTGATACTTTCAGGTTAGCGCCGCCTTACGAAGCTTTGTTTTGTCCGGCCTCAGCGGCGGCGATGTTGCTTTATATGCTTTATCCCGTTGTACTTAACACAGCGCTTGATTTAGGGCATGACCCAGATAACCCCTCCACACTTTCCAAGGTCACTAGAACCTCATGAACTCTCTTATCGACCAAATCCAGAAATCGAATACTTGGCAGGAAATCCATGCGCAGCCAGACATTTGGCGTGCCTGGTCGAATGATTTTTCTGCTGAGGCGTACAAAAGTTGGATTGCGCAACTCGGCATTAAAGAGGTCTGGTTTTGTGGAGCCGGCACATCGGCATATATCGGTGACATCATTGCCGCTGGCCTGCCCAATGCAGGCGGCATCCGATTTCGCTCCGTTCCATCAACCGACCTTGTCGCCCGTGCTGGATATTATCTCAACAATCCACCAAACGACCTCCTAATTGTCAATTTTGGGCGATCTGGAAATTCAAGTGAAACACTCGGGACTTTAAGCGCCATCGAAGTTCTGGCGCCCTCGCTGCCAACCCTAAACATCACATGTAATTCAGAAAGCGCTCTCGCGAAAAGCACTTTAGGTCGCTCCATCTTACTGCCGGATGCCTGTCACGACGCTGGCTTTGCTATGACTTCGAGCTTTTCTGCCATGCTTCTGACAGCGCTATCCATTTTTGATACAGGTGCCGACGCGAGATATAATATACGCCGCTTAGCTGAGCACGCAGAAGCCGTTTTACCGGTATTTGCCAGTCAAATCCTCAGATCAGAAGTTCCGTCACGGGCCGTCTTTGTCGGCTCCGGCCCAATGGCCTTTGCCGCCAGAGAATCCGCGCTGAAAGTGATGGAGCTGACTGCTGGAAAAATCCCCGCACTTTGGGATAGTACCCTTGGTTTTCGCCACGGCCCAAAGAGCTTTATATCGAGTGGAACAGCAATTTATGTCCTGCACAGCGCTGGGTATCCCGCAACAAAATATGAGGCCGATTTAGTTGAAGAGCTGCGTATACAGTTTCCGGAGGCGACGACAATGACAATTGGCGAAGACGCAAATTTTTCAACCAAATCAATTGGGTCTTCAGTGTGGGATAGCGTCCTTTCCGTAATGCCCGCACAGCTCGCTTCAGTAGTCTGGTCAGATAGACTTGGCCTTAGGGTTGATGATCCGTTTGTTGGGCAATCAACACTGACGCGCGTGGTTTCAGGCGTGCAACTTCACCCTCTCGAGCCAGTACAATGATTAGAGCTGGGGGAATAGACCTTGGCGCCACCAAAATTGAGGCGCAAAAGTTCGATGCGGATTGGAACGTCGCCGACAAACGCCGCATTGAAACACCGACGACCTACCTCGAACTGGTCGCCGCAGTGGTCGATCAAATTTGTTGGCTACAGAAAGAAAACCCCAATTTGCCCGCAGGGATCGCAGCGGCAGGCCTTTCAAATCCAAACTCAGGCACGTGGATCTCCGCAAATTTACCAGCCAATGGAATGCCGTTTGCTCAGGATGTCGCCAAGGCTGCTGGCGGGCGGTATACTTGGCTTAATGACTGCCGGGCTTTCACTCAAGCCGAAGCTATTTTTGGAGCTGAGCAATCAAAAGGCACAATCGTCGGCCTCGTCTTAGGAACAGGCATTGCGGGCGGTGTTTCCATAGACGGCGCCTTGATCAATAACGGCGATGGTCAGTCGGGGGAATTCGGACACATGCCAATTTCAGGCGCAATCATTGCTGCGCACAATCTTCCCATACTTAAATGCGGATGTGGCCGATTTGGGTGTTACGAGACTTACGGTTCCGGTCCCGGAATGGAACGTTTGGCTAAGCACATTTTGGGGCGCGATTTAACCTCGCGTGAGATTGAATTTGGTCGCTCCAATCCAGACATTTCCCGCGTCTGGGAAATTTGGTGCGAGATAAATGCTGCCCTAATCTTGACCATAATGACCACCATCGATCCAAGGACAATCGTTCTGGGTGGCGGCTTGTCAAAAATTCCGGGCATAATTCAAGCGCTTGAAAGTGCATTAGAGCGAGTTGCCTGGAGAGAACTTACGCTTCCCTCCATTCGGCTGGGAACCCGCGGCGAGACGGCTGCAGCTCTTGGCGCGGCATATGAGGCCTATCATGTCTGATATGCTGCGGGATATTATTGCCCGTAACAAGGCGGGCGAGTGTATAGCAATTCCGTCGGTTTGCTCTGCACATCCAGAGGTTTTGAGCGCCTCTTTACAGCTTGCTGCGAGTCTGAACCGACCGCTGGTGGTTGAAGCAACATCAAATCAGGTCAATCAGTTCGGGGGCTATACAGGTATGGATGCACGCGCATTCGTCGCGTTCATTGATGACCTAAAATCCAAATATGGAATTGCGCCGAATATGGTAGAACTTGGTGGTGATCATTTGGGTCCACAGGTGTGGAAATCAGAAACCGCTGATAGGGCCATGGCCAAGGCGCATGACCTAGTATCCGATTATGTACGCGCAGGCATCAAAAAGATTCATCTCGATTGTTCAGAAGGTTGCGCGGGAGAACCGCCAATGCTCGACGATGTAACAGCCGCTGAACGGGCTGCGCTTCTAGCCGTTAGTTGTCTCAATGCCGCACCCGTGCCCAAAGACCTGATATTTGTGATCGGGACCGAAGTCCCTGCCCCAGGTGGTGCACGGCTTGGCGAAGACGGGCATATTATACCGACATCTCCTGAAGCTGCGGTCAAAACTCTTATGGCACACCGCGCCGCCTTCGCCGAAAAGGGTATCGCAGATTCGTGGCCTCAAGTTTCTGCACTTGTGGTTCAGCCGGGTGTTGAGTTTGGACCAGATCACGTCTTCACCATGGCAAACGCCACAGACCCCGGGCTTCGCGAGGCTATTTCGGAGTATACGGACATTTGCCTTGAAGCACATTCAACAGATTATCAACCGCCAGAGACATTCGCAAAACTTGCTGACATGGGTTTTGCATTCCAAAAAGTTGGTCCAGCACTGACTTTCGCATTGCGAAGAGCGCTTTATGCTCTTGATCACATTGTTCAAAAGCTAACCCCTTCGGAGGTTGCACTTCCTCAGGTTATGGAAGCTGCGATGCGCAACAATCCTGAACACTGGAGATCGCATTACTCAGAGGACGACATGTCTAAATGGCACTTCAGTTATGCAGATCGTATCAGATACTATTGGCCATTGCCGGCCGTTCAAGAGGCAGTGCAGGCCTTAATTTCGACTTTCGATGAGTTGAAAGTCCCCGAACACATTTTGGCAAAAAGCTTTTCATCAGACGTCCTAAAGCGTTCGGAAGGATTGGCAGCATCACGCGGGCGCGCAATCGTTCGAAGCGAAGTTCAAGGCGCTCTTTTGCCCTATTTTTTGGGGGACCGTGGTGACTGAAGCTGCCGATATTACACAATGGATCCGTCCGTCTCGTTTGTTCAACAAAGGAAGGCTCCACATAGGAGCTGTGCTAGGGGTTTTGAACGGAAGAATCCAGATATTCACCGAAGATATTCAGATTAAAGAAGCCCATCAAGTACTTAATTTTGAAGGTATAATTTCTCCTGGACTTGTAGACCTTCAAGTCAACGGTGGCGGTGGCGTTCTCTTGAATGAGACACCGACCAAAGAGGCGATTTGGGACATCGCAAAAGCGCACAGAAAATATGGAACAACGGGAATTTTGCCGACAGTCATCACAGATTCAGTATCAGTCTTAAGCCGGGCCGTTGATGCGGTAATGGAGGCCGTAGGCCAAAATGGCATCTTGGGAATGCATATCGAGGGTCCGCACATATCGGTAGAAAGGCGTGGTACGCATAAGGCAGAGTTTGTCAGACCCTTGGATGAAGACACTATCCGGCTCGTCGAGAGACTTAGGAGCGCTCATGTGCCAACGATGCTCACTCTCGCTCCAGATGTCGTTTCACCGGAAGACATTAGCCGCTTGGTCGACTTGGGCACAGTGGTCTCGATCGGCCATTCAAAGGCCTCAGCGGACGTAGTGCGCCGCGCGCTAGAAGCCGGCGCGAGTTGCTTCACACATCTTTTCAACGCGATGCCGCCCATGGCGGGCCGTGAGCCCGGTGTGGTGGGCGCGGCGATCAACTCGCACGCCTTCGCTGGAATTATTTGTGACGGAATACATGTTGCCGATGAAATGGTCGCAATGGCCATTCGCGCAAGGCCCATCTCGGATCGGATGTATCTTGTCTCGGATGCTATGCCCACCGTTGGCGGCCCGACCGAATTTAATCTGTACGGATCAAAGGTTGCCCTTATCAACAACCGTTTGGTCAACAGTGAAGGTGGTCTGGCAGGCGCCCACACAACTCAAAACGAAGGTGTTAAACGCTTGGTAGACCGCATCGGAATTTCTGCAGAAGATGCTTTGAAAATGGCCATAACCGTACCGGGTAACGCGATGGGACTAGAGTTGGATCAGTTGCAGGGCCGCAGCATAAAAGATATTATTTGTTTAACCGACGGTTTAGAATATCAGGGATCACTCGCAGATTTATTACAGCTACCAGGAAAAAATGAATAAATTTGGTCCTATACTCGAAGTATGCGTGGATTCTTTTGCGGGATTAATGGCTGCCAAGAAAGGAGGGGCAGACCGGATTGAACTGTGTTCCTCTCTGAGCGAAGGAGGCCTGACGCCTTCAGCCGGTTTAATGCAGGCCGCGGCGCAGGCCGGACTCCCCTGTCATGTGATGATCCGACCGCGTGCCGGTGATTTTAATTATGATCCGCATAACATTGAAATAATGGCGCATGATATTTCAACCGCGCGCTCCTGTAACCTAAGCGGTGTCGTATTCGGTATCGAAGATGGGGCCGGTAATTTGGACAAAAAATCCCTTGGGCGCCTTATGGAGGAAGCATCAGGTTTAGATACAACGCTGCATCGTGTGGTTGATGTTATTACAGACCGACTGCGCGCTATTGATATGGCAGTTGAACTGGGTTTTAGTCGGATCCTGACCTCTGGCGGCGCCCAAAACGCCGACATCGGAGCTTCTGAAATCGCCAAGATGGTTCAACAAGCTGGTGAAGCAATCATTATCATGCCCGGCGGCGGGATCACTGCTGAAAATGTTGCTCACATCTCCAAGGCTACAGGGGCAAAAGAATTTCACGCGTCCTGCAGCGTTGTGAAAAATTCACTCTCACCCAACATGTTCACCAAAACGACACGGCGCCACACCAGCGCCGATATCGTTCGACAGGTAAAAACCGCGCTACGAGACACAGGGTTCCTCTCAGATTGAGTATTTCAAAGGTTTGGCTTTGAACAATTGCGGACCATTCAAACTCCTGCTGTCTCTAAAGATGGTGCTGTCAGACAAATCGGCTCAAGCATCAGAAGCATGAAGAGCGTGAATTCTATGAGGCGATAAGAGAGCGCCACTCTGTAAGAGCAGCATCGCGGTTTAGCTTAAAAGTACTACGTTTTGAGAGTGACCTTTGTGAATTGAAGTGATTGTGAAACGAGGCGTGGATTGAGGCGAACTTTTGAAGGCTGTGCATACGCCTGAACCGCAGCATCGCACGTTCTCGTCGTCGAAAGGGTAAGTGTGAATTCTCCGCTCTGTTATTTGCCCACCGCTGTGTAACTTGCCTATCTGCACAGCCCAGCTCTTTTGCTGCTGCACTGTAGGATCGTAGCCTATCTGTGACGATCTCATTGGGCGATCCATACCGACGCATAGCTTTTTTCATAAACTTTAGCGCTGCGTTCCTATCCCTCTTTTTGGTGACGTAGCTTTCTAGCACCTCGCCCTCATGATCGACTGCACGCCAGAGGTAATGTCTTTCTCCATTTATCTTCACGAAGACTTCATCAAGGTGCCACTTCCAGTTGCTCGACTGCAGGCCCCCTGCTCTTCGCTTTTTAATTTCGCTTGCGAACTTAGAGCCAAACCGGTGCCACCAGTAGCGGACAGATTCATAGCTTACATCTACTCCACGCTCATGAAGCAGGTCTTCCACATTTCTCAATGAGAGTGGAAATCTCACATACAGCATCACCGCAAGTTGGATGATCTCTGGACTGGTTTTGAAGTAGCGGAATGAAACTTGATTGGGCATAGCTGGGTAGCTAATTGTCAGGCCTCCTTGAGGCAAGGTAATTTAATCTGACAAAACCC
>Ga0255779_1003605_pt1 | contig 15440 bp, 20 predicted proteins | sample 011ome_21_FD_179977 | JGI IMG/M metagenome (GOLD analysis project Ga0255779, IMG submission 179977) | Coastal salt marsh microbial communities from the Groves Creek Marsh, Skidaway Island, Georgia - 011508AT metaG (version 2) | ecosystem: Environmental > Aquatic > Marine > Intertidal zone > Salt...
CCAACTACTGCATCATACTCGAGCCATGCTGTTCCTACTTCATCAAATTGTGACTCTAATGAAGTAAGGCCTACACGCATACTAGCATTTGTATTTCCTCTATTGACAATGTTGATGTTGATAGTTGCAAAATCATCAGTTACACACTGAGCAATACTCTGTGGAATTCCATTAAAAAGCTCGAACGCTCCGTATCTACCCTTCATTATATCTCTTCCTTATTTGTTGTATAGACATTATAATACTTTAAAATATATTTCAATATCTTTTCTTGTTGTTCCGCCGTCAGGTTGACTACCGTCGCCTAGGGATAATGGACTTCCATGGAACCATTGACCACTGTATTGACTTTCTGGACCGTTAGTTTCCCAGTATATGACTTGACGTCTGTTTAAGTATGTAGTAAAGCTACCAACGTTATCAGTATTGTCATTATAAGAACTGTTCCATGCAATGCCTGGGTAACTTGGTCCGCTTTCGTATCGTCCATTAGTTTTAACTTCAACACCTGCAGGGCCAGTCCTAGACATTTTCATTGTGGTAATTGGATATCCGGCGCCGCCGCCATTCATGTCTCTGTTACCATAGCTTGAACCGCCAGGTATTCTATTCCACATCTCATCCATACTGTGTATTAAAACTTTATTACTATCGTTTGTTCTACGCCACATTGCTTGACTAGTTGGGCCTGCATTAGCTAGCTTGTGTGCAATATCAAATCTACTAAAACTCTTTTGTTCGTATCGTCTTGTGGTTGCTAATGTACCAATTTGGTCAAACATCATTTGATTATCGTTACCGACACCGACAGTACTACCTGCATATGCTAGCATCATCCAACCGCCGCCGTCTGTGTTCATATCACAATACAATGCAAATGGCTCACCGTTGTCAACTGACGGATCAGTAATCCAATAATAGTTGTCGACTGTAGTACCAGTAATAGCTTTAATTACAGTTGCATTTGGTGCTGCTGTTTGAGATGTAAGACCATCGGCCCATAATTTTGTAATATCAATATCTAGTGTTTTACTATAAAGACCAAATGTTGCTTGGAATGTAACAGTTGATACCACTCCAGCAGGATCGTATCCGCTATTGCCCATAACGCCTGTAAGTACTCCACTTGATGTTACACTTAATCCTGCAGGTAGTGCTCCACTAATTCTAGAATAGCTAACTGCATCGCCTTGGTATTCAGTTGCACCAATACTTACATTAGTAGTTGCTGTACTTGCAACTACAGTTGCTTGCGTACCAAAAAATACATTAGGAACAATTGCAGTTGTAGCAACTGATGCTCCTACACTAACGCCCCATACTACAACACTTACTTTATCAATATTAGATTGTGCAGTAACATAAAACCCTGCAGGTAGTATAATGCTAGTACGTTCTAAAACACCCTTAGCTGGAATTTCAATTTGATATTCTAAAAACCCATCAGTAGCGGTTGTCATGTCTGACTCGGTCTGTGTTAATGCTAGTGTAACTTTTGCTACTTCATTATTTTGATTACAAACACTAATGATAACACTTGAAAAATCATCCGTTGGACATTGAGCCACACTCTGTGGAACATTTGCTATAAGACTTTGTGCGCCTAATCTACCATTCATAGTTTATCCTTAATACTTCGCTATATACTATTTATTCAGTTCCTAGGTTATTTAAAAAACTACGCAGTTTAGTACTGTCAGCATCTGCTTTAATCTTGCCTACATTTGACCCGTTTGCTGGGTCATCTTGAGTGCTACTACGTTTAAGTGAGTTTACAATCGCACTTGCGCCTGCGCTTGCGCCCGTTGTAGATGCATCATCGTCATCTTGATCACAATCAATAATACGCAGTGTTTCTATATCAAAGCCTAGATCAATCTTTTGACCTACGCCTGATGAGTTACGTGTCTTCATCAACTGTAGCTGATAGCGTCCACGATCACGCATAGCACGACTTGTAAAGATACCAAACACGTTGTCTGCTGTTTGAATCTTACTAAGTCCGCCTGAGATATGCGAGTGATCAAACTCAATCTCTTCAACTGCTCCCCTGTTCAACTGTGCCGCAGTAACGAATACTGTGTTGAGTTCCATTGCTAGGTTACGCAGTTCTTCTGATACATACTTGTCCTTAATAAACAAGTTCTCTGCACTTACCTTTGTGCTTGCGGGCATCAACAAGTCCAAGTAGTCGATCAACAGTACGTCAACCTTCTTGCCTGTTTTGATTTCATACTCTTTGATATATGAACGTACATCGTTTGCAGTCTTGCCTGAAGGCATATACTTGATCTGCATGGCGCCGCTCTTCTTGCCAATCATCTTAACTTTGATCTCAACGTCGTCAATCTGCTTGAACACATCACGTGTGCTAATGCCTGTGACCATACTGTCAATACGCATACTAACCAAACTCTCTGCAAGTTCCAATGTTAGGTACATCACGTTCATGCCCTTCTCAGCCATGTTAACGCCAATGTTCGCTAAGAACAAACTCTTGCCTGCACCCGAGCCGCCAGCAAAGATATTAAGCTCACCTCTGTTAAAGCCGCCAAACAGTTTCTTGTCCATAGCAGCCCAGCCAGTGCTGACCTGTCCGTTAGTGCTCTTGATGCTTTCAAGACGTGTGCGCGGGTCACTCCAATAGTCTGTACCCAAGTCTTTCTGTAGTCCAATCTGCACAGCCTTCTTGACTAGATCCTCACACGCACCGTACTCACCTTTCTCAAGCAAGTCTGCACTCTTAAGGATAGCAGCTTCGAGTGCTTTGTGCTTTGAGAACGTTTCAAACTCTTGTAACAACCAATCATAATGATTTTCTGCTAGCTGTCCTGGATTCTTCAAATCGCTCTGTGCGGCTGCATTCACCATATCAAATGTAGGCAGTGCGTTAAACTCACTTACGTATTCTGTAAGGAATTTAGCCGCAGGTGCTAGTCTGCGATCAAATGCATCTGGGTTGAATACTGCTTGGCAGCGCACGAAGCTCTCTGCATCAGTAAGCATCATCTCAAGATATACTCGCTGTATATCGTATCCGTAATCTGTGTTTTGTCTAGTAGTCATCTTTTAATTATACAGCCTTATGCCAGGTGTTGTCAAGTTTAATTTTTTTCTTTGTATGGGCTAATACAGCGCCTATACAACTGCCAGGGTCACCCGGGTTCTGCGGAACATGTATGTTATCCCACATTGGACTGATACGATCAATTGCTTGCTTGTTTAGTGCCCCACCGCCTGCAAGTGATAGGTTAGTTGTCTCTGTGTGTACCTTGGCCCAACAGCTCAAATAGGTTACACAGTACTCAAATATCCATTGTGTAGCGGCTGCAATATCATAAAGGTCCTGCCGTGTGTTAAGTTCAGGATGCCACCACATACATCCTCTATGCAGGTTTTCTTTTGCTTTAATTCTAGGAGTGAACCCCATGCCTGTTGTACCTATCAACTCATCAAATATTAATTGAAATAATCTATGGGGGTCACCTTTAGCTGCATACTGAGCTACTAGATATTCATCACGTTGCGGTACTAGGCCTATACGCTGTGTCATAGCACTATAGAAAAGTCCTAGGCTATGCGGGTACCCTTGGCTGTAAATCTTCTTGAGCTTATTGTTCTTCCCATGCCATATGGTCAGGGTCTCGAACTCGCCGATACTGTCTAAGCATATTACAGCGCAATCATCGTGAGGCTGAGTGTAATAAGCATAAGCAGCATGGCTTAGGTGGTGCTGGGTATAGCTGATCGGTATGCCACGTAGTCCGCGAATGTCTAGATACTTGCGTATGTTGTTCTCGCTGTACAACCAACCCTGTCCTGCACGCCATTGGCGTAGTGTCTTAAGGAACGGACGTTCATACCAAATTAGTTTATCAGGACGTCCGTAAAGGTCTAGCGCATGCTTTATAATATCACTATTCAAATGTGGGTCATTGGGTACGCCACTAAAGTCTTTAGCAAGTCCTGCCCATAATAGACGAGATGTAGGATTAGGTCCTAACCCTTTACGCGATGTTTCAAATATTGCAATACTTGCGTCGTGGCTATTGCCTACCAATCCCCAAGTAATCATTTGTAGATAAACGGATCACGTTTACGCAGCTCTTTCATGCGTTTTCTAAATGAAATTTCTTCTTTAACTCTATAATACGGCCAAGTAATTATGTCCCATATTTTTTTAAGTACTTTCTTTAACCAAACCATTTCTTTGCTCTCAGTCTAATTTTAAGTGGGCTAGTTTCTGCGGCACTAGCAATACTATACAATGTATATAGTCTACCGTACTTGGCAACAGCATCACCGATGTCGTTGATGTCAGCATCCCAGTCTGGCAAACTAACTCCCCATCCGCGTTCAATAGCTGCTTCAATTAGTTTGCTGCCTGCTTTGTCTCTGTCAGGTACAACATAAATGTCTTTGCCTAGTCTATTAATTAGCAGTGCTTGCTGGTCTCCAATTTCACTTCCGGTCAACGCACATCCGTCTACGTGAATAGCATCTACAGGACCTTCGCATACAATTGCAAATATTTTGTTAGGGCCTTGCTCGTCTAGTCCGTATACAAATCCTGGTTGTGTTTCTGTAAGGTACTTAGGCTGCTTGTCTGCTGTGATAGTTCGAGCAGTCCAGCCTACTACTCGCCCTTCATAGTAGAACGGGATAATAAGTCTGTCACGATATCCTAAGCTCGGGCTCCAGTAATAGTCTGTGTCATCTATGTTTAAGTTACGCTGTGCCATGTACTCAAGTACAGCCATATTAAACTTGTTAAACTCTACAAGGTCTGTAATCTTAACAGCGTCAGGTGGCAATGGTACAGTTTCAAATGTAGGAATATCAATCTTACGCTGCTGTACTTCTACACCTTCATTGATGCGCATTACATCTAGCGTGAGCTTGTTAATAGCATCATCAGGCGCACCTAACCAAATTAATAGTCTACGCAAGCCTTTGCTTACATTACGTCCTGGTTGCCAACTTGCTTTGTATCCACAGTTAAAGCAGTGATAGCTAACTGTATCACCTTCTGAGATAAGTCCGCCACGTCCTCTAGTGTCAGCAGTATTGCCATTGTGATGACAGCAGGGCGCATTGAAGCTAGTCCACCCGCTTGGGGTAGTCTTTCGCTTACTAGGCAAATATGCTGTTATGATGTCGGACACAATACTCATACTATATTATAGCAGAGTATTGTAGAATGTCAATCAGTTTCTGACTAGTATTTTGGTTATTGTATCTGCAGGATCAGCAGTAGTTTTAAATCGTAAGTAACTAAACACACCGTTAAAATTTACAGGAGTTGGTTCAGTTTCTGCTCCAGTTAATGTTACAGATGCTACATCTGCCCAATGGACTGTGTTACCGCCATCTAGTTGATCTTCTAATGTCGCTTGTACAACAACATCACCAACGTAGGCTGAAGTATATATTGCTGCGGTATGCAATGCTTCATTTCCATTTCGCGCTGCTTCAGCAGTAATAGATTCGCTTACCCATTCGTTCGATAGATATCCAGTTTCTTGAAATTGTGATACGCTATACGGTTCAGCCGGTCCTGGAAACGCTCTGCTATTAATATAGATTGTTGCATCATTATCAAAATTGCTATGTGAGTATGTTAGAACACGCTCGTTATTGCCGTCAACCAAATATATATTGTAACTTAGATATTGTTGTTTAACGTTAAGCAAATCGTTTTCAGTGATAGTTACAGTAAACAAACCGCGACGGACTGTGCTGCCGTCGTCTAATACTACACCATCATGTTCAATTATTAAGTTTTTATTTTCATCAAACGCTACAAACTTTGGAGTATAAAGAGTTGTATCTAATGGCTTCTGATCAGCATTATATAATCTAAATTCAAGGACGTTGTCTATTCCTTTGTAAACTTGTAGTTGTCTGCTATACACTGGTCTGTACTCCGTGATGAATCCCGCCACATCCGCGACAAGGTTGGTTCTGTTCTTGACTAAATATCTAGGTAGCAATTGCATACAGTATTTAGCGAGAATTATGTTAACAAAAGATATACAAGAAAATTTTCCATTCTTAAGCGTAGTCACTTATGGCGGCAACGAATATGTCGGTATCATTATTAATCAAGATCAAGCAGTAACTAGTATGTATGTTTATACATCATTGCGTACACCCGAAGAGCAAATTAATTTTTTACAAGCAGGCGAAGCATGGTGGTGGGAATCAAATAGGATGATACCTATAAACATATTCCTTAAAAATGAAATGGTTCCTTACCGATATACCATTACAACAATGAACAGTAAAGATGTAAAAGTAACACTAGGGCCATGTGTTAATTTAAATAATTTAGCACTTAAAAGAGTTAAACGTAAATCAGTTCAATTAGTACGCAAGCCTAGAGATTAGAATTACTAATTTGCTCACACAATAAATTCATGTGTACAACACATGCCGTAGCGTAACTAACAGCATGCGCTTTCTTAAAGTAATAACCTTCCTCAGGTTTAATCCAAACTTCCTTCATTATCGTTTCCCAGCTTTCGTTCGCTAGGTGTCTCTTGGCTGGTCGAATTATCGCTAGTGTCGCTGCCAATTTCAATACCGAGTTGGGCTTCAAGACTTTTAAGAGTTGACTGTGCCCGTTTAGATGAAAGACTTTTTCGCTGAAGTCCTCGTGCTCCAGAAGTTGCCATAGGGGTTCCCTTTCCATTAGTTCCGTTAAGTGTGCTTCATCCCTAACGTCCTTGTAGATGCTTACGTTAAGGAAGTCTAGTTTAAAGTAGCCACGTTCTTCTGCGGTCTTGTAGTCAACCGTGGCCAAGTTGTCTACAGGGTTGTGTGGGATCTCAGTTGCATAGACTCCGGTGTTGTGCTTCTTGTCTGTATCAAGTTTAGCAACACGATGCTTGAGCTGTGCAAGCACAACTGTTCTATCAGCAAAGTCTATATCAATATCAGGCAAACTGCTTCTCCATCTTACGTGCTTTCTTAGTAGCCATATCCCATTTGAGTTTGCTTGCACGATCTTTCATAGTAATACCCAGTAAGTGTTCCATCTCATGCAAATAACACTTAGCACTATAACCTTCAATCTTTACTGTACACTCTTCTAGATTTTCGTTCCAGTAACGTGCAAGTATTTCTTTTGGACGTTTGATCTTAACAAAAATATTTGGAAAGCTCAAGCAACCTTCGATGTCGTCTTGTGTGTCTGATGTGTATTGCAGCACTGTAGGATTAATACACATTGTACTATTCTCTACACTGTCTCCCATTACAAATACTTTAGCATCAAGTCCAATTTGATTAGCAGCAAGACCAATGCCGTTGTTAGCTAACATAAATTCGACCATTTCAGTCTTCAATGCTACAGGATCAAATCCTGGATTTTCTAAATTGACATCCTTAACTTCTCTTGATAAAATTTCTGCTGGATGATATACTAGTTTCATAACTTACCTTCTTTCCTTAGCTGTTCTCTAATTTGTGTAGCACTAATAGCATGTATTTCTTCGCCCAAATCGTGTTGTGTAAATGTATATCCTACTCCCCGACCGTAACTAATATCTACAATATTAGGTACTTGCATTATAACATACTCAACGTTATATGTAAAGCCTTCTTCGAACAATGCTTGTATAATATTATTCTTAACTGTTAAAAAATCAAATGGATTATCTGCCTGTGCTGCTGTGCGACCACCGCCAGCATCACTACCAACGATGCCACCAACATCACGGATCTGAATACAGACTTGTCCAGTTTCTAACAATGCTTTTTTAAACAATGCAGTGTGACCAGGATGCCAAGGTTGCCAACGACCTAACATCTGTGTAGTAGGTTTTTGAGTATCAAACATTTTTAACTCCATATCGAATATATTTGTACCATAGCCGTTCATGTCCGTAGTACAATACAAATTTTATAATTAAGTCGGCTACAAACACTGCGCCAACAGCCTTAGGCGGAAGCCCAAAGTACCAAGCAATTAATGCAGTAACAATACTTGCTACAATTCGCCAAGTAACTGCTTTTGCTAAATGGCGTTTTTTACTTACTGTTTCCATTGTGTTTCATATATGAAGTTACAACTTTTAAAAGTTGTGTATGTGTATCGTTAAACCATTGTGCAACGTGGTAGTTATATTTAACAGGTGCTTCAAACATTTTATTGGTGTCTTCAAAGCGGCCTTCTTTAATAGTGTCCATCCAAACTGTAAAGTCGGGTGCAAACTCTAAACGTGCTGCTTCTGTTGGACATACAAAATCTGCAACTGCAATCTTGCCTGCTTTAACTACACCGTCTGCTAAGAATTTCATACGCATTGCTTGTCGCATACGTCCTTCAGGTGTAAAATCCCAGTCATCATATTCTTTTCGAACTGCATCAGCGTTTAACCAAACGCCACCGATCAACTCTGCAAGTGGTTCGGCAAGAGTACTCTTGCCACTACCGGGTAAGCCGAATATTAAAATTTTCATAAATTGCTTTCCTTTGCAACATCTTTAACTAGTTGCACATCAGTAATTTGTTTTTTAAAACGCAACGCCCAATGAGCCGGATCTACAATATTATAAATCATTCCTAATTGCTCATCGTTAAATTTACTTAGCATTGCTTTTCCACTAGAACAGTTAAGAATGAGCCACGGTGAAATCTTTCCGTCTTTAATATGCCATATTGCTCTATTAAGACTTACATAATGGAAATAATGATTCCATACACTATTATTTTCATTTGCCCATTCCATCATAGTCATAACACTACGTTCTAACGCAGTTTCTACACCTTCTTTTTTGATTAACTCAATTGCATACTTTTCGTACATTTCTTCTCGACACCATTGGTCAAGTTTAACTCCGCTAGTTACAACATAATTAATATACTTCTCAGGATACAACGGCTTTACATTTGACACAAAGCTACCAAACTTTACAAATGCATTATAATATTGACTTTTACAAAACTCTTCATATGTCTTGTCTTTCTTTGCGCCTGCACTTAATTTATAGAATTGGTTAAATGCAATGTATCCTAACTGCACACGTTTTTCATTTTTCTGTAAAGCTCTGCGTTTTTGTTCACACATATGCACCATGAGAGTTTTTTCACGAGTGTATCCTGTCTTACAATATTCGCAGACGTATGGCTTTTCAGAGCTTGACATTTTCGATACCGTATTCTTCTGCAAGTTCTTTGAGTTCTTTTTTTGTAGATATTCTAGCAAGTAATTCAACCTCGTCATTCTTTAAGTGGGGATAAACTTGTTCTAATAATTTTGTAGCAGATGCAGTACTGCCTTCTCTCTTCTTAAAACCAATCCATTGATGAAATTCGTTTTTTCCTGTATTACCACTCATACACAAAAGCTGCCATAATAGTTTCGGATGACCTTTGTCTTTACTTACTCCGATGTCATTAAAGTTCCTATTATAATATTCGTTAGTTTTAAAAATGGCAAGTTCTTGTGCTTCTCTACTTCCGCTAACAGAACTTACATATCTGTTCAACAACCAAAAGCTAATTTGCTTCTTGTGGTCATCTTCTAAGTGATCCCAAATCTTACTTTCGCCATTGTCGATCCAACTGAGGATTTCTTTTATTGCAATTTTTTCTGATGCCATGCGTCAACGTCCTCGGGTGAATTAATCTCTATACCATTAAAGTATACACTATTACAGCCAATTTGCCAACCGTTTTTTAGCCAGCGCAACTGTTCAAGTTTTTCAATACGTTCTTCTGCTTCTACAAGTAAATGGGGATATGCTTGCAATGCTTGTTTGCGATAACCATAAACACCCAAGTGCCATTCGCCATATCCTGTCATGCCTCTGCCAAACCATAGAGCTTGATCACCTGCACGTACCATCTTAACACTGTTAGGATCGTTTTGCATTTTACTTGGCATTGTTGTGTACACTGTACTTACTTCATATTGAGATAGACTAGCAATACACGTTTCAATTAATTCAGCTGTAACATCAGGCATGTCACCTTGTACGTTTATAAACTGATCGTAGTCGTCAAGTGTACGCATTGCTACTGCGCCCGCGCATCGTTCTGTGCCGTTAGCGTAATCTGTTAGATCAATAATAACTTGATGTGGTTCAAACTTATCAGCAATACGTGTATCGTCTGTGAGTACATAAACATCATATCCTGTTTTGCGACAACGCTCGTATACCATACGTATCATAGGAATGTTGTCCAGCACTGCTAACGGCTTCCCTGGAAAGCGGGTGCTACCATAACGTGCAGGAATTAGTATTGCTGTATTCATTTTAATACACTGCTGATGGCAACAATATCTTCCACTACACGCTCGAAGTCTTCTAGGCGTAACATATTAGGACCGTCACTGGGTGCATTGTCAGGATCGGGGTGTACTTCTAAAAAGAAATTCCTAATCCCCAAAGCACTAGCTGCACGAGCCAAGCCAGGAACATAATCCCTATTCCCGCCGCTACTACTTCCGTTGCCACCTGGCTTTTGTACTGAGTGCGTGGCGTCCAGTACAATAGGACAATCAAAATTATCAAGCATGTAATTAAGGCCGGTGAAATCAACAACCAAAGTATTATATCCAAAGCTAGTTCCTCTCTCTGTAATCCAAACTTCTTTAGCGTCTTCGCACTTACTTAGTATTCCAGCAACGTCCCAAGGTGCAAGAAACTGTCCTTTTTTAATATTAACAATTTTATCTGTTTCACACGCACGTTGAATCAAATCAGTTTGGCGACAAAGGAACGCAGGAATCTGCAACACATCAACTGCGTCTGGGTATGCACCCATTGCATCAATTTGTCCTCTAGTGTGTACATCAGTAAGAATTTTTAAACCAGGGATTTCTTTCTTCATGATTTCAAAATCTTGCATAGTACGTGCTAATCCAAGACCGCGTTTGCCGTTAATGCTTGTGCGATTTGCTTTGTCGTAACTAGCTTTAAAATAATAATCAATATCGTACTTGCTACAAACTCTTGCACATGTCTCTGCAATACTAATGCTCTGCTCTAGTGTCTCGTGTTGACACGGTCCTGCTATAATTCTCATTTGTCGTCCTTTACTACGTAATACATTGTTATTAATTGATCTAATAACTTTTCTAATGTAGGATGTTCTTGGGCAAGTCTACATAAATCTTGCCAGTCACTATATGACAATAAATCGCCTTGTGCTCTAGCTACTCCTGCAGGGTCACCACCTACTATCCAGCGTGGCAATTTGTTATTAGGAGGGTCACGATAACGAGCGTAGACAACACCGTCGCTACGCTCATATATCAATGCTTCACCTGAGATAAGTGCGCCCAAATTAGCCAACTGCTGTTCCGCTTGTGCGGCGTTTAATGTCACTGTGATTGAACTCTGCCCAATACAATTCAAATGCAACACCATCTTCGATGCCTTCGAACTGATGAATCTTGCCTGGCTTAACTTGTGTAAATTCGCCTGGGCCTAAGATAGTTTCATCGACTAGTCCTTGATCGTCTTGCCATACACGTATAAGCATCTTACCTGATTCTACAAAGAAGCCATTCCATTTAAATTCGTGTTCATGTTCTGAACATTTAAATCCTGCTTTGTATTCGATACGGTGAAATTCTAGTACGCCATTTGCGTGAATTAATTCCGTTGATCCCCAAATTTTGCCTGCTTTAATTGACATTTACATTAACCTTTCATATTCAATAATTTCACATTGTCTACTAATATCTTTTACAAAAAATGCACATAACGGATTTGTTCCTTCTGTAATCGGAACACTTAGTAATTGTCCGTTTTTCATTTTAGGAAAATACCATTTTACATCTGTATAGAAGTTTACAATATTAATAGATGCAAAGTCTGTTTTAAAGCTCTTCAACGGATTATACAAAAATGCTTCAAACCCTCGATCGTTAATACTTGTTAATGGAAGTATTTCTAAGTCAGTTCCGCTTTCTGAACAGCCTACTGCAATACTCCAATCTACTGGCATTGTAATTTCTTGTCCGCCAATATCTAATACCATTGCAGGTGCACTAAATGATTCTAGAAAAATTAATGGTACAAAGAAAAAATCCGGATTTTTAGGATCGCTATTATCTAGTACACTAAATCGTACATCGTCTTCAATTTGATCAGGCAAATCATCTAAGTTAAAGCATTTATTTTCTAATGTTAAAATTCTCATAATTTTTAATTCCAGTCTATTTTTTCAATCGTAAATGGGTATTGAGCTTCAGTATAGAATTTCTTACGCTGAGTTAAATGCCGCTTCGCAAACTTGCACGTCGATGTCAAGTCCCATATTTGTACGAAGTCTTTGTCTTTAGCCTTTCTTACGCCTCTACCAATGCTCTGAATAACACGAACAAAAGACTTGCCAGGTTCAAGAAGAACAAGATTAAAGATCCTCGGTATATTAAGTCCAACAGCGGCGACTCCGTAGGTTGCGATAATGACCTCATTAGTCCCTTCACGAATCGTATCATATGTTTCTTTCCTGTCTTTTACTTTAACAGCACCGCTAATAAATGTACTGCCCGGAATCATCTCGGCTAATGCTTGTCCGGCACTAATTCTGTCTACAAGAATAAGTGTGTTGCCTGTTTGCGATACCTTGTTCATCATCTTGCCAATGTATTCTAAGCGTTCAGTATTAGTTGTTAGGTATTTTAATTCGCTTTGATAATCAGTATGCACTACTGTATCAATTAGCTGACATACATTAACATGACACTCTGATAGCACGCCTTTGTCTTGTAATTCTTTTGCTGTAATCTGTCCAATCACTGGACCTAGACTTGCGTGAATACTTTCAAATTCAAACTTCTCTTTGGGCACTGTACCAGTTAGTCCCCAGCGAATTGGAGCATTTCTTAAGTTTCGTGTAAGCAAATTCTTTAGCACTTCTGCTTTGGCCTGGTGTACTTCGTCGACAATAACTGCGCTCACACCTTCAAGGAACTCTGCAAGTGATAATACTGCACTTCCGTCCTTGTGTTTCTTGTCAAGAATATTCAAACTCTGCCAAGTACAAATAGTATGAGTCTTACCGAGATTCTTTCTGTCTCCGAAGTACACCCCAACGTCAAGTCCGCAATTGATGTAGTCTTCTTCAGTTTGTTCAACAAGTGACTTGTTTGGAACAATAACTAGACTACGTCCGTACGGCTCGACCATATGCGATAATGTTGCTGTAGTAATTGTCTTACCTGCACCAGTAGCAATCTGTTGCAAGCTCTGCGGGTTAGCTAAGAAGTTGTTAATTGCATCAACTTGATAGTCTCGAAGCATAATGTCTTCGCCTTCAGCAGGATGACCTTTAGGCCATTTAACACCTTGGTCAGCCCAGTAGCTTTCTGTTACTGGTGTAAACTTTAAAGTAATAGGGTGTCTGTTGTCTTGAATGTCTACTATTTCGACATTATTTTTTCCAAGAATATCACAAACAACATCAAGATGATTGACGTAGCCTGTACCGCCAATGCCAAAAAAAGCAACTTTACCGTCCCATCGTCCCAGTTTATACTGGGGCATGTGTTTAGCATAAGGCACTTCAAACTTAAGAGCATTGGCGAGCTTTCTTCGTACATCTACATCTAGTCCTTCTAGTTTGATGTTTACTTCGTCTTCAATTATTAATCTACAACTAGCCATAAAATTTTGAATACTTCCTAAATGGGCTCATGCTCTCTTCTCTATAAACAATTAAGTCGCAATTGAATTCTACATAAGCGTTTACTAGTCTATCTAATCTACTGTTATAAGAGATAGCAGTGTGTGGTTTCCAGTCACCGTTAACTAAGAGTTTCGGTAATGTATCTGTACTAATATATACTATTTTTGTTGATTTGTCAACCCAATTATTCAATTTCCTATCTTTTACTAATGTATTAAATCCTACATCACTTCCGTCTAGTCTAAAAAGAACACTTGATGATTCAAACGGCAATATGTCTCTATAATAAGTTACTAATTCGTGTAGCTGTTCTTCTGCATTAATTTTATCTAAAATTATTAACAACGGAAATCTATCTAAATCCCAAAGAGCAGATAATACCGATTGTGTATCATATTCAATTGGACTTAACATGAGCTGTGCTGTTTCTCGATAAGCTATCTTGTTTAATAGTGTATCGTCTGGCAAGGTATCAATAGTTTCGATACCATACTTAAATCTTCTATCAACATATTTGATTAAGTTTGTTTGATCAAGATCGCCTAATTCGTCTACTATTAATTTGCGAGCAGTTGCATTAACATTCTTAAGTTCTAAGTTATAGATACCAGGAATATAATTTTCATGTGAGTTTTTTATTTGTTTAATTTTATTATAAACATCGATTAGTTCTGCATCAATCTCAAAACTTGTATCGACAAATTCAGTTAAGATTGAAAATACACTTTGTTCTGAATATTCAAATGTATGCTCGTGTGATCCTTTACTGTGCTCATATCCGGTAGCATTAGTTTTAGCTAATTCTAATTTTATAATATCTTTCTTACTAAACGGAAATCTAATTTTAATAGTATTGTCTATAATTTTAATATATTTGGTTCTGTCAATCTGACGCAATGGGTTCCGTAGTATATTAACAGCACCAACTACATCATACTCTAACGCAGTAAATTGATCAGCGTATGATAGTAGTTTTTCTTTAACTACTTCGTACTGACGATCAGTAAGTGCAACTCCTTTATGCACTTGGCGTGCAATACTTCGAAGAATTGTTTGATCGCTAGATTGGATTACAAAAGATACATTCCCTTGTAGTCCAGTCAATAATTCAAGATATGATTCTATTGTTTTCTCAGCCATACAAGTAGTATAACGTATTATAGCTTACTTGTCAAGTTATTTAATGGTAATCCTGCTGCAATTTCTTCTATAGTGTATTCAGTGTGAGCGTAGTCATTGAGCCATTGTGTTCTATCTGGCATCATTGGAGATTCTATATCGTGCATAAAGTCAATGTCATTACCGACGTCATACGCTAAAGATGCGGACCCTACAAACGCCGGAACGCCGTTTAGTACACTGTGTATGCCCGGGTTGCTGCTGTAGCTTACAGTAGCGTGTACGTTGTTAAACGACATATCAAAGTCATCATATGTACCATTTAATTTTACAGGATTTTGCCTGTATACATTTTTAAATTCTTTTTCGATATGTTGTAATGGGCATCGAGGATGAGGCCGAAACAATATAGGACGATCAGTATGTGCTCTTATGCCATCTATAGTATTCATCACCCATTGACTCATCCTAGGCATATGTTGCCACTGCAAACTTTTATCGTGCTGACCTGCTATTAGTATATACTCGCCGTCTGTACGCCAGGGCTTTAAAACAAGTCCGAGAAGATTAGCACGGTCACTAGTATTCCCCATATCCCCAAAATAAGCATCTCTATTAATACCATTTAATCCCACCTTCCAAGTTGTGCCTCGTTTAATTCCACCGACTT
>Ga0255779_1003640_pt1 | contig 15375 bp, 16 predicted proteins | sample 011ome_21_FD_179977 | JGI IMG/M metagenome (GOLD analysis project Ga0255779, IMG submission 179977) | Coastal salt marsh microbial communities from the Groves Creek Marsh, Skidaway Island, Georgia - 011508AT metaG (version 2) | ecosystem: Environmental > Aquatic > Marine > Intertidal zone > Salt...
TTATGATCGACGATCGGGGCAGGATAGTTCTCGCCCAATACGATATTCGCCGCCGCGAGTTCTTCGTCAGGCGCCTCCCACGGTTTGTGCAGATACTTGTCGGGCAAGGCGGCAAGTTCTGGTACCCAGTGTCGGGTGTAGTGGCCCGCTTTATCGAATTTTTCGCCCTGAGCTACCGGGTTAAATATTCGAAAATAGGGGGATGCATCGGCGCCAGATCCACCAACCCATTGCCAGCTACAGGCATTAGACGCGAGATCTGCATCTAGTAAGCAGTCCCAAAACCATGCCTCGCCTGCGCGCCAGTGGAGAAGCAGGTGTTTGGTTAAAAAGGAGGCGACCACCATCCTTACGCGATTGTGCATGAAGCCGGTTTGCCATAGTTCTCTCATCCCCGCGTCCACAATAGGGTAGCCAGTCTGTCCTTTTTGCCAGGCTTTGAGTCGTTGCAGATCTTCTCCCCATGGAAAGAAACTGAACTTGGGATTGAAGGCTTCATCGGGCATGGTCGGAAAGTGAAATAGCAGGTGGTAACAGAATTCCCGCCACCCGATCTCACTCAGAAATTTGTCGATACAGCTACTGAGGTCTGGATTTTCGTGCTTTATCCCTTGTGCGGCGTGCCAGACCTGCCGCGGTGAAATGTTGCCAAATCGGAGGTAGGGCGACAGACGAGACGTATTGGGCTCTGCTGGGATGTCTCGTCCGTGATCGTAGTTGCGCACGTGATTTTGCAAAAACTGCGTCAGCGCGAGACTGGCGGCAGCCTCTCCCGGCTGCCACATTGTCTCCCAGCCGGCAGCCCAATTTGGCGCTCGGGGAAGCAGTCCCCAGTCGTTCAACGATTCTGAGGCAACGGTGCCCGCTGGCGCTGATAGAGACGGCACAGGGATTGGTGGTTGTGGTGGGAGTGCTTTTCCACAGGCACGCCAAAAGGGCGTGAAGACCTTAAAAGGGGTGCCGGAACCCGTTGCGATGTTTTCAGGTTCGTATAGCAGCGTCCCCGGATAACGTTTTAGCGCGATCCCATGCGGCGCCAGGGCGTCGTGCAAATTCCGCTCTAACTCGCCAGCCCACGGTTGATATTGCCGGCTGCAAAAAACCTGCGATGCCCCGGCCTCCTCAGCGAGCTGAAGCAGGGTCGTCTGGGTGTCACCTGAGCGTAAGATCAAGGGGATGCCCAGTGCACTCAGATCTTCTCGCAATCGATCCAAGCTGTGGTGCAACCACCATTGGCTCGCGCCTCCAATCCGCCACGCCCCACCGAGTTGATCATCGCGAATATAGACGGGTAACACAGGGCCGCGACAGGCGGCTGCCGCAAGACCGGGCAGATCTACAAGGCGCAGATCGTCTCTAAACCAATACAATGAGATATCAGGCATGGGTCTGCTCCGCTGGTCGGCTGGCTAGTTCACTGGCGCATCTCGCGAGTACCGCAAACGCACCATCCGAATACTTGATGTGGCAGAGCTCATCTGCCCGGGTTGGCCCCTGATTGAGAACAATCAGTCGCTTCTGTTGCTTTGCGGCGTAGCGACAAAACCTTAAGCCAGAAAATACGGACAGGGATGTGCCAATGACCAGCAAGCCGCTGCATGAATCGATCATATCGAAACAGGCCTGAGTGGTTTCTGACGGGACGGTGCCACCAAAGAAAACAACGTCTGGCATCAGCACGCCCCCGCAATCAATACAATCGGGTATGGCAAAACCCTCGACGAAAGACGCGGGCAGGTCTGCGTCACCATCGGGCCTCACCGTTACTGACGAAATATTGGGTAACGTATTGTGTTGTTCGAGCCAGCGTTGAATAGAGGATCGAGCAACCCGGGCGTCGCAATCAAGGCAGCGGACTCGATCTAGGCGGCCGTGGAGGTCGATAACATTCGCTGTTCCTGCCTGTTGATGCAGACGATCAACATTCTGTGTGATGACGCCGTTCAATACGCCTGCCTGTTGCAATTGATTTAACGCATCGTGGGTATCGTTACAGCGTGCGTCTGCGATTCGCGGCCATCCCAGTAAAGATCGGCTCCAGTAGCGGCGCCGCTTCTCTGTATCTTCAAGAAATTCTTGATGTTGGATAGGTTCGCTCCCCAGCCAGCGTCCATTGTGATCCCGATAGGTCGGGATGCCCGAGGCGGCGCTGATTCCCGCGCCCGTTAATGCGGTCCAGGGCTGGTGTTCCAGCAATTCCCTACACAATGACTCAACCGATACATCCATACTGCGTATACGTTATCGAATGGAAGCGGATTCCTGAGTGAGGTGCGTGTAATGCATATTCTGATTACCGGCGGCACAGGCCTGATTGGGTCGGCCCTATGTAAGCACCTGAGGCAGCGATCTCACAGCGTCACTGTGCTCACCCGTCGCCCCCGTGAAGGAGCTGAGGGTTTGAAGTACATTTGCTCTCTGGAGGACTGCACAGACCCTGTCGACATGGTAGTAAATCTGGCGGGCGCAAATCTGGCTCAGAGGCGATGGAGCGTCGCGTACAAAGCTGAAATACGCCGCAGTCGCGTTGAGCTAACCCATAGCTTGGTAGCTTGGATGCGGCGCAATGAGCAGCCACCCCGGCGACTGATTACCGCCAGTGCCATTGGATATTACGGGACGTCAGAGCGGGCAAGCTTTGACGAATCGGCTCCAGTGGGGCAGGGGTTCGCTGCGACGCTTTGTCAGGATTGGGAATCGGCGGCGAGTACCGCCCGTGATGCTGGGATCGAAGTGGTGGCATTGCGTTTGGGGGTGGTGATGGCGGCGCGGGGAAGTGCCCTGCAAAAAATGACCCAGTCGTTCAAGTTTGGAGTGGAGTCGTGGTTAGGCAATGGAGAACAGTGGTTAAGCTGGATTCATTTGGTCGATGCGGTGCGGGTGATTGATTTTGTCATGACAGAAGAGGCCCCCGAGGCGGTCTACAACGCAGTGGCTCCTGTGCCGCTTCGTCACCGAGAGTTTGCTCGGGAGATGGGCAAGTCGAGCAAGTCTCTTCTTCGCCTACCCGTACCGGGATTTGTTGCCGAGGCTCTCGCGGGCGAAATGGCTCATGAACTACTGCTCAGCGGGCAACGTGTGTTGCCCGAGAGTCTGGACCGATCGGCGTTTCAATTTCACTACCCCACCATGGCAACAGCGCTAGAAAACTTGCTGGCTCGCCCTGCGGACTAGGTGGTTGATCGTCGCTAGACTGACGTGCCGACGGCCTGATAGTCAACAAAGGCTTGCTGAATCCCGTCCTGGTTCTTCAGTTTCTTAAGGGCTGACCTTTCCAGCTGTCGCACCCACTCTCTACTGACTCCCAGTCGATCGGCGATTTCGGAACGCGACAGAGGCGGCCCCTGATGTAAACCCCAGCGCGCGACAACTACGGCTTGCTCGTTGGCTTCGAGCTGTTCTACCGCCTCACCTAAAAATCGATGCAGTGAATCCAGCTCAGCATTGCTCGTGGTGTCGCCATATTGGTCTGTGGTCAGGGTGTCGACCAGTGCGCCTTCGTCATCGTCATAGCGGGGTGCGTCCAATGAAATAGCGAGATTTCTCACCTCTAGGATTTCCTTGGTGCGCTGCTTGTCCATGCCGAGTTTTATGGCTAGTTGTTCTGCATCTGGTTCCATACCTGTTTTGGCTTGTTCAATGGCGCGCTCTCGATAGACCTTATTGACTTGGTCCTGCACGTGGGTGGGGAGCCGGATGAGGCTACCAGTATCCCCCACATAGCGCCGGACTGCCTGCGTAATCCAGTTAAAGCAGTAAGTGCTAAAGCGGTAACCCTTTTCGAACTCGAATTTCTCAGCGGCACGAATCAGCCCCAGCGTGCCCTCCTGCACCAAATCGAGATAGCCAACGCCGCGACCGCGGTTTCGTCCGGCAATGGAGTGCACAAGACGAAGATTGTGCATAACCAGTGCGTCGCGCGCCTCGGTGTATTGGCGCAGCGCTTTGCGGATTTTAGAGAGTACGTCGCGTTCTAGGGCCAGCCCGGGAGCAGGCTGAGACCAATGTCTCGACCAGTGTCCTATCGCGTCTGCCACTGCATCCGGAAACTGCGCTCCTGCTCTTCTCAGCATAAAAACAGCGATACCCACGGTGAGACTAGCCGGAATGCTTAGCGCCTTAACCATCTCGCGGTAACGTTTTCTACTGGCGCGCTTTGTCAGAGAGGCCGCCGACTGTTTGGTCAAGGTAGCCAGTGTTCCATCGGCAAAGTAAGGCGCCAGTTCGCGTCGCAGTGTGAAGTGCTGCTCTCGACTGGGAAATCTTTTCACTTCTGGCGGACAATCCAGAGCGGCGTTAAGAATGTCGGCCAGGGTTGCTCGCAGGTCGGGCGCGTCTGCAATGGTTTCCGATAGGCAGTGCACAGCTGCCCACTTGCGGCCGTCAATTTCCTGTTCCTGCTCTGCGGTGAGCAGCGGATAACGCCGAATCTCGGCGAACATCAATTCGAGGTCGGCTTCTTCACTACTATCCATAGTTTGCATGTCGTCTCCCCCACAAGACTGTTACGGTTAGGTATACGGGTTTGGCGTGGAAGCAGGTTTGATGATTTCTTATTTTGTTCAGGTTTGACCTAGACAAAATATGGACAGCGCTCAAGCATCCTGAACCAAAGGTGTGTGGCACCCGTAAATCTAGACAAATACTGAACAGGAACGCTCTAATGAACGCGCCCGCCACTGAAGCCCGCATGCTCGAACCTCGGCCGCTGTATGGTATCGGCACTGTGGCAAGGCTCACCGGCCTGAAATCTGATACCTTGAGAGTCTGGGAGCGTCGTTATGGCCTTGGCGCCAGCTACAAATCCGCCACGGGTCGACGCCAGTACACCCAGTCCGACCTGGATCATCTCCAGCTCATAGCGGCCCTCGTGCAGGAAGGCGTTCGGATTGGGGAGATTGCCGCCTCTGACCGCAAGACTCTGGAAATTATGCTCGAGCGTCAAACAGACGGCCATGGTCCGCGCTCTCTGCCTCCAAAAAAGTCGAGAGTGGTGTTTGTGGGGCCTGAGCTGTGCGAGTGGCTAGACGAGCATCAGGGCTGCATTTCAGGCGTATCGGCCTTGTTGGCAAGGAGCCCCATTGAGCTGGCGCTGAAGGAGCTCAATTTGGATGAAGAGGCTGACCTGTTGGTGGTGCATTGCCCGTCGCTTACCCTGCAGCAGATACGCGGGGTTGAGGCGCTGGTGGAGCGGTTGAAAGCGGGGCGCGCAATAGTTCTTTATCAGTTCGCCAATGAACAATGGTTGGTCGAGCTCGAGCGCTCTGGGCATTCAGCGCTGTCTTATCCGGTTGAACCTTCGCGACTGGCATTTGAGATCGGGCGCACAAAGATAGAGCGGGAAACCACGGCAGGGGTGGGCAATATGTCAGAGCTCATTCCCGCGCGGCCGCGAATATTTTCCGATGAGGCGCTGCGGGCCGCTGCTCAAGAAAAGATCGTGATTGATTGCGAGTGCCCGAGGCACCTCTCGGACCTCATTCGGTCCCTCAACGAGTTTGAAACCTATTCCAGTGCCTGCTCCGTGGATAATTGGAAAGATGCTGCCGTGCACGCCAGTATCTATGCCTACACCTGCCAAGCTCGACATTTGATGGAGAAGGCGCTGCAGTCAGCTTTGGAGGGGAGAACGTTGAACGCAGGTGCTATGCCCGACGCGATGCGCGATTGATATCGACGGCGAGTTGCTCCCACAGTGGTGATCCACGTAACTGCCAAAACCACAAAAATACGGGGGCGAGCGTTGGCATCAGGAGCACATTGAACTGGTAAGCCAGTGCAATAACATCGGCAGGCGGCACCAGTGGGGCGCTTAAAAAAGGGCCACCGACCAACAATAAGAGCTCCTTGCCGACGATTGATGCGAGTCCTGCTGCCATAATGAGCCATAAGCAGAAGAGCCCAATAGAAAACTTGTATAGGCTGTCTCGCACGTTGGATGCCATCAGCAGTGCGCCGTAAAACGCTATCGAATACGACACCAGTCGGGTATTTATCTCGAGCGCAATCTGATTGCCCGCTTGTTTAGCCGGCAGTATTTTCCCTCCCGACTCTCCAAATTGGGTCGTCAGCTGCAGATCGACTGCCCGGAGTCCTGCGTTATCGACGATGCCGGGATAAAAATAGGTCAGAACCAGATCACAAAGCCAAACTGCGGGCGCTGAAAATAGCGGCCCTGCCGCGTACCACATGCCGAAGGTAATCGGCATCAGTACGAGCGTGAGCACTATTTGCCGCCGCATTAACATCTAGGCCGTCTCGAGGGCTAAATCGCTTTTACCGAGCCACTGCAGGTAGATGGCAAATACCACCAGCACATCCAGCATGATGAGCACAGGCCACAGGTAGAGATGGAACCATTCGAAGACGTCGTGGTTCCACTGACCTAAATAAAACAGGGAAATGATACGAACAACATTCAGGGCCTGAACGAATAGGAATCCCGTCACTATAGCGATGCTTTTTTGCTTGAGCGTGGCAGGGAATGCCGCCACTCCCGCAACCAGGACAATGGCTGCCTCGACGCCATTACACCCCGATTCGATCGATACAGCAAAACCGGACGCCGCATCTCGCAGGACGCGTCCCTGTGATATCACGCCGTCGTCGAAGGGCAGGACCAATGCCGTGCTGATTGAGGCGAGCAAGCCGGTGAAGGGTTGAATAATGGCTTGTTGAACAGAGTTCAACATTTCTATCGAGAAAAGACCAATAAGCGTGACGATAAAAATGGAAAGAAATCGAAACATGATTTGTTACAGCGCGGATTGGATGAGAATGACGCCAATGATAACGGGGCAGAGCCATTTGACATAGAGGGGCCACACCCGCCAGAAAAGTCGATGTTCTGCCATTGCGTCAGTTTTTTTAAGCTCTGCCAGCAGGGCATCCCGCTGCCACAGCCATCCGGCATAGACGCAGAGCAGCAGGCCCAATAAGGGTTGGCTGTATCGCGTCGACAGCGTGATGACTGCGCCAAATAGCGTATCAAAATTGAGCACGATGAAGCTGCTGAAGATTGCGATGGCGCCGCCGGCAACCAAGGTAGCAAATCCCCTTGTTAGCTTGTGACGCTCAATAAGATAGGCCACTGGCACCTCGAGCATGGAGATTGACGATGTTACTGCGGCGATGCTCATGAGCAGAAAAAATGCAGTAGCGAGTAGTGCGCCGGCCGCATCCATGGTCTCAAACAGCGCAGGCAGCACGCTGAAGATAAGCGTGTCTTCCGAAAGCAGGCCGCCGGCATCATTAAATATGGTGACGCCGCGCGCCTCTGCAACATACATCGCCGGCAGAATGAGGAACCCGGCAAGCACGGCAATGCCTACGTCCAGAAGCGCTACTTGCGCTCCAATTGTGGGCACGTGCTCCCTATCGCTGAGATAAGACCCGTAAATTAGCATGGTGCCCACACCGAGAGATAACGAAAAAAACGCGCTACCCAAAGCATCGAGCAATAATTCGCCAGACAGAATTTTAGTGAAGTCAGGCAGTAGATAAACCTTGAGTCCGCTTAGTGCGCCCTCGAGTGTCAATACATATAGCGCCAGAGCAATCAACGTGATGATGAGTATCGGCATAAGTCGTCGCGACCAGCGTTCTATTCCTCCCTCTACGCCACCCAAGACAACACCCATAGTCAGTGCCATAAAAAGCAACATGAGCAGGAGATTTCGCGCGTTGCCAAAATCTGTAAGCCAGTCTGCCTGCGTGGAGAGTCCGACCGCGTCGAGCGGATAAGCCGCGGTAAAACCCAGCATCCACCCAGAGACGATGGCGTAAAAACTGAGTATGAGGCTAGCTGTGATAAGCCCAGCGATGCCTGTGAGTCGCCCAAGGCGCTGCCAAAAATGGCGTTTTGGAAGCGCTGACAGCGCTGCGACCATGTTTTGGTGGGTATGGCGCCCAATGAGCAATTCGGCCATCAGGGCGGGGTAGGCAAGGACAAATGCGAGTGCGAGGTAGGTAATGAGAAAGGCGGCGCCACCATTACTTGCGGCTTGGGTCGGAAATCCCCAGATGTTACCCAGGCCAACGGCGGAGCCCGCTGCAGCAAGTAAAAACCCGATCCTCGATTTGAATTCACCCCGAGCAGCTACCATGGGTCACCTGTGCACTTGTCTCGTTGGGGAATCATGGTACCCAAAACCGCGGATACCGTGTGGGACAATTAGCCCTATCGAGGCTAGCGGGTTGGGCCCCTCGCTCAGCGTGTTATGCTTCGCGCCCGCGTTCGCTTAACCTATGCCCGGGTGGTGAAATTGGTAGACACAGGGGACTTAAAATCCCCCGGCCATTGCGGCCGTGCCGGTTCAAGTCCGGCCCCGGGCACCAAACAAAAATCTTTAGAGCGCCTTTCATCGCGTACTTCTGCCTTTTTACCGTGTAGCCATTACGCCGCGACAGAGAATGCGCGAAAATACTGGGTCACCCACCTCGCGGCACAGCTTTATGAAATGGCCACTCCTCCTCTTTTTATCACTCACCTCTCACCTCGCCTATGCCGAGACAGTTTCCATCGAAGGAGTCTGGCAAATTCAGAGCACTGCTTACGACGGTGAGGAGCAATCCACTCGTACGCCGAGACAAATCAAAATATTCAGCGGGGAGCATTTTTTTTATACCTACTACGATCCTAACCTCGGGACGGCAGAGCCGCTTCTTTCTGTGGGGCATGGCACGTATGAACTGAAAAATGGCACGCTCTCGGAAACCATAGTCAATCACTCAAATGCTGCTCTTATTGGAGAGACCTTCAGCGTTACCGTTGAAATCAGCGAGGATGGCAACACGTTCCAACAGGTCGTAGATCTCGGCAAATACCTGCTAGAGGAGCGGTGGGTCCGCATAGAGTAAAAAAACTTGGTGTGTTCCCAAATCGAGTGAGCCGCTCATTAAAATTTCGTGGCCTCAACTGACCACGAATGATGTTCTCTGTCGTGCGGGCTCGCGTCATCTTCTGCTACTGACCCCCGAAGTATCCGTGGCTAGAATCAGGGTCGAGCATTACAGGGGGGTAGCTATGAAAGATCGGATATTTATCTTGCTGTAGTGGATAGCGTTCTCTAATGCTCTGATTGTTTTGGCAGGCGTTCTGGATGGGATGAATAACTCCTTGCCGATCCCCACCAGCGAAGTGGGTCGCGTTTACAGTGACTACATCTCAACAGTTTTCGCTGGCGAAGAGATCATTGCTTACGCTGTATCTCCAGCCATTTGGCTATTCAGTTACTTGGCCAATGGCGCACCCAGGATCCTGCCTTGGAGGGGATGATGAGATCAATAATCGCCATTGCCGTACCGCTGTTCCTGGCGAGTTGCGCGGAGAGTCCGACGCACTCAAATCACAATTGGCAAAAAACTTTTGAACAGCCCAGTGAGAGCGGCGAGAAGCTGTGTCAATGGAGGTGCACCGTAAGGGAGCACTTCATCACCACATCAGGCTACGGCGTATGTCCAGCGCCGTCTCTGTTCTAGACCCAATTGCCATGAGTCCCATCTCCGTCAGTTAAGGGACTTCCACTTTCTCATTGGGCCCCTAGCCTTGGTAACATCGTTCACGTCCGAGATCTCAGGAGGCTGTAGAAGATGAGCGCGATTTGGCAATTCATTCTAAAGTAAGAGCTCTGGGCTCTGACGGCTATTGCTCCGCTGGTGCTTTTAGCGAGTTGCACCGAAAAATAAAAGCCCCGAAAGAGCTCTCTGTAAGTTAGCCTTAGTTAATTGTCGCAAGTTCAAAAGAGGAGAAATTATGAGTGTCATGGTGACCCTTGAATTACCAGCTAAACCCGACTGCGTATCTGAATTTTTAGATGTTATGCGCGAAGCATTGGTAGACACACGAGCCTATGAGGGCTGTGAAAACGTTGAGACTTTTGTGGAGGAATCCACTGGGAGCGTCTTTTTGGTGGAGTTATGGGAGACAGCCGAGCATCAACAGGCCTACATGAAGTGGCGGATGGAAACTGGCTTGATGGACGCTATTGGAGAATTTTTAAGCGGCGCCCCAGTTGCAAGGACTTTCAGTATCAAATCGGATGTCTGAGCAAACGAAACATTCTTGAAGGGCTTGGCAAGCCAGTAAGTTCTGAGGAAACGGGACTCCTTGGTGAAATAGCCCCCCACCCTTGACAAGCTGCGTTCAGGTCTGGGAAGCAAAGAGGTCGGAAATTGTGAATCGGGCAATTGATATTGGCTTGCTCGTGACGTCGTTGATGTTGGCATTCACCGAAAGCCCTTTTGCGCCCGTCGGATGGTTTGCGTTGGGTTTATTTCATTTATTCCAAGCAGCCGATAGCGGCAAAAACTCTGAGGGCTACAAATTCCATTTGGTGATTGGCATGGTTCTCGCCACTCTTGCGTTCACAAGTGTTTTTGTAGCGGGTTATATCGACCAAGGAACCATCGAAATCTACGGGGAGTTAAACACTGAATAGCACTCTCGGCGTCTCATAACGTCGGAATAGGGAACGGTGCTGAACGAGAGAGGCCCAGATTCTTCCTCTAGTAGAGGGGGGTAGTGCCCACCTAAGGAGATTTAACCTCCCAATACCTCACCGCCACCGTCTTGGTGATGATGTCTATATCCCAGATAACAAAATTGACAATCCCCTGATTGGTTGCGTCGGTAAAGTAGGAGCAGGCTTTTGAGCCATGGCGAGTAAATGTACCCATGTGCGGAGTACTAATAAGTGTGCCGTCTTCAAGAAAGGTTCTGGCCTCACCCTGCACGCGACCCCGAGATCGATCCTCACCAATATACGAGAGGGTATGGGAAGCGAACACTGTACCGTAGCCCTCGACGCTACCTTCAAAATCAAACGAAACGCTGTCAGATTCGATCGTCATTCTTGAGATCTTAAGTGAGCCTGTGCCATCGGGGTTATCCATTACGGGTGTCTCCTAATCCAAAGTCGCTGATTCTTCCTACCCTATAACAAAACCGCTTATCGTGAGAAGTGACAGCGTCTACCTATTCCGTCACGTTACTTGTCGGCTAGGTTGCTAGCATGGAATCTCAACCACCGTTGCCACCGGTTTTTCTTTGACACGGTATCTTTTACGTTTTCAAAATAGTACCTTGGATTGACGCTCGCTTTATCGGCCATAGGACATGCTCATGAAAACTCTTTTAATCGCTATCTTATCTGTAACCCTGTCAGCTGGAGTTCTTGCTGGACATCACGAGGCTGGAGAAAGTAAACAAGGCGCCATTATTGGCACCGTCTTCTCCGATGACGGAACACCCAATCCACTCGTAGCAGGAAATACGGAAAAGCAACAAATCTGGTTGGATTACATTAAAGCTCACAACGATAGAGACTTGGAAAAGATTGCCGACATCAACGCAGATGACTGGGAAGGTTACGTGCCTGACGGTTCGGTTATTAAAGGAAACGCCACCCATATCGAATGGCTCAAAGACTGGTTTTCTTCCTCGGACAGTCCGAAGTGGGAAGTGAAATGGATGATAGCGAACGATGGGACAAACGCTGAGGGCGTTACGGAAACTTGGCTCACCACGGGTAATGACATTACCTTCAACGATGCGGATGGCAATGCAGTCACTGAGCATCATGTTCACGACATTCAGTTTGTTGGCAACGAGATTCGTCGGATAAATGTCTATTCGAGATTGTCCCCGAAGGAATGAGGCGTAGTTGGGCCGTCGGCTTCGCCCTGATGTCATCTCTTGTAAGGAGAAGTGGCATCACCCGTTCGGATTCATTCGATATCTTGTAGTGGCTGAGACGGGAAACTTCAGTGGTTCCGGCTTTATGACATTTACCCCGCCGCTTGGCAGGTTTTTTTTATTGGCGTTATTATCACCTTCGGAGAGGCGCCGTAATTACTTGTCGTAAATGAGATAGAAAACAACACAAAATGAGGGGGAACCACATGCTGGACATCAATTCATTTGACGAGGATGCCATTGCTTGGCGTGAACTACCTGACGTAGAAAACGTCTGGCTATCGATACTGGATGTCGACGAAAAAGCTAAGATTGTGGATGTTTTGTTCCGATTTGCGGCAAACGAGAAAATCGTGCTTCACCGCCACGTTTCTGCTTTTCATACCTTTGTCGTCAAAGGTGAGCACCGAATCTACACGCCGGAAGGGGAGCTCAAAGAAGTGCGTCCGGTGGGCACATATAAGGCGGGAAAAGCCGATCCAGAACCTCACACCGAGGGTGGGGGGGATACGGATGTGGTTATCTTGTTCAGCCTACGTCCTTACTGCGATGGGCCGATCTATGAAATCCTCGACGATGAGGGAAATATCGTCGACACCATGACCTTTGATGGCATGAAGGAACTTTACGCCGAGGCGGCATAGTTTCAATGGGGGCATAGCCTTGCCGTTTGGCGGGGCTTTTTTTTGCACGCGATTGGGGTTCCATCCACGCGGGGTAAGGGACTCCTACTTCCTCATTTGACTCACCCCTGATAAGGTCCGCTCAGGTCTGAGGAAAAGGAGGGCGCTATGCAAAAGCTCTCTAAGTATCTACCCCAAATTACGCCGACGATCCTGGCAGTCCTACTGTGGGATCTCGCCATCACCGACTCCGGCACTATATTGCTGCTTTGCGCTATCACCGCAACCGTTGCTTGCGTCGCTGGGTGGTGGTGGGCTTTCAGGGATGAGCATGAGGCGAACCCCTGATAAGGTCCGTTCAGGATCTTGATTTCACGCGCTAGAAATGAAAATGTTGACAACAGGATTGTTGGCGCTGGTTTTCACAAGCGCGGCATTTGCGCAAATTGCTTCCTATGAAACGGAACGCGTAATAGGGATGCATAAATACTGCTACTACGATGCGGCAGGTGAAAAGCATGTCTTGGTCAAAAAATCCCATGGTGCATGCTCACGCTACATAGAGGTCTAATGGGACTTTGCTAATGAACCGTCGGTGGATTTCCGCCGGCGTTTTTTTTGTCGCGGACGGAATCATTTCAGGCCTGGCCCCTGTTGAGGCCGCATATCACGCAGCAATCATAACGTTCTCAGTATCGCCAATAACCGGTTTTATGATGAGGTTCGAGTCGGACACGTACTGCGGCTTGCGTATGAGCGCACCACAAAATCGGCAGGGATATCTGTCTCGATAGGAGGCAATCGATTTGAGGGTGGAGTCGAAGGATTCGATAGCTATGGCATGGCCAATATCATTATCAGTAATATCGACGCGGGCTTCATCGCAAAGAATACGTTCCTCGAAAATGCCTAAATGAATATTTTGCTGTGGGGTATGACCGGAGATGCTGACACAGCAGACAATTAGGCTATTGTTGACAACAAATACGCGGCTCCATGTGGAGGGATTCGCTTAGAGTAACTCACCAGCGATAATATTGTTGTACCGGGGCAAAAATTCCCCCCCTATGATGATGGAGACAACTTTCTTCTCGCGTAGCCGGGCGAAGGCGCCGATAGGGTGCGTTTATGCGGCGACCAAGGTAGATTCTAGGACAGCTCCCGGGTTTGAATGCGACATTCAGCAACCGCCTCGCGCGGCTCGATGTAACCAGCCGCTGAAAAGAGCCAGTTCAGGCTCAGGGGCTTGTGCTCGCTGACAGTTCCTTCTACCTTATAGGCTCTAGTATGGCGACTTATACACACACTTTCGCGACCCTTAGGGCGAGTCGTCAAAAATAAGTTTGCAGGAGATCCCCCATGTGCCGTTCACTTCCTCGCATCGCAATCGCAATCGCAAGTTTCTGTTTTCCGCTGTCGCCCCTGGCGTGTCCAGATTACCTCAATACGGAGATGCGCGTACTGGGCTCAAAGGAGGTCATAAATTTCTGTGAGGCTTATGCCGATAGGCCCCTATTTATTGTCAATACCGCGAGCAACTGTGGCTATACGCACCAACTCACTGGACTTCAGCAATTGCATAAAAAATATGAGCCACAAGGGCTGGTTGTTATTGGATTTTCAAGCGACGACTTTTTTCAGGAAGAAGACAACGAGGAAGACGCGGCGGAAGTTTGTTTCGGCAAGTATGAGGTGACCTTTCCAGTGATGGCGACTAGTTCTGTCCGAGGAGAGTCCGCCAATCCCGTCTTCAAAGCACTGGGTGAGGCCAAGGGTTACCCAAGGTGGAATTTTAGTAAATACGTTGTCAGCGCCGATGGTGAGGTCGTAGCTAAGTTTCGTAGCGACGTGAGTCCGGATAGTCCGAAACTTCGCGCGACACTGGCGTCTGTACTCGAGCCATAGAAAAGGAGAGGGCTGAAGATTATGGATGGCTGTTCGCTTCGGACAAGCTGCGGTTGCAAGCCCAATGGGTGTAGGTAAACGACGCCGCGGACGCCAAGTGTAATCAATGCTGATCCCGCTGATCATTGTTTTGTCGATATGGGAAGTGTATTGGACCTACCGAGCCTGCTGGCTCGCGTCGCAACGTGACGAAAAAAAATGGTTCTTGTTTTTCCTCGTGTTCAACTTGCTGGGCATTCCAGAAATCCTTTACCTGCGGAAATGGAAAAGAGTCCTGAGTAGCGATACTTTGCTTTCCTAGACGTCGCCCTCTGTGCGCGTCGAGTGTTGCTCGTTTTCGAGAAAGATTTGCGCCTCTCCTGAAGTCGAGTCGGTTGCATCGTTTTCTAGCGCATTATCGCAATACTCAGCGCACTTTCGATCTGGTTGATAACTGGTACCCTAAACCACTCAAAATTGAGTTAGGAGCGCGATATGGCGGACTGCGGATGTGGAAGAAGCCCAACTGGGCAGTGTATTGGTTGGCATAACCTCACCGAAGAGGAATATCAAGAGAAGCTTAAAGAGCTGGAACGAAACAGCAAAGAGCAGAATGAGGATTGACGAATGCTGGCGCGAGACTGAGCGCAATGAGGGCGCCTGAGAGGCGCCCTTAAACTTGCGGTTAATTAATTGGCAGAATAAAACTGCTCACAGATCTCGAATTGGTCGTTCACCACCTCGTCGATTAGAGCAACCGCCTCATTATAGGTGGCGCCCCATGCTGCGCCCGTAAAATAATCATCGATTACCGCGCCATGCGTCTCTACCGAAGAGGTGATCGACTTGAGATAGTAGGTACCTACTTCTGACGTGCCGCCGCCAATCGCTGCGAACAAGCCATTCATAAAGCTATCGTGCCCGGCGGCGATGATCTCTGCCTCCAGCTTAGTGATTGCTGAGATGAAGGCGGGCAAGTTCTCTGGCGAAACCTTGAGCCGCATCGCTCGCTCGTAACCGGGGTCTAACCTTGGGAAAGGTTTTAGCGGAGCCCAAGTTGCGCCGTATTTAAATTCTCGCTGCGCCGCCATCTCGGCCGATGCCTTGGTCGGGTCGTATTTAGATGCTCCCACGAGCGCGCTGGTCACGCTGGGGAAGGCATTCCACATCATT
>Ga0255779_1003689_pt1 | contig 15239 bp, 12 predicted proteins | sample 011ome_21_FD_179977 | JGI IMG/M metagenome (GOLD analysis project Ga0255779, IMG submission 179977) | Coastal salt marsh microbial communities from the Groves Creek Marsh, Skidaway Island, Georgia - 011508AT metaG (version 2) | ecosystem: Environmental > Aquatic > Marine > Intertidal zone > Salt...
CGATTTCGCCATCGAGAGTTACGAGCGCTCTGCTCGTGCATGGGAAGCGGGCCGGTTTGATGATGAAATTGTCCCGGTGCACGTACCCCAACGAAAGGGTGACCCCATTGTAGTTGATCGCGATCAGGAGTTTGCCCAGGTGAAGATGGATAAAATCCGATCCTTGCGCCCCGCCTTTCAAAAGGATGGAACGGTCACCGCTGCGAATGCGTCAACCTTGAACGACGGCGCGAGTGCGTTGGTGTTGGCTTCGGAAGAAGCCGTTCAAGCGAACGGTTGGTCGCCTATCGCCCGAATCGTGGCCACAGCAGATGCCGCTCACGCGCCCGAATGGTTTACCACTGCGCCTGCCAAAGCCATTCCTATAGCTCTGGCGAAGGCCGATTGGAAACAGGAAGATATCGAATTGTGGGAACTCAATGAAGCCTTCTCCGTTGTAGGGCTGGTCAACGTGGCCTTGCTCGGACTTGACGCAGAAAAAGTCAATGTAAATGGTGGTGCCGTTTCGCTAGGCCACCCACTCGGATCCAGCGGTTCACGAATTGTTGTAACGTTGATTCATGCCTTGCGACAACGCGGTTTGAAGAAAGGAGCTGCCGGGATTTGCAATGGTGGTGGAGGCGCGTCAGCCTTGGTGGTAGAAGCTTTGTAAGCCAGAACCATGGTTCAACTTGACTCCCAACTCACATGCGTTGTGGCGCTTTCTCCCCTCCGGGTTCAAGCTTCGGATCGCGCTGAAATGTGCACCCAAGCATTGGCAGGTGAATCCGCGAAATGCATCGAGGTGGGTGAAAAGGATTGGATTCGGATTCTACTTGTTCGGGATGGCTACACGGGCTGGGTCGACCGCAAACAGTGGCAGCTGCAATCCATTGATTCAAATCCGTTTCTCATCCAAGCTCCCGTATCGAGCTGGAAGCGCTCCGACGGGGTGTGCTTGGAGTTGTTGGCGGGCTCGGAAGTGTCTCTGAACGATGATGCGTGGTGCTTGGGTTCGTGGTCATTGGAACCGTTGGATTCACCAGACCTCATCTTCGCTGCACACGATTCGGCGATCGATGTGGCCAAGCAATTCCTGGGAGCGCCCTATTTGTGGGGCGGGAAGAGCGCCTTCGGCATGGATTGCTCAGGCTTGATTCAATTGGCTTTTGGCTTGGTGGGAATCAATGTTCCTCGGGATGCAAAGGATCAAGCCAACGTTGGGGAGGCCGTGCTGTGGGAAAGTCAAATGCCCGGAGATGTGGCGTTTTTTGCCAATGCCGAACAACGTGTAATCCATGTGGGAATCATCACCAACGCCCATGCGATTGTTCATGCGGCGGGCGAAGTCAGGACAGATGAATTGACCCGAGAAGGCATCATGCGCGATGGGGTGTTGACGCATTCGATTCACAGCATCCGGCGTTGGACGTTCAGCAGTTAAACAATTTACCTTCAGTCGCCAAATCCCGCAACAACACGCTTGCCCGGTAACGATCTTCACCGTAGCGCGCATGTAAACCATCCAACATGTTCACTACCTCTTGGAGCCCAATTTCATTGGCCCAAACGAGAAGTCCTTTGGGGTAATTGACTCCCTTCGTCATGGCGGTTTCCAAATCTTGCGCTGACGCTATGCCCAGGTACAGTGCATCGGCCGCCTCATTTATGAGCATAGCCAAAATCCGATCGAGGATCCAAGCGGACTCGGCATGATTGGCATCACGGTTTGTCGTCTTCTCGGTATAGTCGTAGTAGCCGCGGCCGGATTTGCGTCCCAACCAACCGGCATCGACATGCTGCCTCTGAATGAGGCTGGGTCTATACCGTGGGTCGAAATAGAATGCTTCGAAAACAGAACGCGTCACCGCGTAATTCACATCATTTCCTATGAGGTCCATCAACTCGAACGGTCCCATGCGGAATCCCGCAGTTCGCATGGCTCCATCAATGGTCGCGAAGTCAGCCAATCCTTCCTCGGCAATTCGCAGTGCTTCTCCATAGAATGGGCGGGCCACCCGGTTGACAATGAAGCCGGGTGTGTCGCGTACCACCACCGGTTCTTTTTTCCAATGTTTCATCAAAGCCAAAGCCGATTCAATGTGCCTGGAATCTGTTTGAAGCGCAGGAATCACTTCGACTAAGGCCATGAGCGGGGCGGGGTTGAAAAAGTGAAGTCCCAAGAATCGCTCTGGTCGGCGGAGTTTTCCAGCAATGGCAGTAAGGGACAAGGAAGACGTGTTGGAAGCGATGACGGCCTCGTCACGAACGATGCGCTCAACTTGTTGGAATGCCCCGACTTTGACGTCCAAGTCTTCTATGATGGCCTCAATGATCAATGCGCAAGGCTCTAGCAGTGACCAATCACCGGTCCGCTGAATTCGATCCTGAACGGCTGTGCTTTGTTCGCTTGTCCAGCGGCCTTTTTCCACCAAACGACTGCACACCTTTTCCAATGCGGATTGGCTCCGCTCAAGGGCTTGTTCATTCTGGTCAATCAAAATGACTTGATGTCCCGCTTGTGCAGCAACTTGTGCAATGCCCGAACCCATGGCTCCGGCACCGACAACGCCGACGATTGAATTTTCCATCTTCATGCAGCGAATTTCGGAAGAATGGCTTTTCGAAAAGCACGCGTACCTTTCTGGCATGGATATTCAAGAAGAATTTGAAGAAAGCATCAGCTACTTGAAGGAGCGCGGGGTGCGCGATGTAGAAGTGGCTATTGTGTTGGGAACCGGCCTGGGTGGGTTGGTGGAACAAATTGATGTGGAACTTGAATTGAGTTATAGTCAGATTCCACACCTTCCAGTGGCCACTGTAGAATTTCATTTCGGCAAGCTCATTTTTGGGACGCTCAGCGGCAAGCGAGTGCTCGCTTGGCAGGGCCGATTTCATTATTATGAGGGATACAACATGGAGCAAGTGGTGAAACCGGTGCGGATTTCGCGGTTGCTCGGTGCCAAGGCACTGTTGATTTCTAATGCCGCAGGAAGTCTCAATCCGGGAATGAAAAAAGGCGCTCTCATGTGCTTGGAAGACCACATCAATTTGCAACCGGATAACCCGCTGCGGGGACCGAATCTCGAATTTTTGGGTCCACGGTTCCCGGACATGTGCCAACCCTATGATCAGGCATTGAGCGCCATCCTCTTTGATGTGGCTCGATCGGAGGACATTCCGCTCTATACAGGGGTGTACGCGAGTGTGATGGGGCCGCAATTAGAAACTCGAGCTGAATACCGATACCTGCGAACCATTGGTGCAGACGCGGTTGGCATGTCAACGGTGCCTGAAGTCATCGCAGCGGTCCACATGGGGATGCCGTGTGTGGCGGTAAGCGTGATCACCGACGAATGCGATCCGGAAAACTTGGCTCCATTCAACCTCGATGAAGTCATTTCAGTGGCCCAGCGCGCTGAGCCCAATTTGACAAAACTCTTTTCCGAATTGGTGTCTAATCTCGAATTCTGACGGATATCAATTTGAGCTGAACAGATGTAAAACCCACATTCCATGTGATTTACTGTGTTTTTTTCTTGCCGACATGTTCAGGATAAAAGCACAAAAATGCAAAGCCTGCGGAGACCCGTTGCAGGGGCGCAGTGACAAGCTTTTTTGCGATGATCGATGCCGCGTGCAGCATCACCGCAATTCAAGTGAACTCCACGCGATGCGAATTGGAGTGGATCAAATCTTACGAAGGAATCGAGCATTGCTCGCAGACGTTCGGTCTAAAATGCACCGACAGTTTACTTCACTCGACTGTGCGTATTGGCTGCGACGCAAAGGTTTTAACTTCGATTTTCATACGCACATCCTTCATCTGGCAGATGGACGTATGGCCTTTATGTGTTACGAAGAGGGGTATTTACTTGATGGCAATGGCATCGTTCCATGGCCAACTTCCTCGAATCATCCGAAAATTTTACTTTCGGCCGGACCTTCGGCTTGATTTTTTCTTCTTTTCGTGAAATGCACCTTGATAGTTGGGGTCGCGTTTTCGAAGTTCTCGATCAATCTCTCTGGCCTGTGTTTGCTTTTCGAATCGAGGGGTTTCGAACGTCTCCAGCTCTGGAGATTCAGGAAATGGTTGAATCTCCTTTTGCGTCAAGGTTTCAATCCGCTCGATGGCGAATCGTTCCGAGGGGTCATACAAGGTCAATGCCGATCCGTTGCGGAAGGCACGTCCGGTTCGTCCAATGCGATGGATGTAATCGTGCGGGTCCCTGGGTACCGATGCATTGATGACCCAACGAGTCTCCGGAACGTCAATTCCGCGACTCGCGACGTCTGTAGCAATGAGGATCTGCACCTCGCCGGTCCGAAATTCCTCCATCGCATTGATGCGAGCGTTTTGACCTTTGTTGCTGTGGATGGCGCGAATGCCCACATCGAAATTTCGCTGTAAATATTTGCACAAATTTCCCGCATCTTCCTTGCTCCTGGTGAAAATCAAGAGCCGCTCGTCTTCCAGTTGATGGCGAATGATCCACTCGATGAAAGCGATTTTGGAGCGAAGGTTGGGCAAGGGATACTTGAATTGAGCGACCGTCGAAACGGGGGTCGATTCTGGGGTAACTTCAATTCGCGTGGGCCAAAGCAGAAATTCGTCCGCCAATCTTTCTACCCGAGGGGGAAAAGTGGCTGAAAACAGGATGTTCTGCCTTTTTCGCGGAATGACCTCTTGGATTTGACGGATTTGCGGCATGAATCCCATGTCCATCATGCGGTCGGCTTCGTCGAGGACAATGTGTTTGAGGCGTTTGGTTTCAACATGTCCCCTCGAATAGATTTCCAAGAATCGACCGGGCGTGGCGACAATTAAATCCACCCCATTGGAAAGGGATTCGATCTGGACTTTTGGGCCAATGCCTCCATAAAACGACACAATTCTCAAATCGGTAAAGCGCGCAAATTTGACCGCTTCCGAATGAATCTGCACGACGAGTTCCTTGGTGGGAGCCAGCACAAGCCCTCGGACGGAGTCGCCTTGGGCATATTTCAATTTGAGCAACAGGGGCAACAGAAAAGCCGCTGTTTTGCCTGTTCCCGTTTGCGCAATTCCAATTACATCTTGTCCAGAAAGAAGTGGTGGGATGGCTTGAATTTGGATGGGCGTAGGTTCCTCGTAGCCAACTTCTTCAATCGCATTGAGAAACTGCCGAGTCAGCTTGAGGTCAGAAAAGGTCATGGGACAAATTTAGGTTACCTAAATTGCACCCGAAACATGAACGATCCTTTTGCGCACATGCGACCGTATCGGGCAGATGAAGTGCCCGATGCCATCCGATTCTTATTGGGAGCACTTGATTGGGCGTCGCAATTGACCCCATTCATAGGCGAGGAGTCAGCTGCGCAACTCATCCATGAGCTGCATGAAGTGAATAGCGTAGAGGCATTCCAAGATCGGCTGTCAAAGACCTTCATTGACTTGATCCTCGAACGCACAGCCGATGATGTGACATTCAGCTTTTCAGATGAATTTGAGGGGCACGGAGCCTTATTCATTTCGAATCATCGGGACATCGTTTTGGATCCTTCCCTGATCAATAGGGCGCTTTTATCGCGAAGTATGCCGACTACGCAAATTGGAATAGGGAGTAATTTATTGGAGACACCTTGGGTGGAAAAACTGGTTCGACTGAATAAAAGTTTCATCGTACAACGTGGAGGAACTCCGCGAGAACAATTGATGCGCAGCGCTGAAGTTGCTGCATATGTGCGGCATGTTGTTTTGGGAGAAGACGCTTCGGTTTGGTTGGCTCATCGTGAGGGAAGAGCGAAAGACGGCAACGACCGAACTTCTTCTGCGCTCATTCGCATGCTTTTGAATGGAGAGGACGGACTGGAATGGAATCAATTGAAAGTTCAACCTGTGAGTTTGAGTTATGAATGGGATCCTTGCGATGGCATGAAAGTTCGTGAGCTTCTGATGCGAGAAAAGAACGGTGGGGCTTACGAAAAGAGTGCAGGAGAGGATGAACGGAGTATGAAGCAAGGTCTTTTCGGTTGGAAAGGTGGCATTCATGTTGAGTTCTGTTCGCCTGTAAAATGGGAAGATGCTCCAGAAGGGGTGCGGCCAGCCGTTCACATTGCTGAACGCATAGACGACCAGTTGCACCGTTCGATGAAGGATTGGCCGGCCCAGCATTGGGCTGCAGCAGAATGGCTTCGATTAAAAGGAGGCGAGCCGACTCAGAATTGGCCTGAGGATTGGATTCCAGATGTCGTGTCAAGCGAAGTTGCCGAAAAATGCGAAAAACGCCTTCGCGCCATTCATCAAATGTTGAGTGACATCAATGCAAATGAGGAGCAGGTGCGGTTGAAATGGTGTGAAATCACCTTGAATCCATTGATCAATCGGGTCATGGCAAAATCAACTGCCGTTCACGATTAATCTGCCCCGTGGATTTTTAAGAGGCCGGCTTCTGAAGCGAACGGGCAATTTCCGCGCAAACAATCGATCCCGCGACGCCAGCATTGAGTGATTCAGCAGAGCCATGTGCTGGAATGTGCACAGGTGTCGAACTTTCAGGTAAGCTGATGGACGAAAAGCCATGGGATTCTGAGCCCACCCAAATCAGTCCGGGCTTCCAGTCCACTTGCGTGTAGGAAATGCCCTCCATTTCAAGATGATAGTGCAACAGGTCCGAGGAATCTGTGTGGTTCAATACTGCAATAGGCATCCGGAAGAGTGAGCCCATGGTCGCTTGCACACATTTGCTCGACCAAGGGTCCGTTGTTGGTTCTGTGGTAAACACGCCGCCGAAGCCAAACCAATCTGCACTGCGAATGAGGGTGCCTAAGTTTCCCGGGTCTTGAATGTGGGCTGCGACCAATCCGAAGGGTACTTTGGCTTGCTTTATCGCCATGAAGACTTCGTTGGCATCATAGACAGGAATCTCAGCAATGGCCAAAATACCCGGAGGCGTTGACATTTGTGAGATGCGCGTCATTTCTTTTGCGCCAATCACCTCGGCTTCTCGGTGAAGATTTTCAGGGAGGGAATCGACCATCCCTGCTACGCAGTAAATTCGCTTCCTGATCAATGTGCTATTTGCCAATTCTATGATGCCTTTTATCCCCTCGACTACGAATACACCTTGGGCAAGGCGTTCAGATCGCTGCCGAAGCGAGCGGATAAATTGGATTTCCTGGCGGTTCATGAGGACGGCATTGCTGTGCCGATGGCAAATCTATGGTTTCTGTGCAATCTTTCTCGTTGCGGGCTGCTCTCCTACACGAAATTTGAGTGAAGACCAGAGGCTGTTGCAGGAAGTTCGGGTGGTTGTGAATGCGGATGAGCCTGAGCCATTGAATGTATATACTGCCGTGTTGCGGCAACAGGCTAACAGTCGATTTTTCGGAGTTCGCGTGCCCATGCGATTGAATTTATTGGTTTCGCAGCCAGCACTCTATCGTTCCCTAGAGCGGAGAAAAGAACGGGGACGATCTGAAGGGGGATTCCGCTGGTGGTTGGCCAATCGCATGGGGGAAGCTCCGGTGATTTATGATGAATTTTTGACGGATCGTTCCGAGAAGAACCTGCTGAGCTTGGCAAGAAGGCGTGGTTTTTTGGATGCGACTTGTTCGGTTGTCAAGCAGGAATTGGGCTCAGATCGGATCATGGTGGAATACCAATTGGAGTTGGGTAAGCCTTGGATCATTTCAAGTTGGAACTGGCAGGTTGAAGGGTCAGGGGTTGAAGGCCATCCCTTGATAGCATCCCTCCCCAGGCAAACGGGTGCGCGGCTCGATGTGACCGAGCTGGAAAAACTCCGTGCACGTTTGGCCGCAGATTTTCGAGAAAAGGGATTCCCGACCATCCAATCCTCTCATTTCGCGTTCACCGCTGATTCATCGAATCTTGATGCCAACCGTGGCGTCGGCGTGACGGGTCAAATTCTACCTTTGGATTGGGATCAAAATGGCTCGCCGATTCCGCATCGCGCAGCTCGATTCGGGTCGGTCGATTGGCATTGTGATATATCGTCCGATTCCGCTGATGTCTGCTTGGATCCTGAATTGGTCGGTTTTCTCATTGCTCTTGATTCGGGAATGCGTTTCAACGAAACGGCTCTGCAAGAAACGTATCAACGGCTTACGCGGCTTCCTAGCGTGGGTCGCGTAGAAATTCCTGGGCTGTTGGTGCCGGGAACGGGGGCAGAGGATATCTACGAAATTGACCTTAGGATTCATTTGCGAAAACGTTTTGGATTCAGTTCTGGGATTGAAATGGTGCGCAGCGATGCTCGCTATGGACCGCTTGTGTTGTTGTCGTTACAGGATCGAAACCTTTCCGGAAAAGGGGATCTTTGGGGTGTTGAAATGTCTGGAGGCTTACTATCAATCAAACCCTTCAGTTACAGCGAAGAGAACATCATTCCAAACAGTGGCACTTGGTCGATTAAATTGAATTATTCCACAGCCGGTATTCCTCCCATTGATTTGGCGCGTTTACGACCGTCCAATCAAGCTCGCACTTCACTGGCCGCGAATTGGATGCGGGAAATTCGCCCTGAATATGTCCGTGAAGCTTTGGGATTTAATTATTCGTTTGAACTGATTGAGAATCCGGCACGGAATAGTCGGCTTGCCATTGTTCCGATGGAATTACGTTATTCCGATATCGACGCAAAACCGGAATTCACAGCGTGGTTGGATGATCAGGCCAACCCCATTCTTAGTGCCCGGTTTGCGGATTATACATCGTTGCTCTCACGCGTCGAATGGACCACCGATTGGGGGCTCAAGGAATCTTTGCACGGTCGTTTTCGAACCGGTATCGAATGGACGGGTGTCGGATTGGATCGGTGGAATCGATCTCGGAGTGGTGATGACGCCGAAACGGTATATTCATTGGCGGGCATTCCGTATGCTCATTACATCCGAAACGAAAGCGAATGGACGGTCTCTACCTCCGATCAATTTTCTTCAAGGGCGAGTTGGAACGGGAGAATCAAGGCTGGCGGAGCATTAACTGGAAGAAACGCAGAAGTCATACCCTTCGATCGAGCTTTTTATGCGGGTGGAGCAAATGGCATTCGAGGATGGTCCGTTCGTGATTTGGGTCCCGGATTTGCAAGTTTGGACGATGAGGGGTTGGGGGTTGCATTGGGAGTTGGGGATGTGCAACTCGAGGCGTCCGTTGAATACAGGAGGAAATTGACAGATGCCCTTGAGCTTGCCTGGTTTTCGGATGTGGGCAATGTTTGGTTGCTCCCACACGATGAAGCGGATGCGGCGGTAACACTTTCCAGTAAATCGATGGCTTGGGGCTGTGGCTTGGGCGTCCGGCTCGACTTCGATTTTTTCTTGTTGAGGCTCGATGGTGCAGTTCGATTGCATGATCCGGCTCAGGCTGAGGGTGGAAGGTGGATTGGGAGTGAGGCTCCCCGAGGAAGGATCCACTTGGGCTTAGGGCATGCTTTCTGAGATACAACCACAGTGCGTACCTTTGGTGCGCTAAACGGATAAAAAATGGGTTGGTTTAAGAGAATCCAAGACGGAATTACGACCAAGAGCACGGAGAAGAAGGAGATTCCTGAAGGTGCTTGGTATCAGTGCCCAAGTTGCAAAACGGTCGTGACGTCCCAGCAACATGCCGAGCGTTTGAGTGTATGTAATTATTGCGGGCACCATGATCGCATGGGCAGTGAGGCTTATTTCAAGATGCTTTTTGATGAAGGGAAGTATCGGGAGATCGCTCCGAAAATCACCAGTGCGGACCCGTTGAACTTTGAAGACACCAAGCCGTACAAAGACCGATTGAATGCAGCTCAGAAAAAAACAGGGCTGCAAGATGCTCTGCGCACCGCTTCTGGGGATTTAGCGGGAATGCCGGTGGTCATTAGTTGCATGGATTTCCAATTCATCGGGGGGTCAATGGGAAGCGTGGTCGGAGAGAAAATTGCGCGTGGTATTGACCATGCCCTCAAGAAGGGATGTCCTTTTATTTGCATCAGCAAATCCGGTGGAGCTCGGATGATGGAAGCGGGTTTGAGCTTAATGCAAATGGCGAAGACCAGTGCGAAGTTGTCTTTGCTCGCAAAGGCAGGTTTGCCTTATATCAGCGTGCTAACGGATCCGACAACCGGAGGGGTGACCGCCTCTTTTGCGATGTTGGGTGATTTGAACATTGCTGAGCCCAACGCGCTCATTGGATTTGCCGGTCCCAGGGTGGTCAAAGAAACCATCGGTAAAGATTTGCCTGAAGGCTTTCAGCGTTCAGAATTTCTGTTAGAACATGGTTTTTTGGATGCAATCGTTGAACGAAAGGAGCTCAAAACCAAATTGGCCTTCAGCTTGCGGGCTATGGGAGATTTTTCCAAAGCGGAATAATTCCGGAGGAATCATTGGATTGCGTACGAAAACAATCTATCTTCGCGGCTCCAATTTTGGCATCACGAACATCAATTTGATTTCGAAATGTATTTAGATTCAGCAAAAAAGAAAGAGTTCTTCGCAACCTTTGGTGCGAATGAGAAGGACACAGGCAGTGCAGAAGCACAAATCGCCATGTTCAGCTTCCGAATTGCTCACTTGACTGAGCACCTGAAGCAAAACCGAAAAGATTACCACACGCAACGTTCGTTGATTAAACTTGTCGGTAAGCGTCGGAAGTTGTTGGATTACCTCAAAGCAAAAGACATTACACGCTACCGCGAAATTGTTGCAAAACTCGGTTTGCGTCGCTAATGATGAATTTTATAAACGGGGGAGGCATTGGTAAGGTACCATTGCCTTCTTCGTTTTTTTGCGTTTGCACCCAACGGGGTGAAATGCCTTAGGATGATTTTACAGGAAAGATGAATTACACGGTACACAACCAAACCATTGATCTCGGCAACGGGCGCGAGATCACCATTGAAACCGGCAAACTTGCCAAGCAAGCGCACGGTTCAGTCGTCGTAAGGAGCGGCGACACGATGTTGCTGGCGACAGCAGTTTCCGCGCACGATGTGCGTGATGATGTGGATTTCTTGCCACTGACAGTTGATTACAGAGAAAAGTATGCAGCCGCGGGACGTTTCCCAGGAGGCTTCTTTAAGCGTGAAGCGCGGCCTTCGGATACGGAGGTACTCGTGATGCGATTGGTCGACCGGGCGTTGCGTCCAACATTCCCAGGGGACTATCATGCGGGAACGCAAATCATGATCCAATTGATGTCGGCGGATGCTGAAGTGTTGCCAGACAGCTTGGCCGGATTGGCGGCTTCAGCGTGCATCGCGGTTAGTGATATCCCTTTCGATGGACCGATTTCTGAAGTGCGAGTTGCACGTATTGACGGTGAATTCATCATCAATCCATTCCGATCAGAATTGGAGCGTGCCGATATGGATATCATGGTGGCAGGCAGCATGGACAGCATTGTGATGGTGGAGGGTGAAATGAGTGAGGTGAGCGAAGACGAGATGGTTGACGCCATCGAAGTTGCACACGCCGCTATCCAAAAGCAGTGCGAAGCTCAAATTGAGTTGGCCAAGAAAACAGGTCACTTCGGTGTTCAACGCGAATATTCTCATGAAAACCATGACGAAGAGTTGCGAGCTAAGGTGAATTCCGCATTGACCGATAAATTCTATGAGGCGGCAAAACAAGGCAGCACGAAAGAAGAGCGAAAGGCCAAATTCAGCGAGTTGAAGGAAGCGTTCATGGCATCCTTGTCAGAAGAGGAAATTTCTGACAAAGGCTTTATGTTGCGTCAGTATATCGGTGCGGCTCAAAAGAAAGCGGTACGCGACCTCTTGCTGAATGAAGGTATTCGATTGGATGGCCGTTCATCCACGGACATTCGCCCCATTTGGACAGAAGTTGATTACCTCCCGGGTACACACGGCAGTTCCATCTTCACCCGCGGCGAGACCCAATCGTTGACGACGTTGACGCTGGGTACGAAACTCGATGAGCAATTGATTGACGGTGCACTGGTACGCAAGAATGAGAAATTCTTGTTGCACTACAATTTCCCTCCATTCTCTACCGGTGAGGAGCGCCCGTTGCGCGGAACAAGCCGAAGGGAGGTAGGACACGGAAACTTGGCATTACGCGCCTTGAAACCCGTTTTGCCAAGTACTGAGGACTGCCCATACACCATTCGATTGGTGAGTGAAATTTTAGAGTCAAACGGCTCGTCTTCCATGGCAACCGTTTGCGCAGGTACGTTGGCGTTGATGGATGGCGGCGTGCCGATCAAAGCACCTGTTTCTGGAATTGCCATGGGCTTGATTACGGACAAGGATTCTGGCAAGTACGTGGTGCTTTCGGATATCTTAGGTGATGAAGACCACCTGGGTGACATGGACTTTAAAGTCACAGGAACCGAGCACGGAATCACGGCGTGCCAAATGGATATTAAAATCAAAGGCTTGAGCTTTCAGCAGTTGCGCGAAGCTTTGGCCCAAGCACGGGACGGCCGTCACCACATCCGCAAAGAAATGCTAGGTAGCATTTCCGAGCCACGCAGTGACTACAAAGAGCATGCGCCTCGTATTGTGACCTTGGTAGTTCCTGGTGAAGCCATCGGACCCATCATCGGTCCGGGTGGAAAAATCATCCAAGAAATTCAAGCCGAGACGGAGACTACCATCAGCATTGAAGATGTCGACGGAAAGGGCATTGTAGAGATTGCTGCCTCCAACAAGTCAGCCATCGATGCAGCGCTTGCGAAAGTCAAAGCCATAGCGTTCCCACCGACAGTAGAAATCGGCGAAGAATACGAAGGCAAGGTCAAGAGCATCATGCCGTATGGTGCGTTTGTGGAAGTAATTCCAGGTCAAGATGGTCTTTTGCACGTTTCGGAATTGGATTGGAACCGCGTTGAACGGGTTGAAGACATTTTGAAGGAGGGTGAAGTGGTGAAATTTAAAGTTGTGGGCCGAGATGAAAAGACAGGCAAGATCAAATTGAGTCGCAAAGTCTTGTTGCCAAAACCGGAAGGATACGTTGAGCGTCCTGAGCGTCCTGAGCGTACCCGCGGAGATCGCGGAGATCGCGGAGATCGTGGTCGCGGACGTGGAGACCGCAACCGAGATCGAGGTCCAAGACGTGAAGACAGCAACAACGATTAACACCGTTGATGCAACAATTGCGGCATTTTAGAGATTTACATTAAACGACAAAAAAGCAATTCTATCCATGAGGCAGCTCAAAATCACCAAGCAGGTCACCAATCGTGAAACGGCATCCCTTGACAAATATTTGCAAGAGATTGGCCGGGTCGATTTGATCACAGCGGAAGAGGAGGTGGAGTTGGCGCGACGGATTAAAAAGGGAGACCAAGTGGCCTTAGAAAAGCTCACGAAGGCAAACCTGCGATTTGTGGTTTCGGTGTCAAAACAGTACCAAAACCAGGGGCTTTCATTGCCGGATTTGATCAACGAAGGTAACCTCGGCTTGATCAAAGCGGCGCAGCGTTTTGATGAAACCCGCGGCTTCAAGTTCATCTCATATGCTGTCTGGTGGATCCGCCAAAGTATCCTGCAGGCTTTGGCAGAACAAAGCCGAATTGTTCGACTCCCGTTGAATAAAATTGGCTCCATCAATAAGATCAACAAGGCGTTTGCGCGTCTTGAACAAGAATTCGAGCGACCTCCTACGGCTGCGGAATTGGCAGAGACTTTGGACATGACGTTGGATGAAGTCAAGCAAAGCATGAAGAATGCAGGTCGTCATGTTTCCATGGACGCGCCGTTGAAAGATGGTGATGAGTCCTCGAGTAATATGTACGACGTCATGCGCACCGGAGACACCCCATCTCCGGATACGGATTTGATGACGGAATCATTGCGCAAGGAAATCGAGCGTTCGTTGCGAACCTTGACCCCACGGGAAGGTGATGTCATCCGACTATACTTCGGATTGAACGGAGAGCATCCTATGACACTCGAGGAGATAGGTGAGCGATTTGATTTGACGAGGGAACGCGTTCGCCAAATCAAGGAGAAAGCCATTCGCCGCTTAAAGCACACGAGCCGCAGCCGAATTTTGAAAAGCTATTTGGGCTAATCTCCCGCGCTTAAGGCGTGTCTAGCGATCGCCACAAATGCAAGCAAGCGAGGGAACGATAGGGTGACCAAATTTCAGCTTGGTCTGTGAACACATTGATTGAAGAAGCCATGGGAATGCCGTAAAGCTTGCCCATGGCTTTTTTGATGCCTAAATCTCCGGGGGCGAAAACATCCGGCCGTTGCAAGGTGAAAATGAGGAACATTTGCGCTGTCCATTCACCGATACCCTTGATGGCGCATAAAATGCGAAGAATTTCTTCATTCGAATTTTCATCTAAATGCGTGTACAACTCAGGATGTGCAATCCAAGCTTGGCTTAAGGCACGCAGGTAGGAAATTTTTTGCGGACTGACTCCCAAACTTCGAAGGGTGTTGTCGTCAGCTCTCTGAATGAGACTCGGCAGGTCACGGAAGCTGGGTAATTCTGTTAACGACCATTCATGGAAACGCTGAAAAATGGTCGCTGCTGCACGGGTACTCAATTGTTGACCGATGATGGCACGACACAAGGCCGTGAACGGATCTTGAGCATCGGGCAAGGTAATTTCACCATGATGCAAGACGACCTTATGGAGGATGGGGTCAACTTGTCTCAGGTGTGCAATGAATTCCCTTTGATTCGCGTTCATCCGACGAATATGCAGCATCTTTGTGAATCATGCAGCAAAGTCAAGGAACGATAAGATTTTTACCCGGCTTCATTTGGGGAGCCATGTTGCTTGGTTTGACACTTTTTTCTCAATGCGCACGGGTCAGTTTTTCCGATAATCCGGAATTGGAATTGGACTTTTCCGCGGATACGGTATTCTTTGATACGGTTTTCACCACAGTGGGGTCTGTAACCCTTCCGCTGAAAGTATTCAATCCAAACCGCGAGTCCCTTCGAATCGACGTGATTGAACTCGAGGGCGGTTCGGATTCGCCATTTCGCGTGAACATTGATGGGCAAGTGGGGCCGCGAGTCGAAGATTGGCCTTTGCTCGCAGAAGATAGCATGTGGATTTTCATTGAGGTCACCGTAGATCCTAGCGATGCAACGTTGCCTTTTGTCATTGAAGATGGCATCCGATTCAACGCCAATGGACAGGAGCAACGTGTCCACCTGACTGCTTGGGGTCAGAATGCTCATTTTCACGGCGGTCTTCAACAGATAACGCCGCTGCCTTCATGCGATGAAGTTTGGAGTGACGATTTGCCGCACGTGATTTATGGCATTGTGGAGGTGGAGCCAGGGTGCCAATTGACTAT
>Ga0255779_1003703_pt1 | contig 15187 bp, 14 predicted proteins | sample 011ome_21_FD_179977 | JGI IMG/M metagenome (GOLD analysis project Ga0255779, IMG submission 179977) | Coastal salt marsh microbial communities from the Groves Creek Marsh, Skidaway Island, Georgia - 011508AT metaG (version 2) | ecosystem: Environmental > Aquatic > Marine > Intertidal zone > Salt...
GTGGACATAACGGTCAGGAAATCTGGAACAGTTCTCTTACGAAATTTCATTTTCGAAGCACAAACTTCTTCCATAATCCAAGTCTCTGTCGAATATTTTAAATGCAACCGTGTTGCATTTACAGTAATTGTTACTACATTTATCTCAACTAACAGCATCAGCTATGAACATTTTTAAAATCAGCGTACTGCTCACTCCAGCCTTTCTCATTTTCTCTTGCCAACCCGTAGACCCTACGGACCCACAAGAGGAGGAATTAATTACCACATTACAAATAGATCTCGATGAGGGTTCTGTCGTTCATGTATTGAACTATCAGGATCTCGATGGGGATGGGGGCAATGCGCCGATACTCTCATTAGACACGTTACTAGCGAATACCACATATTCTGGGAGTATTAGATTATTCAATGAAAGTGAAACCCCGGCCGAGGAATTGACAGCGGAGGTTTTTGACGAGGCAGAAGAGCATCAGTTCTTTTTAAGTGCTAGCGGCAATGCCTCCTTTGCATACGTGGATCAGGATAATAATGGCTTTCCCATTGGATTGGCATTCGAATTAGTCACCGGGGAAGCAGGTTCTGAAACGTTAAGTGTGACCCTGCGTCATCAACCCGATAAAGGAGCCATCGGCGTGAGTGATGGCGACATCACCAACGCGGGCGGCGAAACCGATATAGAAGTACTCTTTGACGTGATCATTGAATAAACTTTTATGCATAGTACTCTTCTTCTTTGGGTGGTCATCGATGGTGGTCGCCCAGAGTTGTGTATATACACTTGCTGGCCGCGTAGTGGATGAGCATGATCAGCAGCCTATGGAAGATGTGAGTATTTATATCACAGAATTAGGCAAGGAGTACTGGACTGATAGTATGGGAAGCTTTGAGATTCCTACGCTCTGTGCGGGTTTCTACCATTTGACTATACAACATATTGGATGCCCTACGGTATTTGAGGCTCTTGCTGTAGAGGGAGATACGACCATAGTATTTACGCTTGAACATCATGAAAACCTCCTACATGAAGTCGAAGTTCATGATGATCATGAGCATGCCCTGAACGAAGAGAATATAAGGATGATGGTCTTAGACCAAAGCGCCCAGAAATCCTTGGCGGCATCCCTTTCGAACCTCAATGGGGTGAGTATGATCTCCAACGGTTCAGATATAGGTCTGCCAGTGCTGCACGGGCTATCCGGGAACAGAGTTACCATCATCAACAATGGCGTTGTGCATGCGGGGCAGCAATGGGGCGCGGATCACAGCCCGGAAATTGATCTGAACAGCGCCGGTGAAATTACTGTGGTCAGCGGAGCTGCATCGATGCGATATCCCGGAACTCATATGGGCGGAATTGTGGTTTTGATGCCAGGTAAAATCCCAATGGACCCACACATTCACGGTAAGGTTAAATCAACATTGGAAAGCAATGGACTGGGCGGTACGATCAATGGCCAATTATATCAAGGTCATCCCCACCTACAATGGCGTTTAGGAACCACTGTAAAGCACTACGGTGATCGATTTGCGCCGAACTACTTACTCAATAACACCGGCACGCGCAAAGCGCACATGAACGGTGAGCTTCGCCGCCAGTGGGATTCCGGGTGGGAATGGGAGTCCCAATACGCTTTCTTCAATGCCGACTATGGGATTCTGCGCGGAAGCCATATCGGGAATTTGACCGACCTCCAAAGCGCCTTTAGTCGTCCAGTGCCCTTTTATACGGACTCTGTTTTTTCGCGGGCCATTGATGCTCCCAAACAAGACGTTTCCCACCATCAATTCAAATCTACCCTGAGAAAAGAGCTCGTGGAGAACACCTTGGAATGGAATTTAGCCGTACAGCGTAATAAGCGCCAAGAGTTCGATGTTCGTAGAAGTGGACGCAGTGATATCCCGGCCTTAAGCTTGATGCAATACAGCGTTCAAAATGAATTGCTGTGGTCGAACAATCGACATTGGGATGCGGGTTACCAATTCCTTGGAAAAAACAATTGGAACCTCCCAGAAACTGGCATTCTTCCCCTTTTGCCAAACTTCACCTCGTTCACCAACGGGCTTTTCATCAACGCGAAAAACGAATTCGAACGCATCTCTACCGAATTTGGTGGCAGGTATGATTTTACCTTCAGAAATGTAGCCATGTTGACCAGCACCCTGCCTCGAACGGTTGTTTACTATGGCGATCGTTACCACAACATCAGTGCATTGGCTAGGGTTTCAGGACAGATCTCAACCCAATGGACCGCTATGGCAGAGGTGGCGTTTCGACAACGGCCTCCGGAAATTAATGAGATGTATGCATTTGGACTGCACCAGGGAGTGAGCGGGATCGAGGAAGGAAATCTTGAGCTCAAGCAGGAGAGTGGAGTGAAGTCGACGTTGCAGTTTAGTGGCCAATTTGGCCAATATCTCCATCTAGACGTCAGAACCTATGTCCATTATTTCAACGATTACATCTATCTCCAACCCCAGCAAGAATTCCGGCTGACCATCCGTGGGGCTTTTCCCGTATTTACCTACGAGCAATGCGATGCCCGAATCCTTGGGATGGATCTCTCGATGCGCTACGAATTTGGCGAACATTGGAAGTTCAAAGGAAATTGGTCCTACCTAGAAGGCAATGACTTAACCAACACCTTACCCCTGAATTACATGCCGCCATTCAATGCATTGCACGAACTGACCTATGAACTAGGAGAGTGGCACCAATGGCGAAACTTTAGGGTAGAGGCCTCACACAGATTTGTGGGAGAACAAGGGAATTGGGCCGCTTCCTTAGATTTTATCCCTCCTCCGGAAGCGTACCACCTATTCGATTTGCACATGGGAGGGACGTTAAACCAATGGCGCTACAAACCCCAAATTCGACTGGGCATGGAGAACGTGCTGAACACCACCTATCGAGACTATTTAAACAGACAACGTTATTTTGCAGATGCCTTAGGCCGCAACTTAACCGTTGCCTGGGTTCAAAACTTTTAAGCTATGGATGCCGCTACAACTCTAAAAAAGCATGACCTCAAGGTGACCAAAATCCGATTGGCCATTCTCGATGCACTAGGAAAAACGGAACTGGCTAAGCCTTATGCAGAGCTACAAGCAACGCTTGCGGAATTTGACCGCACCACCTTGTACCGAACCTTGTTAGCCCTTATGGAAAAAGGTGTGATTCACAAGGCATTGGAGGAAAACGGTGAAAGCTATTACGCCCTATGCTCCGACTGTTCGATCGAGACTCACCTACACGACCACATGCATTTTAAGTGCACCACTTGTGGGGTTGTACAATGTCTAGACCTGCCTAAACGCCTCAAGCTCTCTGCACCAGGCATTCACATTGATAGCATTGAAGTAGTCGCTAAAGGGCAATGCAGCAACTGCAATTAGAACACCAAGTGCCTGATTGTCTCTCCGTTGTTGATGAGCTGCTTTAGCGAAGCAATGCCGATCTCCACATGGCGCTGGTCGAACAACTTGGAGTTCACCGCATCCTTTTCCATGGTTTTTACACCTTCCGGAATCATGGGCTGGTCCGTTACGAGTAGCAGTGCACCTGTAGGAATTTTATTATGGAAGCCCACAGTGAATAGGGTGGCGGTTTCCATATCAATGGCGTAGGCACGAATCTTTTTCAAGTACTTTTTGAACTTCAAATCAAACTCCCACACGCGGCGGTTGGTTGTATAAACTGTTCCTGTCCAGTAGTCCACCTTTTGATCGCGAATAGTAGTACTGACCGCTTTTTGAAGGGCGAATGAGGGCATAGCCGGAACTTCAGGAGGGAAGTAATCATTCGAAGTACCCTCACCACGAATGGCACCGATGGGTAAGATCAGGTCACCGATGTTGTTTCTCTTTTTCAGACCCCCACATTTTCCCAGGAATAACACGGCTTTCGGACTGATGGCACTCAACAAATCCATCACTGTAGCGGCGTTTGGCGACCCCATACCGAAATTTATTATGGTGATGCCTTTGTGCGTCGCACTGGTCATACTCTTTCCTCTGCCGTGAATTTCAGCGCCGGTCAGTTCCGCGAAAATATCTACATAGTGTTGGAAGTTCGTCAGTAGGATGTACTGTCCAAAATCTTCAAGTGGAACGCCCGTATACCTTACGAGCCAGTTGGTAACGATCTCTTCTTTGGTTTTCATAATCTGTGAAGGTTTAGAAGAGGTCAGCTCAAGGGTTCATAGAGCCTTCCCCTTGAAACGCAAAGGTATATGTTTAAATACAAGTATCAGAAATAACGTGTAAGGGTTGAGAAACGCTCTAATGACGGAAGATTACTTCATCCTCAGCGACACGACGACGCGGTCCCCAGAACCCTTCTTTGGTTCCCTTACCCACTGCGATGACCATGTTGATTTCCGCACCGCGCGGCAATTTCAATTGCTTCTTGACCATTTTCGCATCAAACCCTTCCATAGGACAAGTGTGAAAGCCTTGGGCTGCACAACTTAGCATAAAGTTTTCCGCAGCTAGCGCGCAGCTCTTATGTACAGTAATGCGTTGACCTGCATGGCCTTCACCACGGACTATAGGACGGCGTAGGCCAACAAAAAAAGTCGTCATACGGCGAAAAATCCCCATCAAACCAAGGCCGTCGTTGAAATAAAACACCGGCATGAGAGATCCGTAGTATTTTCTTCGCAGCTTTATAGAACGTGCATTTGGATCACCAATACGCTCGGCATCTTTATCAATCCAATCTAGGTGCCATTGTCTGCGCTTTTTCCACAGATCGCGACGTGTCACAAAGACCACCATTTCCTGTGCGGATCTAGCGGCCATCTGACTTAAACAAGCCTCTACCATCTTGGCCTTTGCCTCAGGACTTTTAGTCCAATGAAACTCCCACAGCTGCATATTGCTGCTGTTCGGGGCAAGAGTGGCATGTTTTAGGGCTTTTTCAATGACCTCTGCAGGTACGGGTGCCTCAGGATCAAACTTGCGGTTTGAAGCGCGGAAGTCGATGATTTCGTCAAAGGTCATAAGCTGCTGTTTTTAGGGCATCACACGGGCCCAATTCGCCAAATGATGGTGCCCTTCATGTTGTGAAGGCAAGATGTTCTTATACTTCACTTTCCCATCTTTAACCACCCAAAGTACGCTGGAGTTCTGCTCTTCGATGTAATATCCACCGCCGGGCAGCTCTTCGACTAAACTTTCGGTGAACGAGAAGATCTCCTGCTCCTTAAAGACTTCCGGGTAAATGCGCTCAAAAGTACCGTGGCCCAAATGGTAGCGGAGTACCCCTGAATATTGTGGTTTCACCTCGATAAGGTTTTCTGCAAGACGATGCTGGTCTGGACGTTCCCCCTTCAGGGTTTGCCCGCTATTGTTGAAGAAGATGATGGTCGAATCAGTTTCAATGTCTACATCGTGCTGAGACATAAATGGACCTTCGATCAATTCTATAACCTCTCCTGTAGAAGGGCGGTAGTGCATGATCCAAGAGCTCGTTCTTGAAGAAATAAATACATCCCCCTTGAGCATGTGAGGACCATCTTCCAAGACGGGCTGAACATCATTGATGTGTAGCGGATCCCCTGGGGAATCTGATTTGATCAACAAATGGGTGAGGTCATTTTCTATGAGAATTTCCGTGACACTCTTGTGATAGAGGATACGACCGGTTTCCGCATCAAATTGGGTCAATGTGTTGTCGATGAACGGAAATTCTCGTCCGTCAATACTGAACCTCGCCCCATAATAGATGTGTTCGCCCTTGTCTTTGGTGTAGGTGTTGGCCCAGAAGGTATTGTCCGCACCCATGTTGATGGCATGGTGGTGGGCGATGGTATCCTGCTTCCAAAGTCGCTCACTTTTCTTATCTATCTTAATGATGCCGGTAACGCCGTTCAAGGAATAGATCAGGCTCGAATCTTGCAGCATCAAAGAGTGCATAATTCGGTTGTGGGGATTTGCAAGACGGTCCACGGACCAAGTCTTCAATTCTTCACCAGTACGCAGGTTGATAATAGCGATGGTACGTTTCCAATTCGCATTGGCATAACTGGTCAACACCTTCACATCCTCCTCGAGCTCGTTAATCGGCTCAAAATTCTCTGGCGAGGGCACGAACACCAAGGGAAGTCGCTCTACCGCAGCCTTTGCAACCATTAATCGGTCCGGGAGCGTAGTAAAGAAAGTAATAGATCGACTGACCTGATGCGGTACCCATTGTTTACCTTTCGTTGTTTCGCGCACCAACCAGCCAAAGAGACTGAGAAGGGTCAATAGGATGACAACATTAGCAAGATATACGGGAATCTTGCGGAGAATGGTTTTTAGCATAGTTTCCAATTAATTGGGGCCTAAAGGTAAGGCAATCCCTTCTTAAATCTCGAGGATCAATCCGATGGTTGGAAGCAATCTGCCCGTATCGCTTTGAATGAGCTTCATGCTATATTTGCCAAAATCTACGGGATCCAATACCGGTGCTCCTGAATCATCGCGTTCCACCGTTAAATACGGCATCAACGGAATATCAGAGCTGGTGAAGTTTTGCAAATCCAAGAACCAAGTCAAACTGTAATTCTTCTTATTGTAGGTCTTGTCTAATCGCACGTCAATCACGCTATAGGCTTGCAAGCGCTCACCCATGATTTGGTCCACATCAAAGATCCCGCGCTGCAACACGTCCCAGTTCGCGGATAGCGCACTGAGCTCAGTGTCGAACGGAGTATATGGCGTTCCTGTAGCCCAACGGTATTTTGCCCCAATCTGCCAACCCTTGCCCCAAACCTTTCCCAAGACAAGGTTGATGTTGTGGCGGTTGTCCCAAACTGTCGGTTGCCATTCTTGTGTAGCATCCAAGCGGGTTTCACTGTACCCGAAGTTGTAGCTCATCGTCCACCAATAAGTGCCCTTAAGCTTTTGTTGTAAGAACAGCTCCAAACCATAGGTACGTCCCTGGGCGCGTGAAGAACTGACTTGGTCGCCCACAGCTACATAAGCGCCAATGGCCTGGGAGAAAGCCATTTGATCGGCCCACAAATAGGGCATTTGACGGTAATCCTTGTAATATCCTTCGAGTGAGAATCGATACGTCTGACCGTTTTGGAATTCGATACCGGTGGCTGCCTGGTTCACTCGGCCCGCATTACTATACCGCGACCAATTATTTGCTGTATTCGCTAAAATCGTAATAGCTGGAGGCAACTGCGTGTAACTTCCCAAGTTTCCTTGCACCGCCCAAGAATCATTCAAATGATATTGCGCACTCATGCGAGGGGAGAGCTGGGCCAATGGATTTATCGTGGTCATGTTCAATGTATGCATGTCCATTCGCATGCCCACGCTAGTCGATAACCTGCGCTCTAGATAATGACGGGTCAAATGTGTGAACGCACCAGCGCTCAAAAAGTCTTGCTGCGTCAAAAAATCCACGGTATCTATACGCTGCACCGCCATGTCGTTGTTGTAGCGCACGTTCCACATATCTAGCCCGTAGTCTCTGAACACAAGGTTCAGGCCATATTTCCATTGCCAATCCTTGCTGACCACATGGTGACTCACATTGAATCTAGTGTTGGTCTCGGTGCTGCTGTACTCTAACTGTCTATCTCCATCCAAGCCCGTGTTGCCAATAAATTTCTCAGCTTGGTTGCCTACTTGATCACGGCTCAGCACATACTCCCAACGTCCGTTGTCGGTGAAGGCGCGGTAACGCGCACCCAAAACTTCAGTTTGCTGCGTTCCTTCTGGGATGTAGCCGACGTTGTAGAGTAGGGCATCGCTGCCGCGTCCATTGGTATATAATTTGTAGTCGTCCCATCCCCCTACGCCGATGATGGTTAGGTCTTTTCTGGGCCCAATTTTGTGATGTACACGCAACTGCGCATCCTGATAAGTAGGCAATACCGGAATATTGAACAACTTGAAATAATGCTGTGAGAAGCTGTTGCGACCGCTCATGGTGATCAACGTTTTATCGCCCACAGGTCCTTCGAGGGTCATACCATAATCTGTACCCCCTTGGGTAGCACGTACTCCCCAGCGGTCGCTACGCGCATTACGTCCTTCGAGCTGAAGTACGCCAGATAAGGCATCGTCTACATCCGCAGGAAAACCACCGGTCACTAAATCCATTCCTTGAATATGATCTAGGTTGATTAAGCTTACCGCGCCTCCGGAGGCGCCTTGGATGCTAAAGTGGTTCACGGTAGGAAGGGAAATCCCGTCCAACAAGTATCTGTTCTCGTTCGGTGCTCCACCACGCATGGCAATGGCATAGCCGAAGGAAGGCTTGGGCAATACGCCCGGAAAATTCTGAATGACCTTACTTAAGTCCAATACTGCACCCGGCATGCGCATCATTTCAGAACGGTTGATGTTTTTAATACTCAAAGGCGTTTCAGGAGTGCGATGGAAGGCATCGGCACGTACGGCGACCTCGTCTAAAGAGGTAATACGTTCCACCAATAAGCTCACAAATTCAGGCTTGGTCGAGCGAATCTGAACTTCATGCAAGGTTTGAATCTGACCCGAAGGGCTGATCGCGCGCACATTGTACAAACCGGTAGGGAGAGATTCGAACACAAATCCACCCTCCGCATCAACTGTCGTTTGTTGGGTAAAAGTACCTTGAATGACCTCTACAGTCCAGTTTTCCAATGGGCTGAGGTTCAGTGCATCAAGAGCTTCGCCTTGAAGTGTGCCGAAGTTTTGAGCCCAGCCCGAAAAGGAGATTAAAAATGCGACGGTTAGGTAGGGGAAAACGTTACGCATGTCAAAAAAGATTTGACCGCAAAGTTAGGGTCCAAATCTCATTTGAGACCGCCGAAATCTTAACTTTTTTGCGCCTTCACTACCGCCTGCCAAGGCCCGGCATTGATGGCTTCTATGCCTTTACCCTGAAGCATGGCTTGCGCATTGCCAGCGCGTGCGCCTGAGCGGCAGCACAGCACTACAGGACCGCCTTTCTTGGTAATCTGGGCAATATTCTTTTTAAACACATTCAACGGGATGTTCTGAGCTCCCTTGGCGTGACCTTGGGCGAATTCCCCGGGTGTTCGAACATCGATAATGGTTGCGCCTTTGGCTATGGCTGTTTGAAGTCTTTCTTGGCGTTTGCCGCCGCCGAATAAGAAGGAGAGTAGTCCCATGTTGTTCTTTGCGTTTAGAGTCACAAAGCTCGTGCACGTCGCTTCAACAGGCTGTGCGCTGAGTCACACCTACAGCAGGTGGTCGGCGGCTATACTCGCGATTTGAATATTCTGCTTGGTGTTCATGGTATATCCTAGTCCTAAGATCCACCCTTTGACCATGGGGATGAGCTTGTGAGAGGCAAATTGCTCATCTTCGTTGTAATCCACATCGATGGTGATGGGGATGTTCACCTCTTTTGAACGAAGGAATTCTGCGGTTTCTATGCTGTCCTGCGCCTCTTTAAACAGGCGGGTGATCATATCATTAATGAGGGGCTCTCGGCGCTTGTGGTAGACGTAATGCACGCCTTTTCCTTGGTGTCGAAAGGCAATGACCGTGACGTAAATGGTTTGGCCGCCTATGTTTTGAGAATCGGACCCCACACACAAGGTCGCCGCGGGATGTGCCCGCAAATACGAAAGAACGTATGCGGCGGGATTTTCGATGGTAGTTCCGTCTAGTTTCCGATATTGCACTTGCATCAGCGTGAAGTTCAAAAATGTTTTCGAGAGAAGAAAAGAAAGACCTCAATACTTCCTTTTTCAAGCTATTTACTCAACGTATGTCGGGGCATAAAAGTTTGGGCGGGGGAGGAAGTCGCTGGGAAACCTATAGGACCGGCGTACGCGGCATTTTCTTCCGATTGCTAACGTCCCCGGAGGTTGGGCTGGCCATTGACTTGCAATTCAAGGACGAGGAAATTCGTGCATTGTTTTATGACCAATTCGAAGAATTTAAAACCATGCTCAACAACCACATGGGCGAGGAAATGATGTTCGAACCTTGTATCATGCTAGATAGCGGTGTACCCGTGAGTCGCATTTGGGTAAAGCTAGAAGGGGCCTACTTCTATGACAAAGCACAATGGTCTGCGATCATTGATTTCTATGAGGCCAAACTATTGGCTTTGGATGAGTTCTGGGAGCTCGGAGGGGAAGTAATCAAAGCATTGGCCCGTTAAGGAATCAATCGCTTTAACACTCTTAATTTATGGGTATGTCGGCCTAATTCCGCATTATAAATCCCACTGTGGTCTAAACCATCCACTCGAACTCTGCCGGAGGCATGGATAATCTTTCCATCTTCAAGGACAATGCCCACGTGGGTAATGGCACCTTCCGCATTATCGAAAAACGCCAAATCCCCGGGCAAACACTCCTCTAAAAAGCTCAATGTCTCGCCTTTCTTGGCTTGTTGACTGGCATCTCTTGGAATACTCGAGCCATATTGGCGGTACACCATCTGGGTGAACCCGCTACAATCAATGCCGAAGGGCGTTCGGCCTCCCCAGAGATACGGTGCGTTCAAATATGAAAATGCAGTATGCACCAAAGCCTCTCGAGTTCCAGTCGTTTGCTCTCCTTCAAACTTAAATACTTGGCCACCAATGGCCGTAGTTTTTCCATCAAATAGAGGCAATAAACTGCCCTGAGGAATGAGTGTGGATTTAGCGGCATCTTCGGCCTGAAGCAATTGTACGGTTTCGCTACAAACGTGGCGATCGGTTGATTGAATACTGTGGAAGTCTTCTGTGTTAAGTTCCTGATATTGAAGGTTATCGATCCAACCTTCATAGAGGTCATGGTGCAGCCGTATACGTGACCATTTCACTTGCTTCTCGAGAATCTCAAAGGTCTCCCCAAAAAGGACGACATTGACCAATTCTGCTCGGTCAGATGCTTCCGCTCTCAAAGGAGCGCTGCCCAAAAATGCGATGCCTAGACCTCTATCACTCATGGAATTCTAAATTAGCACACGCATGAACCATATTGCCAAGTGTTTCTTCATTTTTTACACAAAAAGCAAACCCCAGCCGAAGCCAGGGTTTCAACATTTTCAATAGTCTGATTTACAATAGTTCGATGACTATGGCCGACGCTCCGCCACCGCCGTTACAAATGGCCGCTGCACCGATGGTACCGTTGTTTTGCTCCAGCACGGAAATCAATGTGGTTACAATGCGCGCACCAGAGGCACCCAGTGGGTGGCCTAAGCTAACTGCGCCGCCGTTTATATTGACTTTCGATGCATCCAAACCTAGTATGTCAGTATTGGCCAATCCCACCACAGAGAAGGCCTCATTAAACTCGAAATAATCCACCTGGTCCAAGCTTTTGCCTGCCTTGGCCATTGCCTTAGGGAGTGCCTTGGCCGGGGCTGTTGTAAACCATTCTGGCTCCTGCGCTGCATCGGCATATCCAATAATTTTTGCCGCAGGTTTTAGGCCCAATTCCGCCGCCTTTTCAGCACTCATAAGCACCAATGCCGCAGCGCCGTCGTTCAAGGTAGAAGCATTGGCCGCAGTGATCGTACCGTCCTTCTTGAACACAGGGCGCAACTGAGGAACCTTGTCCACGTTCACCTTGGTATATTCTTCATCGCGATCAAAGGCCACTGGGTCGCCTTTACGTTGTGGAATCATTACAGGGACCACTTCCTGATCAAATTTCCCTGCCTCCCAAGCTGCAGCACTGCGCTTGTAACTTTCTAGGGCGAAATCATCTTGTGCTTCGCGAGAATAGTTGTGCTCGCTCGCGCACAATTCCGCACACAATCCCATGTGTTGTGCATTATATACATCTGTCAGGCCGTCCTTCACCAAACCGTCTACCATGGCAATATCGCCCAACTTAACGCCGGTACGACTGCTAGGGAGGTAGTGGGGAACAGCGCTCATGTTTTCCATGCCGCCAGCCACGATGATCTCTGCATCACCGGCTTTAATGGCTTGTGCGGCCATCATTACCGCCTTCATTCCCGAAGAACAAACTTTGTTGATAGTGGTGGCAGGGACGTTGCTGCTGATGCCAGCGAAAATGGCGGCTTGACGCGCTGGAGCCTGTCCTACATTGGCTTGAAGGACATTGCCCATGTAGACTTCATCTACTTGGTCCGGTGAGATTCCTGCTTTTTCAAGCGCTCCGCTGATGGCGGCAGCCCCAATTCTAGGAGCGGGTAGGGTGCTTAGTGCACCGCCGAAGCTGCCCATAGGTGTTCTGGCAGCACTGACGATTACGACTTCTTTCATGTTCTGGTGTTTGATATTTGGGTTCTTGTCAAAAGACCCTACGAAACTACTAAATTGGTCCCTAGAAAAGAACAAAGTCGGATGAAAGGATTGGATTGGCTTCAAAGTCGCCAAAAGTGGGCATATTTTGTAGTAGTAGGCGCTGTCAGCACCGCACTAATCTTCCTAAGCATTCCGTTCAAGGCCCAATTCCAATACGAATACCGCCTCGGTCAAATTTGGTTGGAGGATGACCTCATTGCTCCCTTGGATTACGTCCTTCCCAAATCTTCCGAGGAAATGGAAGCCTCTCGCCAAGCGCTCATCGAGGCCAAAGACCTATACTATGATTACCACTACCGCATCAACGATTGGCAGAACTCTTGGAGCACCGATAGCAGCCTGTTTGACGCTATGGAAATTTGGCAACGCAGAGGGGTAGTGGAGGCACTCCCGTCGGAACAGCACCAAATATTCTTGCACAACGGTACACCATTAGATATATCAAATGCCCTGACCCCAGAGGCCATCCGCGCTGCCTACGGCTTGCCAGATAGCGTCCAAATCACGCCAACCTTGATGTTGAACACAGCCATTACGGATTCCGCACTGGCCTATAAGTTCGATGCCTTAACCCCAAATAAAGGAATCATTACTAAGGGAACGCCCATCATCCTTCGAGGAGCCACGCTCACGCAGGATAAGTTTGATATGCTCAAGGCCCTCGAGGCTAATTACGATGGCAGTGGCAAGGAAATCAACTTAATGGGTAGACTTGGTGCCCTGGCCTACATCCTTATCCTGATCGCAGCTATCGCAGTGTACCTCAATCAATACGATCCACAGATTCTCGCGCACAGCTCGAGCCTTAACCTTTACATGTTCGTCGTCGCAGGCGCTGCCATCGCTACGTTGTGGTCGGCCTCAATTTCAATTCTGAACCCCTTTGTGGTCCCGCTCGTGCTTTTGCCCGTGCTCCTTCGAAGTTTCTTCAACGATCGTCTTGCCTTAGTGTCCCACGTACTACTCTTATTGCTAGTGGCGCCATTTATCAGCGGTGCGGTACATTTTATGGTGGTCCAATTCGCCGCTGGGCTCATCACCCTCTTCAACATCCGAGGCATTTACAAAAGGAGCCAGCTCTTCCAAAGCACCCTGATCATCATGGCCGTCGTGATTGTAGCCCACATCAGTATTTACCTGATTCGACAAATGGAGTGGAGCACCGAGGCTATTGAACCTTTAATATCTTCACTCATAGGCGTCCTTGTGTTGCTGTTCATCTTCCCGCTGATTTACTTCTTCGAGCGCACCTTCCGAGTGGTTTCCGACCTCACGCTCCTTGAGCTTAGTGATACCAACAACCCGCTGCTGAAGCGTCTGTCCAAGGAGGCGCCGGGTACATTCCAGCACACCATGCAGGTGGCGAATTTGGCAGAATACGCGACAGAATTGGTAGGAGGGAACACCCTGTTGGTGCGTACTGGTGCTCTATATCATGATATTGGAAAAATTGCCAATCCTCAATATTTCACGGAAAATCAAACCTCGACCGCCTCACCGCACGATGAGCTGAGTTACCTGGAAAGTGCTGAGATCATTATTGGGCACGTAGCGGATGGGATAGAATTGGCCAAAAAACAGCGACTACCTGATATTGTGGTAGATTTCATTCGTACACACCACGGTACTTCGCGTGTGGAATATTTCTACCGCAAGTTCAAAGAGGACCATCCGGATGCGAGCCAGTTCGAGTCGTTCCAATACCCTGGGCCAAAGCCGTTTTCAAAGGAGACGGCCATTGTGATGATGTCAGATGCTGTCGAAGCCTCAACCCGCAGTTTGCCAGAAAAAACACAGTCCAACCTCAATGAAATGATCGATAAAGTCATTGATCATCAACTTACTACGGGTCAATACGACAATGCAGATATCACCTTGAAGGACATCAACACCATCAAAGAGGCCTTCAAGAAATTTATGCGTGGGGTGTACCACGTGCGTATCGAATATCCCAAAGAATAGGAGGGGTGGTATTATGTTCAGGTTTAGTGTGTTATAACCTGGAAATTTGGTGTTATAGTACACGTTTTGGGATGGTATAGAAATTATTTCGATTTTTCTTGTGATAAATTCACACCGTACCCTTGCGCAAATAGATTTTACGGCTAAATTTGCGCTCCCTAACGGAAAGGTGGCAGAGTGGTAATGCAGCAGCCTGCTAAGCTGTGGTCGCGATAGCGTCCCCTGGGTTCGAGTCCCAGTCTTTCCGCGAAGAGAAGTTCATTAACATGTTCGGGAAGTGGCGCAGGTGGTAGCGCATCTGGTTTGGGACCAGAGGGTCGCAGGTTCGAGTCCTGTCTTCCCGACAACTTCTTCTCCTCACCCTATGGGTTTGGACTCGTAGCTCAGCTGGATAGAGCATCTGCCTTCTAAGCAGACGGTCGCAGGTTCGAGTCCTGCCGGGTTCACGAGAAAATCAGCATAACCCCGACGCGGTAACGCTTCGGGGTTTTTTTGTGCTCAAAAAAACACGAGTCCGAGCTTGCGAGGGGGAGTGGGTATTCGATGAAATTAGAGGATTGATTTGGATTATATGATTCTTGTTGGTCCAATTTGTATCAAAATTCAATCCGTAAGCAGTCTGTTATCGCTATTGGCGAAGTTGTTCCATTACATTCTTGAGTGTTGATAATCAATCTATTGCAATAGATGTGAAGTTGTGTGATTGATACGATTTAACTCACTAAAGAAAAAGAAAGGAATATAATTGGTACATCTGATTCAATTTGAGATATTAGTAGCTCGCTTAACTAAATGCTTTTTAGCTATGAAAAAACAATTACTAACTATGTTGCTAGCTCTGAGTTCAGTATTCTGGATGGAGGGTTATGCACAATGTACTGTATTGACGGGACCTCTGTCGGAGAATTTTGATTCTCAAAGTGGGGGTTCTTACACCAATGCAGATCTTCCGAGCTGTTGGGAGTATTACAACACTAATACTTACCCATAT
>Ga0255779_1003721_pt1 | contig 15134 bp, 9 predicted proteins | sample 011ome_21_FD_179977 | JGI IMG/M metagenome (GOLD analysis project Ga0255779, IMG submission 179977) | Coastal salt marsh microbial communities from the Groves Creek Marsh, Skidaway Island, Georgia - 011508AT metaG (version 2) | ecosystem: Environmental > Aquatic > Marine > Intertidal zone > Salt...
CAATGTCATAACGCCGAGATAGGCATCATACCAGCTATCAACAAGCAATGCCTGCAAAGGCGCATCACTATCACCAACCGGGGCCGGCAATTTGGTGACAAGCGCTTCTAAAATATCCGCGATGCCTTCACCGGTTTTGGCCGATGCAGCGATCGCATCGCTGGCATCAAGGCCAATCACCTCTTCGACCTGCGCTTTCACCCGCTCCGGTTCGGCAGCTGGTAAATCAATCTTATTTAAGACCGGCACAATTTCATGGTCAGCGTCGATCGCCTGATAGACATTCGCCAATGTTTGCGCCTCTACCCCTTGTGAGGCATCAACGATAAGCAGCGACCCTTCACAGGCACTCAAAGAGCGTGACACCTCATAGCCAAAATCCACATGCCCCGGCGTATCCATCAGATTCAGCACATATGTCTGGCCATCCCTGGCCTTGTAATCAAGCCGGACGGTTTGCGCTTTGATGGTGATGCCGCGCTCGCGCTCAATATCCATATTATCGAGCACCTGCTGTTTCATTTCGCGGTCTGCCAAACCACCACAAGACTGAATCAGCCGGTCCGCAATGGTTGATTTGCCATGATCAATATGCGCAATGATGGAAAAATTTCTGATATGGGAAATGTCGGTCATAGGAGTGATCTGATAGCTTTCATAGGGGCATAAAAACAGCAATAAAAACGGCTCACGGCTTTCCTATACACCAAAATCTTGTTAAATACCGCTTTTATTGACGATGATGCATGCCGTTTCGTGTTTTTTGCCTGTTTATCGCGTTTGCTAACCACTATAGTAACGAAAATGGTCGTGCATGATAACCGGCCGGTGAAACCACAAACCGCAACCAGATTGGATGCATAAGGGAAATACAGGATCAATGCCAAGCTTGCGCCATGAAAAATACCGCCCGTTCATCGGGCCAAAGCTGGACGACCGTGAATGGCCGGATCGCCGTATCGATACGGCACCGGTATGGTGTTCGGTTGACTTACGCGATGGCAATCAGGCGTTGATTGAACCGATGGACAGCGCCCGCAAAATGATGATGTTCAAGATGCTGGTGAAAATGGGTTTTCGGGAAATCGAAGTCGGGTTTCCAGCCGCATCTGACACAGATTTTAACTTTCTGCGCGAGCTGATTGAAGGTGGGCATATCCCGGATGATGTCACCATTCAGGTTTTGACACAGGCGCGCGAAGAACTGATCCAGCGCACCGTTGACTCGCTGCGTGGCGCGCCGAATGCGATTTTGCATCTGTATAATTCAACCTCAACATTACAGCGGCGGGTGGTTTTCAAAAGCGACCGTGACGGGGTGAAACAAATTGCCATTGATGGCGCCAAAATGGTCGCCGAGAGTCTGGCCAAAGCCGGCGCCGAACATTTGCGCCTGCAATACAGCCCGGAAAGCTTTACCGGCACCGAACTGGATTATGCCTTGGATGTGTGTGAAGCGGTGATGGATGTATGGCAGCCGACAACCGACAAGCCGACAATCATTAATCTGCCGGCAACCGTTGAAATGTCTTCGCCGAATATTTACGCCGATCAGATTGAATGGATGCATCGTCATTTCAGCAAACGTGATACGGTGATTTTGTCATTGCACCCGCATAATGACCGCGGTTGCGCGGTTGCTGCCACTGAACTGGCGCTGATGGCTGGTGCCGACCGGGTTGAGGGCACCTTATTTGGCAATGGCGAGCGCACCGGCAATGTTGATCTGGTGACATTGGGGCTGAACATGTTCACCCAGGGCGTTGACCCGCATCTTGATTTTTCCGATATCAACAAGCTGATTGAAACAGCTGAATTTTGTAATCAACTGCCCATTCACGAGCGCCACCCTTATGCTGGCAAGCTGGTGCATACGGCATTTTCCGGCAGCCATCAGGACGCCATTCGTAAAGGTGTTGAAGCGCTGGCTGATGCCAATCAGGATATTTGGGAAGTGCCCTATCTGCCGATTGATCCGGGCGATATCGGCCGCACTTTTGAAGCCATCATCCGGGTCAATTCGCAATCTGGCAAAGCCGGTGCCGCCTATCTGCTGGAAGTCGATCATCATGTGCGGCTGCCACGCGGTGCCGAGATTGAATTTTCCAAACTGGTGCAGCAAGAAGCCGACACAACCGGCAAGGAAATCACCAGTCAGCGTATCTGGGAACTGGCCAGCGCATATTACATCATGCCAACAGGCCGGTTTGAACTGGTCAGTTTTGAGTCAAGCCGCGCCACCCGTACCGGCGAGTCAGAACGGGTCACCGCGACAATTCGGCATAATGGTGAAGATATTGTTGTATCGGCCATTGGCAATGGCCCGGTTTCAGCATTTGTTGACGCCATGCGTGCCGAATTTGATCTGAGTTTCCGGCTTGCTGATTTTGGCCAGAACACCCGTTCGGCGACGTCAAAAGCCGAAGCCGCAGCCTATGTTGAACTGACCGTCGAAACCGATGCGGGTCAGCAATCGATCTATGGTGTTGGCATTGACACATCGATTACCATGGCGCCCATTCGCGCGATGATCAGTGCGCTGAACAAACTGCCAGCCTGAAGAAATTGCCAGCCTGAACAGATTACCAGTCTGATCAATCTATAAGTCTGCTCCGGTGCCTAGCGACCACGCCATTCTGGTTTGCGTTTTTCCAGAAAGGCCGCAACACCCTCGGCAAAATCATCGCTCTGGTAACAGGCTTTGATCAGATCGGCATCGTCCGGGCAAGCGATCGCATGCCGCAAGCGCCGCAACCCCTCAAGGCTGGACTGGATGGTCAATGGCGCCATCTGCGTCAAACGCTGTGCCAGCTCTGCGGCCCGCTGCATCAAAGTTTCATGATCATCCAGAACATCATGCACAAACCCACTTGCCAGCGCCTGATCAGCCGACAGCAACTCGGCGGTTAAAATCATATGGGCGACCCGCGCCTCGCCAAATAATGCCACCAAACGGCGCAGATTACCGACCGCCAGACAATTGCCCAAAGTGCGGGCGATTGGCATGCCAATTTTGACATCGGCGCTGGCCAGACGCAGATGGGCCGCCGCCGCGATGACCAGCCCGCCACCGGTTACCGCGCCATGCAATGCGGCGATGACCGGCACCCGGCAGCTTTCGATCATACTGATCACGGCTTCGATCTGGGCTTCATAATCATGCCCGTCCTGAAGCGTTTTGAAAGCGGTGAACTGGCCAATATCTGTGCCCGCGGCAAAGGCTTTGTCACCCGCCCCATTTATGATGATTGCCTTGATATCATCACTGTCCTGATCACTGCCAGCCTGCCGGCATAGATCAGCCAATGCCTGATACATGCCAAAGGTCAGCGCATTGCGCGCCTGTGGCCGGTTCAGCGTTACCCTGGCAATCTGCGCATCGATAGTGATAATGATGTCATCTGTCATTGATTAAAGTCATCCGTCATTGAGTAAAGCCATCGCGGCGTCAACCCCGCCTTTTTGATGCGGAATATCGGCAAGCGACAGGCCCATTTCGACACCGCTTAACGTGCCAAGCAACATTAAATCATTAAAATCGCCAAGATGCCCAATGCGGAACACTTTGCCAGCCAGTTTCGACAACCCATTGCCGAGCGACATATTAAATTTTTGCAATACCCCGGCACGGAACGCATCAGCATCATGCCCATCAGGCAGCAATACCGCGGTCAACGAGCTGGAAAAATCGCGTGGCTCCTGACATAAAACCTCAAGCCCCCATGCCTGAACAGCGCGCCGGGTGGCGGCGGCATGTCGGTCATGGCGGGCAAACACCGCATCCAGACCTTCTTCATGCAGCATATCAATCGCCTCGGCCAGCCCATACAGCAAATTGGTTGCCGGGGTATAAGGAAAGGCCCCACCTTCATTGGCGGCCATCTGTTCAGACCAGTCCCAGTATGAGCGCCGCATACCCGCGTTGCGTGATACCGCCAGCGCTTTTTCCGACACCGCGTTAAACGACAGGCCGGGCGGCAACATCAGGCCTTTTTGCGAACCAGACACGGTGACATCAACGCCCCATTCATCATGCCGATAGTCAATCGATGCCAGCGATGAAATGGTGTCAACAAGCAACAGCGCGTCATGACCAGCCGCATCAATGGCCGCGCGCACAGCGCCGATTGGCGAGGTTGACCCGGTAGAGGTTTCATTATGCACAACACAGACAGCTTTGATTTTTCCGTCACCATCGGCGCGCAAACGATCTTCAACGGCTTGCGGATCAACCCCACGGCGCCAGTCAGTTTGCAAAAATTCAGTCTCCAGACCCAGATTTGTCGCCATCTTTTGCCACAATGTTGCGAAATGGCCGGTTTCAACCATCAACACCAGATCACCCTCTTGCAACAGATTCACCAGCGCCGCTTCCCACGCGCCAGTACCTGATGCCGGATAGATCACCACCGGGCTGGTGGTTTTGAAAATAGTTTTCATACCGTCCAGACATTGCTTGCCAATCGCGGCGAATTGCGCCCCACGGTGATCTATTGTCGGATAATCCATCGCCCGCAGTACCCGATCCGGCACATTGGTGGGCCCGGGAATCTGCAGAAAATGACGCCCAGCGGCATGCGGTGTAGACATAAAAAACTCTCCAATTACCATCCTAATAAAAGACACGCGTTATCTGGTGATAACGCTATTGTGCCGCACGCGCATAATGTATATTTATAGGCTTTTCTTGTATACTAGAATTTGGGGCGCATTATGGCAGATGGCGGCAATTATCACGATTTTGAGCGGCTTCGCCGATCATTGTCTGGTGAATTATTCGAAGATAGTTTTAACCGCGGCCGCTATGCCACTGACGCATCTATTTATCAGATGATGCCGCATGCGGTGGTCATCCCGAAAACCTATGACGATATTGTCGCCTGTCTGGCATTTGCCCGCGATACCGGTACGCCGTTGCTGCCGCGTGGGGGTGGCACTTCGCAATGCGGGCAGACGGTTAATCACGCCATCGTCATTGATACGACCAAATATTTAAACAAAATCATTGAGCTGGATGTTGAAAACCGCCGATGCGTTGTTGAGCCGGGCATTGTTCTGGATGAGCTGAACCGGCAATTAAAGCCACATGGCTTATGGTTTCCGGTTGATGTCTCCACCTCCAGCCGGGCGACCATTGGCGGTATGGCGGCGAATAATTCATGTGGTGGACGATCGATACGTTACGGGATTATGCGCGACAATGTTCTGGCAATTGACGCATGGCTTGCCGATGGCAGTCTGGCATCTTTTGGCAAGCTGCACCCGGATGCGGCCATGCCGCAAGGCCGTTTTGGCGAGATCCTGCCAGATTTACTAGCGCTCGGCCGCGATAATCAGGCCGAAATAAGTGAAAAATTCCCAAAAGTGCTGCGCCGCGTAGGTGGCTATAATATTGACGCGCTGATGCCTGACGCGATGGCGCTGCGGCCCGGTGGCAAAGCTGGCGACGGCATCAATTTAGCGCATCTTCTGGTTGGCTCGGAAGGTACGCTGGCGATTTCCAAAACCATCACCTTGAAACTGTCCCCGCTCCCCGCACGCAAGGTCATGGGTGTGTGCCATTTTCCAACCTTTTACAAAGCCATGGATGCCGCCCAGCATCTTGTGACATTAGACCCGGTGGCGGTGGAATTAATCGATAGCACCATGCTCGATCTGGCCCGGTCTATTGCGCTTTTCAAACCAACTGTTGAGCGCTATGTGCGCGGCACCCCGGCCGCCCTTCTTGTGGTCGAATTTTCCGAGAACGATGCCGCCGCCAATCAGCAAAAGCTGGCCGAACTTGACAGCATGATGGCCGCGCTTGGCTATGGCTGGGACAAGCCAGCCAGCGACACCGGCGGTGTGGTCACGCTGACCGAGGCCGAAGACCAGTCGCGCATCACCGAAATGCGCAAATCGGGCCTGAATATCATGATGTCAATGAAGGATGAGGCGAAACCGGTATCCTTTGTTGAAGATTGCGCTGTCGAATTAGGCGATCTGGCCGAATATACCGATCAGCTCACCCGTATTTTCGAGAAATATGGCACCACGGGCACATGGTATGCGCATGCCTCGGTTGGCTGTCTGCATGTCCGGCCGGTGCTGAATATGAAGCGCGGCGACGATGTGGCGGCGATGCGTGGTATTGCTGAAGAGGCGTTTGCGCTGGTCAAGCGCTATGGCGGGTCGCATTCCGGCGAACATGGGGATGGCATTGCCCGGTCGGAATTTAATGAAGTCATGTTTGGCCCCCGCATGGTCGGGCTGTTTGCCGATGTCAAAAACCTGTTTGATCCGCAAAATATCATGAACCCGGGCAAAATTACCAATGCCCCGAAAATGGATGACCGCCATTTGTTTCGGTTTGCGCCGGGATATAAGGTGAATTCATTCCCCACCAAGCTGAACTGGTCAGCCTGGCCGGGGGCAGCTGGCGGGCTGCAGGGCGCTGTTGAGATGTGCAACAATAATGGCAGCTGCCGCAAATTGAATGGGGGGGTGATGTGCCCGTCATTCCGGGTGACGCGGAATGAGGCTGATTCGACGCGTGGCCGGGCCAATAGCCTGCGGCTGGCATTGTCCGGCCAGCTCGGCCCCGATGCGTTGGCCAGCCCCGCCATGGCCGATACCATGAAGCTGTGCGTCTCCTGTAAAGCCTGCAAACGCGAATGTCCGACAGGCGTCGATATGGCACGGATGAAAATTGAGGTGACCGCCCTGCAAACCGAAAAACACGGTTTGTCGTGGCATGACAAGCTGATTGCCTATCTGCCTGATTATGCGCCTTATGCAGCCGCGCTGGCACCATTGCTGCGCTTACGCGATCTGCTTCCGGGTGCCGCCTGGCTTAGCGAAAAAATTACCGGCTTTACCGCGAAACGTCCCCTGCCAAAATGGCAGCGAAACTGGTTCAGACAGGACGAACTACCCCTCCAGCCAGCGGCAGACGGCACCCCGGTGATTTTGTTTGCCGATACCTTTAACCGCTATTTAGAGCCGGAAAATTTGCGCGCTGCCGTGCGTGTGTTACAGGCTGCTGGCTATGCGGTTTTTGCACCTATACCCGAACAGAGCAACCGGCCGTTATGTTGCGGCCGCACATTTTTATCGACCGGCATGGTTGAGCGAGCCCGCAGCGAGGCCAGCCGACTGGTCACAACCTTTATGCCTTTTGCCAAGGCCGGTGTGCCAATTGTCGGGCTGGAACCGTCCTGCCTGCTTGCCCTGCGCGACGAATTGCCGGCATTATTGAATGATGAGGCATCACGCATCGTGGCCGGGATGGCGATGACATTTGAAGAATTGCTCGCCCGTGATAAACCCGCCCTGCCATTGAAAAAAGCAGCTGGCAAAGCCTTGTTGCATGGTCATTGTCATCAAAAGGCATTTGACGCGGTGCGGCCAATTGAAGAAGTCTTGGGATGGATTGACGGATTGGATGTGACACCGATTGAGTCCAGCTGTTGCGGCATGGCCGGGGCTTTTGGTTATGGCGCCGACAGCTATGATATCTCAATGCAGATGGCGAATGAAAATTTGCTGCCAGCCATACGCAAGGCGGATGCAGACGATCTGCTGATCGCCGACGGCACATCATGCCGCTGTCAAATTAAAGATGGTACAAACCGCACCGCCAAGCATGTCGCGCTTGTTCTTGATAGCTATTTAGAAGATACTAAACCGGCAAACTAAGAGGTGCGTGAAAGGGCTGTTAATGACCAGACTTCCATCAGCTAAGATCAGGGACTCACTGGAACAGCGTATTATTGAAGGCGAATTGGGTATAGGTAAACGTCTGGACGAGGCGGAACTTTCCGGGCATTACGGGGTGTCGCGAACACCCGTGCGCGAGGCCTTGCAGCGGCTGGCCGAATCCGGCCTTGCCGAACATTTGCCGCGCCGTGGCACCTTTGTCCGCGCCCCCGGCCTGTCCGAAATTGTCGAGATGTTTGAGGTTATGGCCGAGCTTGAATGTATGGCCGTGCGGCTGGCAACACGCCGCGCCAGCAGCGCAGATATCACCGCCCTGACAGCATCAAATGAGGCCTGCCGCGCGGCTTTGGCCGATGGCGATATCAAAGGCTATTATGAATTAAATGCCAAATTACACCGGCAAATATACAAAATGTCGGGCAACAGCTTTCTGGCGAATGAAGCCCAGCGGCTGCATGACCGGCTGCGCCCGTTTCGGCGGTTACAATTGCGGGTGCGCGGCCGCATGAATGAATCAATGGAAGAACATGATATCATTCTGGCGGCAATCCGCGATGGGGATGTCCAATACGCTGTCGAGACCATGCGCAAACATATCACCATTTTGGGCGAGCGTTTTAATGATCTGGTGTCAGGCTTTAACCTGATGATGGAGCATAATGCTAAAAATTAACCCATCACATCACAGCCGCAATCACCATGACATCCAATCATCATTAAATAAGGGGACGACAGCGTGAACGACAGCAATTTGCTTAATGGTGGTCAGGTCATTATTGATTATCTTATCCGCGAAAAAGTGCCCTATCTGTTCGGCTTATGTGGACATGGTAATATTGGGCTGATTGATGCCATGCATGAACGCGCCGATGAAATTTCAACGATTTCGGTGCATCACGAGAGCGTTTCCGGCTTTATGGCGGACGTCTATTACCGGGTTTCCGGCCAGCCAACAGCGACATTTACCTCATGTGGCCCGGGGTCGGCGAATTTGCCGATCAGTCTGGCCAATGCGTTTTTTGACTCGGTGCCATTTTTGGCCATTACCGGCAATGTGCCGACCAGCCAGTTTAACCGCGGTGCCTTTCAGGAAACCTATCGCCATTATCAGGCTGATTTCCCCTCAACCGTAAAAGCCTATTGCAAACGTGTGTATCAGCCGACCCGTGGTGAACAGGTGCCGTTAATGACCCGTCAGGCCTGGAAGACCATGGTCACCGGCCGGCCCGGGCCGGTTGTGCTCGATGTGCCTTTTGATATTTTCAAAGAATCTGCCGCCAGCGAGTCCCCCGATCCGGCGGCGTGGAGCGCCAATATATCATCACGCTGCGGCGCTGATCCCGATGGTGTGGTGCGCGCTGTCGATATGCTTATTGCTGCTGAAAAACCGGTGATTGTTGTTGGACAGGGTGTCCGCTATGGCGGCGCTGCCACCGAATTAAAGATGCTTGCCGAACGTTTGCAGATCCCGGTGGCGTCCTCGGCCAGCGGGCTTGGCGCGCTGCCGGTTGAACACCCGCTTTCGCTTGGTCTGGTGCAACGCGGCGGCACCTATCAGGCCAATCACGCCTGTCGGCAAGCAGATGTTTTGCTGGCGCTGGGTGTGCGGTTTGATGATCGCACCTCTAGTTCATGGATTCCCGGCTATTCATTCACGATACCGCCAACACAATTGATTCATGTCGATATTGATCCGGAAGAAATTGGCCGAAATTATCCGGTGGCGCTGGGGTTAATGGCTGATGTGCGCACATTTTTGCGCCAGATCATCGCCGAACTTGACCGGCGCGGTCACAGTGGCGGCCCGACCGCAAAAAGCCGCAAATGGCTGCACGCCATCGATGGCTACCGCGCCGAATGGGACGCATTTGTCGCCCCGGGCATGGTCGATGACAGCACCCCGATCAACCCGCAACGTGCCGCTGTTGAAATTGACAAGGCCTTGCCCGAGGACGCTATTCTGGTCAGCGATATTGGTGTGCATCATAACTGGTTATTGCAGTTTTGCCGCCCAAGCCGACCCGACTCATTGATCGGATCGATGGGTTTTGGCCCAATGGGATTTGGCGTGGCTGGCGTGATGGGGGCCAAACTGGCGGCGCCCGACCGGCCGGCTGTTTCGGTCTGCGGCGATGGTGCCTTTTTCATGCATGCGAATGTTCTTGGTACAGCTGTCGAATATAATATTCCGGTGGTATGGGTGGTCTGGAATAATTATGCCTATGGGTCAATTCGCGGTTTACAACGCGGCTATCTTGGCGGGCGTGAGCTGGCCACAGATTTTCATCACCCCGACACCGGCAAACCCTACAACCCGGATTTTGCCGCGATGGCACGGTCAGCTGGTGTCGAAGCTGTCAGCGTTGACCGCGCCGGTGATCTGGGCGACGCCATTCTGGCCGGCATTGCCAGCGGCCGGCCCTATCTTATCGATGCCAATATTGGCGGCGATTTGAATCCACCCGGTGCCGGGGTCTGGGAACTGCCCGGCATGGGGGTCAATAAACCAGCCATTGGCGAGCGCTACATCCCGTAATAAACCACCTGTGATCACAGCGTATCGGCAGATGGTGGGGCATCATCATCAAGCTGAATTTTGCCAACATCACGGTGATAGGGCAATCTGTTCTGCGCATCTTTGACGCGGCTTTTCGCAATCTTTGCCGTGATCACCTCGGCTGTCGCACCGGCCCGTGCCAAAATCTCACCATCTGGCGCGGCAATAAAACTGGCACCAAGATAGCTTAGCCCGTTTTCTGTTCCAGCATGATTGGCATAAGCCAGAAACACCCCGTTTTCAAAGCCGCGCGTTGGTATCATCTGATTGGCGACCCAACCCCATTGCTGGGCAAGCGCGGTTGGCACCAGAATAATATCAGCACCGCGCAAGGCGGCCTGACGTGCCAGTTCAGGAAATTCCGCATCATAGCAAATCAAGGTAGCGATGCGCAGACCGCAATAGTCAAAGACATCAATATGGCGGCCGATGGAAAAATAATCAGATTCAAATCCCGGCGGCAAAATCAGTTTCCGGTGCCGCGCCAATCGCATGCCGTCCGGGCCAAATATTTGCGCGGCGTTATACAGATTGTCGCCATCACGTTCGGCAAATCCATAATGAATGGCAAGATTGAAACGACGCGCCAGAGCAGATATCTGTTTGGCGATCGGGCCATCTGCCGGTTCTGCCAACAGCTTTACATCATCGCCAATATTATAGCCGCAGGCAAACAGCTCGGGCAGAACCAGCAAATCAAAACCAGCCTGTCGGTGGCTGTCTAATTGCTGTTCCAACCAGTCTAGTCTGGCAGCCGGGCCAGCCAGCGCCGCTGGCGCCTGTGCCACCGCCAGATACATATCGATGGATTTATCTTCAGACTGCAACTGCATTCGTTTCACATTCTATTGGCCAGAGCAAAATGGCTTGCCTGTTGCTATGTTTTGGCATGTGTGTACCAGGCAATCTGGCTCAGGATTTCATATGCCACTGACGCTGCCACCATGGCGGTAATATTATTCGGGCTATCCTTGGTTGGCATCAGGCAAACCACATCACCGCCAATGACATTCAAGCCTTTGACAGCTTGCAAAAGACCGATCGCCTCATCAATGCCAAAGCCGGCAACACCCGGTTCGATATTCGACACGGCAGGCGCCACCGTCGGATCGAGACAATCAAGGTCAAAGGTAATATAGACCGGCATATCACCAATCACCTCGCGGATTTTGCTGACCACATCAGCAAACGCCATCTGCCGGTAATCCTCCATGGTGATGACATGGTAGCCCAGCCGGTGGCTTGGCTCGAGCCAGTCAAGCCGGCGCACATTGCCACGCAGCCCAATCTGCAAGCTGCGTGACGCGTCAACATGCCCCTCATGCACCAGATAGCTGGCCCAATGCGCGGCGCTGTCTCGCGCCCCCAGAAAATGATCAAGGCTTTCAAATGTGTCGGTATGTGCATCAAGATGCAGCAAGGCGACTTTCCCGCCTTTTGTCAGCTGCGCATCTGGCCCGGAAATCGCCCGTAAAATGCCGCCGGTGACCGAATGATCGCCGCCAATGGAAACCGGCCGCGCGCCAGCGGCATCAATGTTCCGGAAAAAACGGGTGATGGCTTTGATACAGGCTTCGTTATTATTGGCTTCGGGCAGCGGCACATCACCAATATCGGCAATCCTGCCGGTTTCCAGCGGATAAAATCCATAGCGCATATGCGCCCGCCGCATATTCGCCGACACATGCCGAACCGCCCGTGGCCCCAAATGCTGATCGCGCTCGGTGGTGCCATTGCCGGTCGAATGCGGCACCCCAACAAGGGCAATATCAAGATCTGTCGGGGCCGCCGCAATCGGCGCACGAAATAGTGACGCAATGCCCCACCAATATAAATTATCCATCATCGCCCGTGCGGCCGAATCATCCGATTCTTGTGAATGGTCAGACATAATATCGCCTTTCATAAAACTAACTGCCAGAAAACCAGTTGCGGTTACGGGTTGATCACAACCATTACAAATACGCTGCCACAGCGCCGGTCATACAATGGTTTTGGCCCGGTCACGCAGCACATTTTTTTGAATTTTCCCGGTTTGTGTTTTTGGTAATTCCGTAAATACAAAATGGCTTGGCAATTTAAACCCGGCCAGCCGGGCGCGGCACCAGTCGCGTAACTGATCACTGTCAAGCTGCTCACAGCCCGGCTTGAGGGTGATAAAGGCACATGGTGTTTCACCCCATTTATCGTCGGCGCGCGCCACCACCGCAGCTTCCATAATATCGGCATGTTGATAGAGTGTTTCTTCAATCTCCAGACTGGAAATATTTTCACCACCGGAAATGATAATATCTTTTGAACGATCTTTGACTTCGGCATACCCATCTGCATGCATAACCGCCAGATCGCCGGTATGAAACCAGCCGCCAGCCGATGCCGCGGCGGTGGCGTCAGGATTTTTGAAATAGCCTTGCATCACGGTATTGCCACGCAGCATGATCTCGCCAATGGTTTGGCCATCAGCCGGCACCGGCTGCATGGTGGCCGGGTCAACAACCTGAAACGACCCGGCCAGAACATGCGGCACCCCTTGTCGCGCCATTTTCTGGGCCCGCTCGGCCAATGGCATATCCACCCAGTCATGCTGCATTTCACAGATTAATGATGGCCCATAGGATTCGGTCAGCCCATAAAGATGGACAACCTCAAACCCCATTTGCTCCATATCATCGATCACCTTGCTTGGCGGTGCCGCACCACCGGTGGCAATCTGCACGGTGGCGGGCAAATTGCGCTTGTCGTCAGCCGGCGCATGTATCAGCATCGATAACACCACCGGCGCGGCGGCCATATGGGTGACCTGCTCAGCCACCAAAAGTTCGAAAATTTTGGCCGGATCAATGCTGCGCAGGCAAATATGCGTGCCGCCAACGGCGGTCACCGCCCATGGATGCGTCCAGCCATTGCAATGAAACAACGGCAATGTCCATAAATACACACTGCGTGACTGCAACCCCATCGCCATCACATTGCCAAGCGCATTCAGCGCCGCGCCGCGATGTGAATAGACCACACCTTTCGGATTTCCGGTTGTGCCGGATGTATAGCTTAGCGACAGCGGGTGCGTTTCATCCTGCAGATCAAACCATGCATCCGCAGCATCGCCGCTGGCCAGAAATGTCTCATAATCCACGCCCCCCGGCGGCCGGCCAAACTTGTAATTCTGGTCAGACTTGTTATTCGGGCTAGATTGGTAATTCGGATCATCAATCACCACCAGCTCTATCTCATGCTCCAGCCTTGCCAAAGCCGCTTCAACAACAGCGCTATATTCACTATCCACAAACAACAGCCTTGTCTCAGCATGCGCCAGAATGCTGGCAATCAATGGCGCATCAAGCCGGGTATTTATGGTGTTGAGAACCGCCCCTGTCATTGGCACGGCGAAATGCAGTTCAAGCATTTCCGGGATATTTGGACAGATCACCGAAACCGTTTGGCCGGGCGCAATGCCAGCGCGTTGCAGGGCCGAGGCCAGCTGGCGGCAACGCTGGTAAAAACTGCGGTAATCAAGCCGCCGCGCGCCATAGATAATGGCTGTCTTGTCGGAAAATACATGCGCCGCACGCTGCAAAAAATATATTGGTGACAGAGGCTGTGTGTCGGCACCCTGCATATAAAGTGATGCAAAGGCGGTGTCGCTGATCGAAAATGATGTTGTCATTGCCCGGCACTCCCCATGCTTAGCCCGCGTCAGTCACTGCCAACACCCCAGCCCCAAAATGCCTGACCCTGATCTTGCAGAAACCGGTTAATCACCATCTGATGAACTTCGGTCGCACCATCAACAAGCAACGCCTGGCGACCATAACGATAGATCCATTCCAGCACCGTGTCTTTCGAATAACCGCGGGCACCACAAATCTGGATGGCATCGCTTGTCACCCGGTTCAGCAATTGCGATACGTGAATTTTGGCAATTGAGATATCCTGCCGGGCTTTTGATCCCTGCTCAATACGCCAGGCCGCACGCATCACCATGACCCGGCCTATTTCAATATCCATAGCCGCCTGACCCAGCTTGATCTGGATCGATTCGCGATCCGCCAGCCTGATACCAAACCCCTGACGATTGGCGGCATAATCGGCGGCGATGGCCACCGCCCGCCGGGCCAGCCCAAGCCAGCGCATACAATGTGTCAAACGGGCCAGACCGAGGCGTATTTGCGTCACCTTCAACCCCTGACCCTCGCCCATAAGCATCCGGTCATCATCAAGCGTCATGCCATCAAAAATCAGTTCACAATGACCGCCATGTTCTTCTGGCCCCATAATGCCGATACGCCGTTCAATCCGCCAGCCGGGATCATCCCGGTGAAACAGAAAGGCGGTGAGACCGTTGCGCGCATCACTGCCGGTTTTAGCAATCAGAATGAAATGTCCGGCCTCGCCCGCACCGGTGATGTACCATTTGCGGCCATTGATCACCCATTTGCCATTGTGCCGGGTGGCGGTGGTCTGGATCATCCCCGGGTCAGAGCCGCCACCTGGCGCCGGTTCGGTCATGGCAAAAGACGACCTCACATCACCATCAATAATGGGCTGCAACCATGTGGCCTTTTGCTGGTCGGTTCCGACTTTATTCAGAATATACATATTGCCGTCATCCGGCGCCGCACAATTAAACGCAACCGGGCCGAAAATTGACTGGTTCATTGCCTCATAGAGAACCGCCATGCCGGTTGGCCCATACCCAAGCCCGCCTTGTGCCCGCGGAATCTGTGGTGCCCACAGCCCGGCGGCTTTGACCTTGCCACGCAGCCTCTGCAACAATGCCAGATCAATATTGCCATAGGCATCATAATGCGCCGGATCAGTCTCTAGCGGAATGATTTCATCAGCGACAAAATCCTCAATTTTTTTGGCATCTGCGGCCAGC
>Ga0255779_1003747_pt1 | contig 15085 bp, 20 predicted proteins | sample 011ome_21_FD_179977 | JGI IMG/M metagenome (GOLD analysis project Ga0255779, IMG submission 179977) | Coastal salt marsh microbial communities from the Groves Creek Marsh, Skidaway Island, Georgia - 011508AT metaG (version 2) | ecosystem: Environmental > Aquatic > Marine > Intertidal zone > Salt...
ATCACCTTTGCGCGCGTGCCCAGCACCAGCGGACCAGTGTAGCTATTGTTGATCTGGTAGTTGACATACTGCGGTATGGCGTCTGTTTCCCAATACACCACGCGAATCCAAGTCTGGCCGTCCTTTTCAAACGGATGTGCTCCCGCCACACACATAAATTCATCAGTAGCGAGGTCGGCGTCAGGAAAGGTTTGGTTAAGTTGGCCAGTATAAAAAGGCGCGTTATGCGGCGGTAGCTCATAAAACCTAGTGCCCAAGCTAAACCGACGTATCTGGTACGCAGGGTAGCAATAGTGCGGGTTAGGCGAGTTATACATACCAACCCCGCCGGCGTACGTATTGACCGTAACATCAGGAGTAGGTACCCATGTAAGCCGCTGGCAGAAATTTTCAGACCACACAGAAAGCCCCGGCTCGTCTTGTATTGGCGAGCTAGGGGGCAATTCGTTCCAGTACTGACCGGGCACCGCGTTAACGTCGAATATAGTATTTACTGTGCCGCTGTGTTCGCTACCGCCGACGTTTAAGCTAGCGCCTTTTACCAAAAAGTACGATGCTGAAGGGTGCGCCGTGTGTTTTTCAAAAACGTCTAGTAAGCTCAAAAACCCTCGGGTGTCCCAGTTAGTAGAGACAATCGCAGCGTAGTGCCCCGGAGAGTTACGCCAAAAATCCGTAAGCCACTCCCCTATGCCTAACTGCCCGTTGCCTAAATCGTTGTAATACTGCACTAAAAGCGCATTTTCTACGGGGTTGTCGGCGTATGGAAGCCCCCACTCTTGGCCAGAGTGTGCAATGTGCCTACCAGCCGCTGTACGAAACCCCGGCATCCAGTCGTAGTGCGAGTGGCCGAAGTAGCGGGGAGGGTTGACCAATCCCATATAGTACGTACCGGCGTCACCAGTCTCGCCATCTCCACGCAAAGGCCGGTAAAACGGGATTAGGCCAGAGCTATTTTCTGTCCGGTAAAAATTAGTTTTCTGGAAGATGCCCTCTTTAACGAGGCTGGTGTACAGCAGTTCTTCCGGCCTGTGCGCGTAGTACTCGGTAGCTTCGGGTTCGCTAAACGCACTTGCGTCTAACACTTTTGTGGTTATTACCTCTGGCTCACTAGACGCTGACTGCGAGTCGGCGCCTACGCGTATGGCGGCAAAAAGCCCGCCCCCAAGCTCCGGTATCGTGCCTTCGTTAAAGTCAAACCAATCCGCAGGGGTATTGCTTTGGCCGTCGTTAAAGCTGTGTGGTTGGCCAAAAATAGGCGCCGTCGAGTAGCGGATTTCTCGGTCCAGAGGCCAAGGAAGCGGGTCACCGGTGTTTGTGTCTAGGTTATAGGAGTCGTTGGTGCGCCAAGTAGCTGTAGGCGTTAGGGTTTCCAGCCCCTCGGGAATACCGCCCACGTACTGCAAGTCGTCCATGTACTTGTTATTTCTATAGTTATTTATGAGTACTTGCGGAAGAACCCCACCGGACGTGTACTGCACATAGCCGTTTTGGTCTGTTATAACCGTCGCGTCAGGGGTTCCTGCCCGCATGGGTAGTCCAATACCGTCCGGCTCGGCGGCAGATACCGGCGTGAGCACCATACCTTCGGGGCGCCACGGCAGGTGTAGCTCGTAAAAAATGACTTCATCTTGTAGCAGCTGAGCTAGCTCAGAAGGCTCTGTAGGACGAGGTTGGGCCGTTATGTATATGGCTGAATTGTTTTCGGCCACTACGACTCGCACGTTGCCAAACGGCAAATCGAATATCTTTTCGTATTCGGCGAGTCCTAAAGAGGAACGCAAAGACGCCGCAATGTTCGCACATTGCAGCGCTTCGGGGAGTAAAGCCTGCGCAGCGGCTTCGTCCCCACTAAAAAAGACGTTGCCGCTGAACACTTTTAGCTGTCGGTAAGTTCTACTTCGTACCCTAGCTCAAAAGTGTCGCCGTCGTTAACTTGGCGTGCCGCTGCGAAACGAGTCGCAGAAACCAGCGTACCGGTCGTTCCGCCTTTTACGTTGCTAGACAGTAAGCCTGCGCCGTAAATGTCGATAGCGGCAGAAGCGGCGATGGTGAACTGAGCATAAGAGGCCAAGTTACCAATCTTACCAGTCGCGGCAGAGCCAGCAGTCCACGCGCGGCGAGTAGTTTCGCTGTATCCCTCAGTGTTGCTGGTGATCTCAGTAGCGTTGCTGGTAAAGTTAGCCGCCGTCCAGTTAGAGGCCGGAGTAGCGTTGCCGCTGTAAGGGGCTAAGTACCACGCCGTAATAGGCGTCGTGCCGCCCAAAGCTGCGTCCAGCACGTACAAAATGCCTTCTGCTACTACCAAGTTTGGGTCAACACAAAGGTCTTTCCCGTTAACGCGGTGGTAGTATTTACCTTTGGCCATAATTGATCCGTGGATCAAAAGCCCCTCGTCTGTTTGCTTAAAGTCGCCACGGTCGAGGAAAGTGGCGATCTCACTACGGTGCTTCATAATTGTGCTCCTATCGCGCAAAAGCATAGATGCGGTCGCCCTGTACGACCAAGTTTCTGGGTAGTAACGGTAGACCTTCGATATTACTAGCCTGTGGGTATGATACACTACCATCTGGTTTACCAACAGCAAAACCTACATCAGTAAACCATACCGCTACTTCTTCAGCTGTACCCACCAATTCTGGTGGCATATTCTGCGTGCCAGTCACTACTCTACCATAGGGGGCCGACTGTTTGCCTACAACACGCATCGTCCAGTTTTCTGGGGCTGTTCCTGCGAAAAAATACGTATTTTTAGCGCCGCCAACAAAAACGCCGCCGTCTAATGCGGCAAGCCACGTCGCTGGCTCTGGCAAACGTAAATAGTTGTGGGTAGCGCTGTGCGCGCCGTACTCCAACGGCTCTGACCAACGAAGGGTGTGAGACCGCAAAACAAGTAGCCTGCCTCGCCAGTAGGCTAGATCGCGCCCCCCTTCAAGCTGCGTGTAGGCGTACTGCTGATCGTGGAACTCCCTACCGGGGCGCTGGTTTACTACAAACGAGCTATCCCCGCCGTCCGCAGCGATAATGGTTTCGCCGTCTGTACACACCGGCCTGTCTGTAACCACGGTCCACGCCAACTTGTCACCATTGGTGTTCGCCGTTACTGTAAACCCGTTAGGAGATAGCTTACCAACCTGCGCGCCTCGGCCCGCATAAACGTCGCTACCGAACGCAAAGATAGAGTGGTACTCCGAGGTGTCGTCCAGCAGAGAAAACGCGTGACGCGACTCTACGGAGCCGTCACGGTCAATATTGCAGTCCACCGCGTCGTACAGCGCATCGGGGGTGAGCGAGTGAGGGTCAACAGTGTTGACTATACCTCGCAGCCACGGCCCTATAGCCGGTGCGTCAGCCATTATCCCGCGCTCACCTTCAGCGTACCGCTGTCATTCCACAAGGCATTGGCAACTGCCGGGTCCGAAGTGGGTAAGTTAGGCATGAGTATGTTTCCGCCGCTGATGTAAGCCGCTGGCGTCTCCCACGTTACCGTACCAGAGCCGTCAGTCGTCAACACTTGGTCAGCGGTGCCGCGAGCAGCCGGGAATGTATAAGGACTTGCTGCCCCGAACGTGACCTTTCCGGTGGCTCCGTCAGTCGTCAGAACGTCCTGACCGTTCGTGTCCTCAAGGAATATCTTGTTACCTGAACCCGGACGAACCTGTATGTTGTTCTGGTTAGAGAACACACGTCCCTGAAGCGTACCGCTGCTGTTTAAGAAGTTTACAGAAGCACCGGTATTACCGTATATAGTGATTCCGGGGAAGTTGGAGTTCACATAGTTAGGAGCGCCAGCGTCACCTACAACGATGCCGTCTACAGCCGCATTGTAGTACGTTGTGTTGTCTGTCCAGAGACTGCCACCGCCAGCAAGGTCAGCTAAGTTGTAGCTTGTAAGAACCCCGCTTTCGTACTGCTTGAAGACCATCGTAGAGTCAGTCGTGTTTCCAGTTACGTCGATCTCACCTACCTTTACATCCCCACCGCCGGGGTTGTCGGTGTTAAACGGCGAACTGGTGTCGGTGATGATTGCTTCGTCGTGTATGTAAAGCTGATCGTAGTCCCCTTGCATCGTTCCGCTGTAATAGCCTAAGTACCACGCATCCGGGTAGGTATCCCCTGCCGCAGAACCAGTAGCGACTAACGCCCCGTTTAAGAACAACTGCAACACGTTGCCATTACGCTGCAATGCGTAGTGGTTCCAATCAGTCCACGTTGGCTGAGTAGAAGCTACAACTCTTGTCCAGCCAGAAGTGTAGTCCGTCAGACTTAGACTAGCCGTTGTACTGTTAGTAAGGGTTGTACCGATGTGTAATAGGTTTGTAGTATATAACGTACCGAACAGGCTTCCGTTAGAGGGGAAAGCCGTGCCATCTGACTTAAACCAAAAGCCAACAAACCATGCGGTATCGTTAGGCCCGACCAGCGGTGTGCTCTTGGATAGGTACTCGCCCGAGCCTAATGTCAACGCGCTACTGGCAACCGAATTCCTATCATTAGCGTAACTTGCGGTTCCGTTGAACGTCCAAGTTTCTGCGCTTTGGTCGTCAGTGAGGTTTCCGTCAAACTCAAAAGTATTAACTCTGCCCGATACTGAGCCTATAGCTGCGGTAAGGTCTAGCGGGTCTGCGCTGGCTACTAACGACGCTGATTGGTCTACCCAAGCGTAGTCTGCGCCATCCCATTCAAGCACCTGATTCGTTGTCGCCGTGCTGGTGTTTAGGTGCGTATCAACGTCGGCGTTGGTGTACGAGCTAGGAGGCGTGCCTCCAGATAGCATAAGCACCCCGCTACTAGACCACAGCGCGTTAGAAATGCTTGGGTCAGCCGTAGGTAAGCCGGGGTGAAGCTCAACCGAGTCGGTAGAGTCGATTAGCGCAGAAGAATCCTGAACAGTTTTGACGCCAGAGACGGTGGCAGTGCCGACTACCTCTACTGTGCTCGCTGAAGTAACGCTAAGCGCGTGGGATACGGTCAAATCCGTTCTGGACTTAACGCTGCTACCCATTGAAATGGTGCTGGTTCCAGAGGCGTTGCCAAAAAGGTTGATTCCAGACGGAGCGTCAAAAATGACACTAGACCCAAGGCTGACGCTTAGCCGCCCTGCCGCTGCGGATACAGGCTGGTTGTCTATTTGCACGGACGAGTGGCGGGCAGCGCTTAGCGCAATCGCCGAACTAGAAAGCTCTGGACTACTGCTAGGAACTATGTACACATGGCTGTTGTCGTACGAATAGATAGAGCGGCAGTTAAAAGTGCCACAGCTAACGTAAATAATCGACCCCGTGTCTGCCGTAAAATCAGTAGTAGCGACTACTGAGTTGACGCTCGCATTCCAGATTTGTAGGTAAGAGCCGCGATTTATATACACGTCGCCTAAGTTACTAAACGAGTTAGTAGCGTCGTTGCTGTCGAACAGAAACGCGCCATTAGCCTGTAGGCTTAGCACGTTGCCCGCGTACCCAGCGGCGAACGCGTTTGCAAAGCGTACATTAGTGTTAGTGAACACCAGCGTGCCGTTGCCAATAGCGCCATTTGTAAAGACGAGCCACGAGCCGAACCACTCAAAACTTATATAGGCGGTGCCTAGATCGTGGTTCAAACCCTGTAAATCAACGGTAATAAAACCGGCTCGTTGGCGACCATTACCCGATACTTCCCACGCGGTCGCGTGGCGTTGCGCCAAAAAGTACTCGGATAGTGCGGCTACCGTAGCGAAGTCCCCGCCCGCGCCTACCGTATAGGTAGCCACAGCGTCGATTTCGGAGCCTCCACCGCCAGAGAAATAGTCTAAGCTAGCCCATGCCGTAGTGCCGTCCCCCAACTTAAACGTATTAGTGTCGGATTCTACGCCGATCTCGCCTGCGCCAAGGACAGGGTTAGTTGCTGTCCAGTTAGCCGCAGTGTCTCGGCGGTGAAGAATTTGGTTAGCCATCAGAAGTCTCCTCGGGGACCGTAGCTTCTTTAAATGCGCCTACAAACGCGCGCTTGGCTACTTCTACTTGGTCTAGCTGAAAGTGTAGGGACATAGCCTTTTTGTGTAGATCGTCGATCTGCTTCAGCAAATACGCTTGGTGCGCGGATAGCTCAGCCGGGTTGTACTCTACACCGTCGATAGAAATAGTCTGTGTGGGTTCGTTCGCGGTCATGTTATATGTCCTTAATAAGTCCAAAAAGCGGGAGAAGGCGCTGTAAGGCTTGTATCCAAGTGGACGTATCGTCCGCTAGTCGGCCCTTTTTGGTGTGCGCCTATACGCTTTATACCACACCGCCGCGCCGCGTCAAAAAGACGCAACGCTTTGTCCCCATACACTAAAAGGTCTACTGCTCTACCCTGCGCGTGCGCCCCCGGCGCCGGCTTAGCGGCTTCTATAGGGTGCTTAAAGCACCGATAACCACTAGAAACGGGCAAAGGGAAGCCGCAATCAGCACGGATGTTGTTAAGTATGTCCAAAAATTCATCGTCAAAATAAACCTCGCCGCCGCATTTGCCGCATTTGCACTGCAATTCGGAAAGCGAGAAATAACTCATTTCTTAATTGTTTGGGCGATTTTTTCGCCGCTGCGCCCTAAAATATAACCTCCGATTCCAATGGAGATAAGGTTATACAGCGCGTCGTAGTCTTCTTGGGTAAGCCCTTCAGCAGAAAAACCAAACCACCGCGCAACTACTAACCCGAGGAACGTCAGCATAGTAACGGGGCGCCAGTTAGCTGTTAACCAGTGCTTCGACGACGCTTCGGCATGGACTATCTTGGCCTTGCCCTCAAGCATAGACGTTTCGTACTCAAACACCCGCTGCATCGCGGCGGCTTGAACGTCGAGCAGGCGGCCCTGCGCTTTAAGTCTTTCTTCTTCGGAAGTGTGCAGTTCGTCTAATAGCTCTGCGGCAGGTTTAAAAATGCCCGCAATTAAATCGGTAACTGCCAGCATTACTTGTCCGCCTTTTTATCTAACTTGTTGTCGATAGTGTCTAGCTTCGTGTGTAGCCGCGTAAACTCCGCACGAAGCTCCTCTCTAGTGACGTACTCGCCCGCGACGAGCACTTCAATACGAGACACTTTGTCGGCTAACTCGTCGTCCGCCTGCTGCAAATCGCGCACGGCGTCCCACAGAGACTTCATAACCCAGCCAAAAACGCCTGCTGTAAGCGTTATAATAGTATTAACTACACCCTGATCCATATCAGTCCCTGTGATATATCGGTTGCGCCTATGTGCGATTATATATCAGCTTCTTTTTCGATGCCATAAATTAGGTAGTACTCGCCGCATTCTACGCATACTACAGCGTGGTTTTCTTCGTCCCCATGAAACGTCTGCCAAGAAAAGCTGCCTGCGCCACATTCGCTGCAATACCGGTCGTACGCATCGTCACCGCGCCACCCCGACAAATCTACTACGTCACCCATACCTAGCCATCCTTATGTCGCACCGGTATCGAGCTATTTCTCCAAAGTCTTTATGCAAAACAATGGCGTTCATATCCCGACCCGATCTGTAGCCTTTAGCAGCGTGCCATGCGTCTTTGGCTGCGAGCGTTCTAAACGATTCCACCATACAGCCCCTAAGCTCTATTTTCCTAGAGTGGTGGACGTGCCCTATATACCAATATCTGTGCTCCGCTGCCCCCCATTCTTCTGGCTTGTCTGTAGCCATTAGCTCACCTAAGTCAGCCGGCTTTACGGTATCACCATGCGTCACGCCAATCAATGTTTTACCGAAGGCAAAATAATGGAACTTAGAAGTAGTGGGCTGTATAGTGACTCTAGGCTCGTCACTAAAATAGGCGTCTAAAAACGCTGCCAACATCATACTAGAGTGGTCGTCGTGGTTGCCTATAGCGTTTATTACTTCTACTATAGGGTATTTTTTTAGCGCTATTTTTATAGCGTCTACCATTATCATACACCCTAATTGTAGTACTTTAGACCACCTTGTGTCTACGTCAAGGCTATGCCCAGACCTGCTAGTGGTGTTAGACATGTTATCCGCGTGGAAAAAATCGCCCAAATTAACGATTAGGCACTTATTCGCTTGAGGCGTCGCCGCCACTAGCTTATCAACGGCGGAAAGCAGATCGGCCCGCGCTATGTTTATGTCGAAGTCCTCGCCACACTCCTCGGCCCAAGCGTACATACCAATGTGCGGGTCACCAAAAGGAATGGCCACCGCGATGTCTTCTGCGCCCTGTTTAGGCGCTTTAATCGGCTTAGCTATCCCCTTATAGTCGGCTACAAACTCCTCAATAGCTTCGCGAAGCGCAGCTAGCCGTTCTTCCGCAGCGAGTTTAGACTTAACCCACTGCCCAGTAGGTTTGCCTTCGTCGTTGTAATAAGTAGAAACCCCGGACACAACAAACCCGTCGGGAACGGTGTTAACCATATCATGTTCGGGAGAGTACCCCTGCCTAGCGGCGTTATTCCGAACGCGTTGCAGCATTCGGCGACCACAGCGTTCCGTTATGCCTAGCTCGTTAATAGCGGCTTTAATAGTGTCGCTTTTCGCTATATGCGTTAATAGTTTTCGTTGCGCGTCTGTATGCGCATACGGCAATAATTCGGTAACGTCCACGGCTTTTCCCCCAGCGGTGGTTAGAGGCGGCTTATTTGCCGTTTCTTAAAAATTTTGCGGCTCTGGACATATCTTTTTCATGGGCTTTTTTGCAGTGGTCTTTTTGGAACACGCGAAACGCCCCGTTTATGGCTATTTCTACCCCTCGCCAGAACCACATGTCGTTCTGCCTGTACGCCCTACCTGACAAGGATTCATTCGGGTTAATACTAAAAAATGCAACTACGTTAATTAACTGAGAAACTGCGTCGCCAAAGCGCACGAAATAATCCAGAACGCTAGCGCCCCAACTACGACAGATATTACCAACGCGTTGCATGCCATACCCCCCTCTATAAGTGTTGCAAACATTAAAGTGTTGCTGCCAGATCAAATAGGTTGTCTAACTCATCTTCACTAAGGCCAAGGGCAACACCCATTGAAATTACCCATGATGATAAACGCTGTATTTCCGTGGCGTATTCCCACTCAAGAGTTACAACTGTCTTTTCCGGCTCATCCATAGCCGCTATAGCCGCATCGACACTAGCTAACAGGCCAGCGGCATTTAACGCAAGTCGTGCCTGACGGGGCGATACAATCATTTCCTCTCGTTTTTCTTCAGCCGTTAAATCTCTGCCCGTGTAGGTTTGCGTCCACACGCCGTCTATTAGTTCTATTGGGCCAAGCGTAACAATGTCAAAGTCTGGTCTTGCACCTTCAACAAGAGGAAACACATCGTAATCCAACAAAATTTCGTTGGATGGATCAGAGGGAAAAGATACATTAGGGTTGTCAATTCGGAGTTGTTTAAGGCTGTACGCCGTAGGCACCCCTTGATCTACTTTAATAATCGCCATAATTTATTTCCTAGACCGGCTCTAAGACTAGGCCAATGTTTAAATACTGATCATTACTAGACCATTGCACATCAGCAGGGCTTTCTGTGCCTGACGATAAACCCAATCTATAAAAAATTGCACCTGAACCCCCAGTACGACCGTTACTTGTTGCCAAGTTGTAATTTGTTGGAGTTACATCAATTAATGAATCGTCATCGTCTAGCATTGAAAGGTAAATCGCAACACTGCCGCTGGTGCTTATTGATAAGCTAGGCAAAGGAGCAAATCTTGATGATGTGGTTCCACTGGTTTCATTTGTAGTGCTAGCCCATTGTGCATTTCTAAAGGCTATTGCCCCAATAAAGTCTATAGTAGCGTTTACATTAAGAATAAAATCAGGAGATGCCGGCAGTACTTTGTAACACACAATGTGCCGTATGCTTGAAGTCCAATCTGTGTTTGGAAAACTACTGTTAACTCCTGTCCAACCAGTTTCCTGAAAAACAAATCGCGTAGCATCATCGCTTGCCACAAACACAACCAAGTCGCCCTGCTGTACGCCAAGGGAGGATATATTTAACGAAGCAGCTCCACTAGCAGAGTTTGCTCCAAGAAATTCAATTCCGCCACCAGTGTTACCTGCGGCGCGAAGCATCCGACTTCGTAACATTAAGCGGCACCCACAAATGCGCCATACAAAGTTCCGTTAACCTGCCAAAGCTCAATAATGTTATAGCCTGTTGTTTCTAATGTTGGAGCAGAACCACCGACCCAAGATATAGTAGGCCACGTAACCGTATACCCTGCGCCGTCATCAATCATAAGTGTTACAAACTGCCCGTTCAAAATTGACTCAGTGAGCGTGGTATTTGCGGTTAAAGTTTTGTATTGAATTGTGCCGTTGTCGGGGGTAATTTCGGTTCCAGTAAGCTCATATTGCTGTTCTTTTATCGCCTTAAAGAATCTACATTGCAGGTCTGCGTTAATGCCAAAAGCAAAACCGCCGGTTCCAACATCATTAATTGAAGGAAAGACGCTGTTGTTGACAACAAATTCAGACAGGTTAGCCATTAGTTAGCACCTTTTAATTGCTCAACATCTGCTTGCAACACTTCAATCAAAGCCTGTTGCTCTTGAATGGCCTTGGTCAAAATAGGTATTAGCTCTTGGTAAGCCATGCTTTTATAACCTTCAGGGTCTTCAGTAACCAAGCCAGAAAGCCACGGATGATCTCCCGTAGCCTGTTCTACTTCTTGAGCAATAAAGCCTAAGTGCGGAGTGGTTAAATCAGACGCACCAGAGTCCTCATTGTAAGTAAACGAAACAGAACGCAGGTTATTTATAATATCTAAACAGTTGCACTCTAATGTCTGGACGTTATCTTTCCAGCGAGAATCAGACCCGTTAACATACGAACCTTGGCCCCAAACGCCTGAGCCATTTACTTGCAGGTTATAGGCACCCCGATCTGTGTTGCCCCTAATTCTGACCTCACCGCCAGAAGAGGTCGCAACTATATTTACTACCGTATAGAACGTACCACTATCAAAGATTTTAATTTCTTGCTGGCCTAGGCCATCAATAGTGTGAACGGGATAATACCCAGCGGCAGTGCCGTTCCATCCCATTGCGGCTTCAAAAATAGAGGAAGTTGCAGCGGCCCATGCATTCATTACACTTAGACCGCTTTTGCCAGTGGTGTTAGTGTTTTGCTGTATACGCGCAATAAAATCGCCAGACGACACGTAAGTTGTGCCGTTTGCAACGTCTAGCTGTGCTACAGGGCTTTTCCCAATACCAACATTTTGACTAGAATCAATCGTAATGGCAGTGGTTGTAGCGTTGTCTATTATGCCCAACGTAGGCGCTTGAGCACTGCTTCTTGGGTATAACTGCCAAGTAGACCCATCATGCACAAGGTCAAGAGCCAAGCCGCTAACGTCTAAAACCAAATCCTCAGAAGCGCCTTCTATGGTAGAGCCGTTACGGGCTACTGTGACGTTGTTAGTCGCCCAAGCCGCGCCATCTGCAATGGATACAATGTCCCCAGTAGCGGGGCTTGCAGGCAGGGTAATTGTAAACGCACCGCCAGAGCTGTCAGCAATAATGCCGTCACCAGCAGATGCGGTATAAGCAGAAGTTTTTAGCGAATAAGTTATTCCGCCGCCGCCGCCAATTTCTTTAACCGTCCCGCCGTCATTTATGTAAAGTTTTTGGGCAGAAGTGTCTATAGCCACTTCCCCACTCACGAGGTTACTCGTGGTGGGGGTGGTTGTTCCGCGCTTTAACTTTATGGTTTGCGCCATAGATTAGTACGTTCCACCGTCAATGGTTGCAACTTCCAGATCGAACGAAATAGCGCCAGTCGAGCCGGTGCCAACGCCTGAAATACTGCCGTCAGTAGACGATACAGTAACAGCGGTAATGTCACCATCGTTGTTGGTGTATTCGCTGCTGATCGGGATATTGTAGTACGTAGACCCGTCGTTAGTGAACTCCCAGCGGTCGTTAGTCTCATTCCAGCGGAACAGGACGTTGGTGCTGGTGCCTCGCTCAACCTCGATACCAGAGTTCTCTGATGGCGTGCCTGTGACGTTGTTATTGAGAACAATGATGTTGTCATCAACAGTTAACGTCTCGGTGTTGATCGTGGTAGTTGTGCCATTAACCGTCAAGTCGCCAGTAACGATTACGCCACCAGAGAAGGTCATGGTTACATCAGTAGCATCACCGATTGTAGTGCTGTCGCTGATCTGCCCCAAACGAGTTCGGAGGTTAGCAACGCTAACGTCTTCGTCTGTGATAGACACGCTAGCAAAACTTAGTGTGCCCGACCCGTTAGTGGTAAGAACTTGGTTAGCCGTGCCGTCAGCCGTTGGCAGCGTAAACGTGCTAACAAAAGACTGTAGGTTGGCGTCGTAAGCGAGTACATCAGTGCCAATAGCCAGACCAAGCGATGCACGAGCCGTAGCACCAGACTCAGCGACCCAGTTAGTGCCGTCGCCGACGATGATGTTTCCGTCAGTAACGGATAGACCGGCGATGTCGGCGAGGCCGGCGTCGTACGCCTGTACGTTAGTGCCGATAGCCAAGCCAAGCGCAGTCCTAGCGCCAGACGCAGTTGTAGCGCCGGTACCGCCGTTACTAATGCCCAGCGCGCCGGTAACGTCTGTCGATAGGTCAACCTGCGCTACCGTGATCTGCTGCCCAGAAATGGTGATGTAGTCGTACGCGCCAGTCAGCGTAACGTCTGTGGAGTTATCAGTTCCAGCCGCGTCTATGTCAACGCCTACTTCAAGATCAAGTAGCTGTTGTATCTCGGCCTTGGTGATGCCGGTAGCCAGCACAGGCGTACCTGCGTTGTTTTTAATGGCACCGCCGACAGCGATAGGTGTGTTAGCCGCAGATGGGCTGCCAACGTAAAAAGTATCCGAACCGGCTGAATAAGCCAGTTCGCCCTGTGCCAAAGTAGATGGGGCTGAAGACCCAGTACTTCGTTTAATCTTAATAGTCTGAGCCATTAGTAAGCCCCTCCGTCTAAGGTGTCAGAATCAGTTGTGCCTGTCGAAAATAAAACCCAATTAAACACATTTGAAGATATTTCCCTGTAAAAGTACATATCTTCGTTCACTGTATCGTACCATATATCACCTTCTCGGTACGTTCCACCACTAGGCGCTGTTGCTTGCCTGTAAAAAGTCTGTCTATTTATTTCTGCTATGAGCGGTTCATATAAAGTATCAGCTATTGTCTGAGACAATATATCCGCAGGGATGCCTAATGTAGACCTAGCAGTAGCGGCGTCTAAATCGTCCAGCAACGTCTGCATAAACGAAGAAATGCCGCGAATATCTGCCGTGTCTTGCTTGGGATAGCCCGCCGAAACGAGCAGTACGCCCGTATTCTGCTGAGATCGTAGAACAAACGCCAAAGGCTGCTGGTACCCAGTAGCCGGAGGCGTCGCGGTAAGCCCACCAGAAGCATCAGGGTAAAGAATCGTGCCCTCTGTATAGGCACTTGTATCTACGCCTTGAGTCGTGCCGTGGGACACGACGAGACCAAAACTGCCTTGGCTTATGTCCGCCTCGGCGATGCCGATAGCTACATCTAACGTGTTATTAGCTAGATAAACTTCTTCCGCTTGCTCGCCGGGATTGTAGCCGCCGTACCGCACGGGCTGGCCTTTAGAGATATTCTCCAGCGCCTTGACCCGCAGATGCAGCTGATTGGCGTGGACTACGTTAGAGTAGTCTGTAAGCGTCTTGTTAGTAAACGTAATAACGTTGCCAGCAGTAACCTCGCCCGCGCTAATGTTTACTGTATTAGCCGGCGCAACGACGCTAACAGTGTCTCGCGGAATTACAACATACTCAGAATCTACCGAAGAAACAGTCTGGGCAGACTCGTCTATAGTGACTAAAACACTATTATCCGTTGTAGAAACTACCCCGCTCATGCTACACCGTCACTTGGTCAACAAGAACAAAGGCGCCGGCGATCAGCGGAATGACGTCTCCTATAGTGTCGATTACTTCTAAGTCGTACTTGCACTTGTCGTAGGTAGGTGTGTCGGTGTCCGCGTCGCTTAAATAAAACGTGATCGTCCCTGCGGCGCCGCCGAACGATAGCCCGCCGTTTTCAGTCGTCAGCGTATACACAAGCGTACTAGTCCGCTTGTCGCGCACTTGCATGCGGCCTGTGTAGCCGGTTAAATTTAACGGCGTAGAGTTATCTTCGTCAATCTTGGTTTTCTGCGCGTCAAGCCACACAGGGTCAGAGTACCAAGTTATCGTGCGCCTAAGTGTAGACCCTTTGCGAACGCTAAAATTAAGCGTCGCGGGGGCAACTGTAATACCAGCAGCCATCGGCTATGCTCCTCGTTAGGGGGTGCCCCTGCGCCTTACTTTTTGCCTTTGTGCACGCGACCGCCGCACATGTAGCCTTTTGGCTTGGCCTTCGTCTTAGGCTTAGCTTTTGCTAAGCATTTGCCCGCTTTCTTACACTTAGCGGGAGTTGGGCACCCTTTACATGGTTTAAAGGCCGCGACTTTGCCGCCAGCCTTGTATCCTTTCTTCATCATCGCTTGCCTCGCTTAGCGGTTTTCGCGGATTTCTTGAACGCCTTAGCAGTAGGCGCGCCTTTCGCTCCCGGCTTGCGCATTTTTTCGCCGGAACCGGCCTTAATGCGCTTACGTTTAGCGTGGATATTTGCGTACAAACCGCGCTTAGCCATTAGCACTTCCACCTTCTTCTAGCCTGTCGTAGCCGTGAATTGGGGTCTTTAGCGGCTTTGGGAAAATCTTTCATTTGCCCTGCGGAGCGCGCACAAAACGATTTTCGGCGTTTAGCGTCCTTACTACCGGCCTTAACCTTGCCGGTAACCGCTGTCTTCAACTTAGAGCCGGGGTTAGCCTTACGGTACGCGGCGACGCCTTTCTTCGTCATGCCTGCGCCCGCTTTGGTCTTGCGGTAGTTGCCGCCTTTCCCCGTAGTGCGCCGAATGGGTTTGTCCGCCATCGCGTGCCCCTTTGTACACTCAAACTTATGGGCGATTGTAACCCGTAACCGGGCATTTATCCAAGGGTTAAGTCCACGCCCCCATATTAGCAGGTACAATACGCCGTTGTCCTTGCCGCATCAAGCGGTCATACGCACCGCCAAATATCTGATCTACATGGAGTGCCGCGTACTGGTGTGC
>Ga0255779_1003767_pt1 | contig 15021 bp, 9 predicted proteins | sample 011ome_21_FD_179977 | JGI IMG/M metagenome (GOLD analysis project Ga0255779, IMG submission 179977) | Coastal salt marsh microbial communities from the Groves Creek Marsh, Skidaway Island, Georgia - 011508AT metaG (version 2) | ecosystem: Environmental > Aquatic > Marine > Intertidal zone > Salt...
GGAGCGGTAACCATTCCACAAAGAGTGGTCACTGAAATAGGTCCTACCCAATCCGATACACTACCGGTTCCACAAGAATCACGAACGTAGATATCATAGGTAGTATTTGGCGACAATCCCGTTAGGCTGTATGGATTCGAGCCGGCAGCCACGATAGAACCCGCGGCATATTTCACCAACCAATTCGTTGCGCCACCTGTCATCCAATCTAATTGGACACTGTTACTCGTCACATTTGAGGCCACTAAATTGCTCGGTTTCGGACACGTTGGCGCCTCGTGAATGTCCAGATCATCCACGCTGATATCCACTTGGTTGCTAAATCCTTGGTAGCGGTACGCTGTGAATTTCACCTGAATGGTGTCGTTCACATAGCTGCTAATATCCACGATCGCCTCTTCCCATGCTCCCGTTGCATTGCTTTGCTGGGCACCACTAATGGTATGTTCTAGGGTCCAATTTCCTCCTGTTCCACGCACATATACCTCCAACTTGTTGATCAGAGATCCGTACATATGATACCAGAATGAAAGCTCAGGCGTCGTCAATGAAGTCACATCTACCAATGGCGAGGTAATGGAATTCGTCAAGGTCGAACCACCACCAAATCCGGTGTTTGCCTCCGTAAAGATGTATCCACCGCTACCTGAGGTATGGTCTCCACTTGGACCCGTATTGTTGCTATGGTTCGTCGGAGGACCGGCCTTCCAGAAATATTCTACCGTATCACTACGCTGCCAACAGCCATAGATCTGACCCGGCGTTTGATTCGCGCCCGTTACCCAAGAGGTACTGTCAAAATTCTCTGTATACGGTGCCGTAAACGGCGCACACAAGGTGTTGAACGTAATAGGACCAATCCACGTTGACGCCCCAAGGGCACCACAAGTATCACGAACATATACGTCGTAACTGGTTCCCGTGGTTAATCCAGTAATGGTATGAGTAGTAGAAGTAATATTCGTCAATCCACTTCCGCTTGGGCTAAATCCAACAGATCCATACACAATGTTCCAAGTCGTTGAACCACCGGTCAACCAAGTAAAGGTCGCCGTCGTCGCGGTCACCCCTGATAGCGCAAACTGCGTCGGTTCTGGACACAAAGGCTGATCATTGACCACAACCTCATCGACTGCGATATCACCTTGTGATCCGTTGCCTTTCGTAGCAGACCAGCGTAATACAATGGTATCTCCGGCAAAACCTGCCAGATCAACTTCCTCGTATTGCCATTGGTTTCCTTGGCTACCAGATTTCGTGAAATATGTATCCCAAGTCTGCGTACTATCCACCCAAACCTGAAGCTTCAGTGTGTTCACATAGAAACCAAACATGTGGTAATTAAAAGTCACCTGAGGCTTGAGCAAACCGCTCAAATCCAACAACGGCGACTCAATAAAGGCCTCTTGATTTGGGGCTCCACTCGAGGCTTCGGCATAGATGTAATTTCCTGTTCCACTCACATCTGTAAACGGACCCGTTTGACCTGTAGTGGTCGTTCCCGACCGCACGCCCCAACTCAGTGGCGACACTGGTAACGTATCCTTTTCAGGTGTACGTACCCAACAGGCGGCCAATGCATCACCTACGTTATATACCCCGGAGCCCGGTGTCCAAGTCGTTGAATCAAAATCTTCTGACCAAGGTGCACTAATGGCTGTACAATGTGTCGCTGCGAGAATTGGACCAATCCAATCTGAATTATCGTTCGGACCACAAACCTCACGCACCCAGAACTTATAGGTCGTTCCCGCCGATAGCCCCGTGACAGTACCAGGATTCGAAGTCGTATTTATTATTGTATTTGTCGTCGCCCCCAAGATTGCAGATGGAGTTCCATATTGTATATCCCAAGAGGCTGCATTCACCGCCTGCCATGATAACGTAATCGAGGTTGTAGTTCTTGAATACACCGCTAGCAAGGATGGATCCGGACATGTCGGCGCTTCTTTAAACCCAAAGTCATCAATAGCGATATCAGCTTGGTTGTTGTTTCCAAAGCCTCTTGAGGCTGAAAAACGTACTAAAACGGTATCATCAGCGAATTGGGCCAATGTATAGGTTTGTAATAGGAAAGTATCTGCAGAAGATGCTTGTTGTGGGCCATTAATACTACCCACATTCACCCAACCCGAAGATTGTGACCATACTTCTGTCTTTAATTCGTTCACCTGGGCACCAGCCATATGGTACCAGAAATTTAATTCCGGCGTACTCAGTGCGCTAAGATCAATAAGCGGAGAAGTAATCGTTGCAACGCTTTGGTTAGCAGCACCACTAGCTTCTGCATATACATAGTTTCCACCGCCTGTTCTATCGTCATTCGGACCAGTATCCGCTGTGGCCGTACTATCAGTACCTGTACCAAAAGCATAGCCTTGACCGCCATTCGGACTGGTCGGATTGCGCTGCCAGCAACTTCCAATAGTACTTCCGTCATTATCGAAGCCCGACCCTTCAGACCAACCCGTACCGTCAAAATCTTCGGCATAGCTTGTCGTAAACGTGATAGGCGCACAACGCGTACTGTCCACAACTGGAGCCGACCAAATACTCACGTCTCCAAGACCACAAGAATCTCTCACATAGAACTCATACGTGGTAGAAGCCGAAAGACCTGAAAGCACAAAAGGATTGCTTGAGGCGGCCACTCTTGTTCCACTCCCCGGAGTGAAACCCGGTGTTCCATATTCTACCTCCCAGTTCGCTGCACCACCGCCGGTCCAGCTCAATCTAGCCTTATTACTCATGGTCCAGTCTACCGCTAAGTTGGTAGGCTGGTAACAAGTGGGGGCCGGATATGTGTTGATGGTGATCTTCCATGAACTATCTACAATACTCGCTGTAGTAGTACCACAAGCAGTCGCGAATTGTTGACGGAACGCATGTAATTTAAATACCAAGAAGGTATCTGTTACTGCACCGTTGAAGTCGTTGATAGTTCGGGTGATGGTTTCAGAAGCACCGTTTGTCCCGATGGTCCCATAATCTAAGGCCGCTTCTTTTGTACCCTCGCTTGATAATTCGATGTATACCCCGATATCATTTGGAGCAGAACCACCAAAACCACCGGTAGTGTTCATGGTGTATTCCACAACCAAAGAGGAAATCCAATGACCTGAAGGCATGGCAATACCCAAGGTATCGGCACAAGAGGATTGAGAATTAATGTTTACAGGGGCTACCTGCTGAACTCCTATGTCGCCGTATACATAACGGGTAGAATCAGTGGTAATCTGTGCATTAAGCGCGTTGATGGAACTGAATGCCAACAACATCGCAAAAATATTAATACGCATGAGCTAAATTGAATAAGTAACTAAAATACACCTTCGATGTTCTTTAGAGTGCTCGTTTACTCAAAGGTTTAGTCATTGAATCAATGAAAGCACGAAAAAGGCGGAGTTTCCCCAGAAACTCCGCCTAATGAATACTGATGTATAGACAATTAGATCTTCTTTTGAAAAACGCTCTCCACGTGATTTTTATAATCCGCAATACTCTCTTTCATATCCTTTCGCAACAGGAAGATTCCTATTAGGTTGGGTAGTGTCATTAGCGCAATGGCAATACCCGCGAACGTCCACACAATGGTGGTATCAATAATGGCAGCGAGGAAGAAGCCAATCACATAGATGATACGGTAGTAATTCACATACTTCACTCCAAAGAGGTAAGTCACGCTTCTACCGCCATAGTAGCTCCAGGAAATGGCTGTTGAGAAGGCAAACAACAGGAGTCCGATCGCCACAATGTATTGTCCGTAATCGCCAAATAGACCTTTATTGAAGGCAATGGCCGTGAGTGGTGCACTGTGTACAAGTGATTTTCCGGAGAAGGTGTATCCGTTTGTATCTTCAAGACGTCCTTCCGTTACTACCAAGGATCCCGTACACGGTAGGTCTCCCTTTCGAATCACTACATCTTCTGCTATCGAACGTGCATGCAAAACAGTTGCATCGCTCTTGATAATCCCCTCCTCAACCAATAGTGTTCCAGTGAATTCTGAAATGGGCACTACATCCAAGCCTATTTCAAACCCGTTGAAGTATTCATACAATGCTGTTCCATGAACTTTACGATTGACCTCTCCTTCTTAATGATCATGTCAGAATAACTAAAGTCATTTTGATGCTTTTCATTCCAAACCCCTGAACTCAAGAGGGTTAGCCCCGTGATAGAACAAATGATAATGGTGTCGATAAAGGGCTCGAGGATAGCCACCATACCTTCGCTCACCGGATGCTCCGCTTTCGCAGCAGCGTGTGCAATAGGGGCCGAACCTTGACCGGCCTCATTTGAGAACAACCCTCGGTTTACGCCTCGATTGAATGCATAAGCAATACTAGCTCCGAGGAATCCACCCGCGGCGGAAGAGCCAGTGAATACATCAGCAAAAATGCTGATGAATGATGGGATGATATTCTCATAATTCATCACGATCACAGAGAGCGCTCCAACGACATAAATGATTGCCATAATTGGCACCAGCTTTTCAGTCACCGCGGCAATTCGTTTAATACCGCCAAGAATGATGAGGCCTAGAAGTACCGATAGCACTGCGCCCGTAACAATCTCTTCTATGCCGAAGGTGGCTTTCAAAGAAGAGGCAATGCTGTTCACTTGTGGCATATTCCCCGTACCAAATGAGCTGATGATCGCGGCAACGGCAAAAAGTGCCGCCATCCATTTCATATTCAGCTTATTTTTCATGTAGTACATCGGACCACCTGAAGCTGTGCCGTCCTCAGCAAACTCACGGTATTTGTGGCTTAGCGTTACTTCAACGAATTTGGTCGTCATACCTAATGCAGCAGTCACCAACATCCAAAACAATGCTGCCGGTCCGCCCAAATGAATGGCAAAAGCGACCCCTGCAATATTTCCTGTTCCAACGGTTCCGGAAAGCGCCGTGGCCAAGGATTGGAAATGTGAAGTATCCCCTTTTGCCCCAGGTTCATCAAATTTTCCACGCACCACATCGATGGCATGCTTGAAGAATCTAATCTGAGGGAATTTTAAGTAAAATGTGAAGAAAATACCTATCCCTAAAAGGGCAAATACAAACCAGCTGGAACCTCCGATATAACCGTCAATAGTTGAAAGGAGGTCGTTGAGTTGGACTAAATCCATAAGTGTTGCGAGTGTTTTTTCAGTGAAGGCCTAAGATAAATAAAAAAGCCCCCGCACCTGTTGGGTGCGGGGGCCTGTTATCGCCTTTAACTATGAAGGTTTATTTCACCTCTTCAAAATCTACGTCGGTGACATCGTCAGCACCACCTGCGCCGGCATCGCCGCCTGCATCTGGTCCGTTATCGTTGCCACCTTGGTTGCCTTGCATTGCCGCTTGGATTTCAGCCGCTGCGGCTTGTAGGGCACCATTTAGCTTTTCTGTCGCCGCATCACATCCTGCGATGTCTTTAGCTGCATGAGCAGTTTTTAGTTCAGCGAGGGCTGCATCAATTGGACCTTTCTTATCCTCAGGAAGCTTACCTTCGATTTCCTTCATCTGCTTTTCTACCTGGAAGATCATGCTATCCGCTGCGTTCAGCTTGTCAATTTCTTCCTTGGCTTTCTTATCTGCATCAGCGTTCGCTTCCGCTTCTTGCTTCATACGCTCGATTTCTTCTTGGCTCAAACCTGAAGATGCTTCGATACGAATATTCTGCTCTTTACCAGTGTTTTTATCCTTTGCACTTACGTTTAGGATACCGTTTGAATCGATATCGAAGGTCACCTCGATCTGAGGTACACCGCGCGGTGCAGCTGGGATACCGTCCAAGTGGAATCGGCCGATAGTCTTGTTATCCCCTGCCATTGGACGCTCACCCTGAAGGATGTGAATCTCTACAGAAGGCTGGTTATCTGCTGCTGTTGAGAACGTTTCAGACTTCTTCGTGGGAATAGTCGTGTTCGCTTCGATCAACTTCGTCATGACACCACCCATCGTTTCAATACCGAGTGATAGTGGCGTTACATCAAGAAGAAGCACGTCTTTTACATCACCCGCAAGTACACCACCTTGGATTGAAGCACCGATAGCTACAACCTCATCAGGGTTCACCCCTTTCGACGGCTCTTTTCCGAAGAATGCCTTTACAGCCTCCTGGATCGCAGGAATACGAGTAGTACCCCCTACCAAGATGACTTCGTCAATATCTGAAGTTGAATAGCCTGCATTTTTCAAAGCACTTTTCGCTGGTGCAATGGTACGCTCGATCAACGATGCAGCCAATTGCTCGAATTTCGCGCGGCTCAACGTGCGTACCAAGTGCTTAGGTCCTGAAGCCGTGGCAGTGATGTACGGTAAGTTGATTTCGGTGGAAGTCGTCGATGACAATTCGATTTTTGCTTTCTCAGCAGCTTCTTTCAAACGTTGTAGCGCCATGTTGTCGTTGCGCAAGTCCATAGACTCTTCCGCCTGGAACTCTTCCGCCAACCAATCGATAACTACTTGATCAAAGTCATCACCACCGAGATGTGTATCACCGTCTGTTGATTTTACTTCAAATACGCCATCACCTAGTTCGAGTACAGATACATCGTGTGTACCACCACCACAGTCAAAGACAACGATTTTTTGATCCTGACCTTTCTTATCTAGACCGTATGCCAAAGCCGCAGCCGTTGGCTCGTTGATGATACGACGTACGTTCAAACCTGCGATCTCACCCGCTTCTTTGGTAGCTTGACGCTGTGCATCATCAAAGTATGCTGGAACAGTAATGACGGCTTCACTTACATCGGTACCTAAGTAATCTTCAGCGGTCTTCTTCATTTTCTGAAGAATCATGGCTGAAATCTCTTGTGGCGTGTACTGACGACCGTCAATGTTTACGCGAGGTGTATCGTTATCACCAGCCTCTACCTTATACGGTACACGCTTCGCTTCTTTCGATACGTTTGAGAATTTCTCACCCATGAAACGCTTCACAGAATAAACCGTTTTCTCAGGGTTAGTGATGGCCTGACGTTTTGCAGGATCCCCTACTTTACGTTCGCCGCCTTCCACGAAACCAACAATTGATGGCGTGGTTCTCTTTCCTTCGCTGTTTGGAATTACTACCGGCTCATTTCCCTCCATTACAGAGACACAAGAGTTGGTGGTTCCAAGGTCAATACCTATGATTTTACCCATTGTATTTATTATTTAGGTTGAGTAATCAATTTTTACGACCTCAATAAAGCAAGGGCTGTGCCATGTGCCAAATCCAATCAATGTGCTCACAAAGTGTCAGCAACCATGGAATTCAAATGCCAAAGTGGACCAAAAAGAAGTGAAAAGTGTGACAGTTTGTCCGTTAGTTGATCACGACGGGAAAACCGTCTTCACAAACGACACTATCGATGCCTTGGAAATCAACCCAACCCATACCACAGGTATGCACGCCCCTCCAAAGACTATCCATAGAGGATGCACTGAGCTTGACGTTTTTCTTAATGGCACGACCCCTAGAAGAAAAGAGGCCTATTCCCCCGTCCACATTGGTGAACATAGGCTTTTCTTGCACAATGCCTTGTGAGGGCTGATTTACATTTATGTAAGTAGCGTAGTCGTCAGCAGCAGCCCAAATCTCTACATCGATGCCTTTGAATATTCGTACCAAATCATCGGTAGGCCCGATATTATTGTACAAGAATCTGTAATAGGCTTCATAGGATAATTCTGATGTGAAAGTACCAGAGCCGTTTAAATTCGATCCCGTTCTTACTGGCAGCGCATAGGTGAGTTTTTTCACTACAGAATCCTTCGGGTTAGAACGCGGAGCTTCTTTGTATCGGAAATGGATATACCCCTGATACATTCGTGCATTGCGCGCTGCATCCCAGCCAAATTCTGCGTTCCGCACTCCAAAAGTCACTTTTTGAAAACCCTTAGGCTTGGTAATCTCAACATTCCCTACCACCGGCGTGATGGCCTCGAAATTATTGTTGCCTGGAATAAAGCCTTTCAAACGATACTCATAAGCGGGATCAATAGGAGCATCGGTCCAATACATTCTGTAATTGTCCGTAGTAAAAGTCCCAGGCTCGAGAATATTGGTATCCTTTCGGAACAGCTCATAGGTATTGAGTACGTTTCCTTGATCATTAAGTTGCGTGAGGTAAAGTGCAGCAGAGTCAAAGTAAAGGCTATCAGCATGTGTGGCACCTGCGAGTAATCTGTCCGTACCTAGATAGGTTCTGTGCAACCTGACCCACTGAGTGTCGTCGTCTTTATCCAATAAACCATAAACCACATTCTGCACATCATAATCTGCATTAATGTCTAGCGTATTGTCGCAAGCGGTAATGGCAAAAGCCGTAAAAATGAAGAGAATGAGGTTTTTCATGGGTCCCAAAAATACAACGTAAGGCTTAGGTTGTTTTCTTTGCAGAAGAGAATTCACAAAAATCGTGCAGGATGTCACTAGCTAAGAAAGAATTTAAGAAGGTTACCACCCATAGTTTACAGCAAATGAAAGACCAGGGTGAGAAAATCTCCATGCTTACCGCCTATGACTTTACCATGGCTAAAATGGTAGATGCTGCAGGCGTTGATTGTATTCTCGTTGGCGATAGTGCCTCTAATGTAATGGCAGGCCACGAAACCACCTTGCCCATTACTTTGGACCAAATGATTTACCACGCAAGCGCTGTGGTTCGTGCCGTTGACCGCGCTTTGATTGTGGTGGACCTCCCCTTCGGAAGCTACCAGGGAGATTCCAAGGGTGCCTTGGGTTCTGCCATCCGCATCATGAAAGAAACCGGCGGTCATGCCGTTAAGGTTGAAGGTGGAGTAGAAATCATCGACGGGATTAAGCGAATTCTCACTGCAGGTATTCCTGTAATGGGACACTTGGGGCTTACACCGCAATCCATTTATAAGTTTGGTACATACACTGTACGTGCCAAGGAAGAAGCTGAAGCATTGAAACTTAAAGAGGATGCGAAAGCCTTACAGGAGGCGGGATGTTTTGCCATTGTATTGGAAAAAGTCCCTGCCCCACTTGCGAAAGAGGTTTCAGAAATGCTTGATATCCCAGTCATTGGTATTGGAGCAGGTCCTGGTGTCGATGGTCAGGTACTTGTATTCCATGATTTGGTGGGAATGACTCATGAATTCCATCCCCGATTCTTACGCAGGTACCTCAATCTTTATGAAGATATCACAGGTGCCATAGGTAAATATGTGGCAGATGTAAAAAGTGTCGACTTTCCGAACAAAGACGAAAGCTACACCAGCTAATCATGGCTTCCTTGCCTGAAATCTTGTACGAAGACAACCATCTACTCGCCATCAACAAGCGAGCCGGTGATCTCGTGCAAGGCGACCAAACAGGCGACACTACCCTTCCAGATCTTCTCAAGAAGTATATTAAAGAGAAATACAACAAGCCTGGAAATGTATTTCTAGGGGTCATTCATAGGCTCGACCGTCCTACCACCGGCGTCGTTTTATTTGCACGCACCTCCAAAGGGCTGGAACGTATGAACGCCGCTTTCAAAAACAGGGAAACACAGAAATCGTATTGGGCGTTGGTGGAAGGTCAGATTACAGAAAACGGCCAGCTTCACCATTTCTTAAAGAAGAATCCAAAAAACAATAAATCTGTGGCATTTGGGCGCCCTGAACCGGATGCAAAGGAAGCTAAACTATCCTACAAAGTATTGAATTGTGGCGACCGATATACACTGCTTGAAGTAGACCTTCACACGGGAAGGCATCATCAGATTAGGTCCCAATTCGCCTCCATAGGCCACCCGATCAAAGGAGATGTCAAATACGGTGCCCGCCGTGGTGAGCGTGATAAAAGCATCTGTTTGCATGCGCGATCGTTGGCATTTAATCATCCGACAACCAAAGAGCCCGTGCGCATTGAAGCCGGTGTTCCAGAGGCCTTTGAAGCTTTTCTTATATGAAGCAATTGATCACCTTAGCACTTTGCTTGGCCGCCTACTCAGGAATGGGCCAAATGAAATTCGAAACGTATTACGGAAATATGGCCGGCTGGGGAAGCACCACCGATGTTGGAATATCCTACAATAACAACGGCTATTATATCTCTTCAAAAGTGGCCTACATCCAATCTTTCGGATTGGGAGAAGATACTAAGAGCGTAGGCCTAGTCATAGGTGCGGGAAAAGATTGGTCACTATCAGAACATTGGTACGCAGGTGGACTTTTAGATTTGCGATGGCCAGATACTAACCTGCAAGACGTTGGATTAGGTATGGTCGCGCCTTCCTTTTATCTCGGATACTCTTGGGATATCGCCTCCTACCAAATTCAGTTCGGACTCCCTTATTTCTTCGGCGTCCAGGCTAAATTCCCTTTTGAGATCTAAGAATTCGGATCTACATCAAAGAGCACCCGGATTCTATTGAATTCTGGAGTCAATAACGTTTCTTGATGCGCCTTTTTAATCCGTTCGCGAATCTTTGAGCCCAAGCTTCCCTTGTCCACCTTCACAATAATTTGCATTTGGTAGAGGTTTTTTAATCGAGCAATAGGCGCAAATTCCGGACCTAGAAAGCGTTCCCCGATCTTGCTGTGCAGGGATTTCGCAAAGGCCTCAGCCCCACGCATCAGTAATTTTTGGTCTTTGTGCTTCAATGTAATGGTAATCAATCGCACGAAGGGCGGGTAAGCAAACTCTTGTCTTACAGCAAGTTCCTTTTGAACCATTCCTTGGTAATCGTGGTTCAGGGCCAATTGTATGATCGCGTGCCTCGGCTTCAAACTCTGAATTACGACCTTCCCGCGGGAGCTACGTCGTCCTGTACGCCCGGCCACTTGTTCGATAACTTGAAATGCGCGTTCATTGGCACGAAAATCCGGATAGCTCAATAGATTATCTGCACTCATAATGCCCACCAATCCAACTCGGTCAAAATCCAAACCCTTGGTGACCATTTGAGTTCCAACGAGAATATCGACCTCACCATTTTCAACGGACTGAATAAGTTCGCCAAAAGCATGCTTGCCCCTAGTGGTATCTAAATCCATTCGCTTTACCCGAGCTTTCGGGAATAAGGCTACAGCTTCCTCTGCAATTTGCTCTGTCCCAAAACCATGGTGCAAGACACTCTCTCCCCCACAAGCGGAACACTTCATTACCGGGGGGACCGTGTACCCGCAATAGTGACATTTCAAATTTTGCGGACCCTTGTGGTAGGTCAAGCTAATATCACAGCGCGTACATCCTTCGACATGACCACAGGTTTGGCACTGCTGGTAGGTGCTGAATCCACGTCGGTTTTGGAATAGGATAATGCTTTCCCCCTTGTTCAAGACGCCACGCATCGCATCGACCAGTTCCACGCTAAAGTTCCCGACGACCTCCTTGCGCTGCTTCGCACCTAGCATATCCACCACCTCTAATTCCGGCAGTGGCGCAGTGTGAAATCGCTTCAATAAGGACACGAGATGGTACCGGCCTTTTTGAGCATTGAAATAACTGTCCAAACTTGGCGTAGCCGAACCTAGAACTATGGGGCATCCGTGCTGCGCGGACATCCAAACCGCCGTATCACGGGCGTGATAGCGCGGTGAGGGTTCGTACTGTTTGAAGCTGCTTTCGTGCTCCTCATCCACAATGATGAGGCCCAAATCCGGCAAGGGCATAAACAACGCAGAACGAGCGCCGATAATAAGCAGTGGCTGATCATTTTGGACCGATTCCCTCCAGGCCGCCAACCGCTCTGCAGGAGAAAATTTACTATGGCTTACCGCCACTGTAAAGTGAATGCGTAAGCGACTGATCAACTGAGTAGTGAGGGCAATCTCGGGCAGGAGGTAAAGTACGCGTTTGTGCTTGGCCAAAGCCTCCTTGATCAGGTGTATGTATATTTCGGTCTTCCCCGAGGCCGTCACCCCATGAAGGAGCACGGGCTTTTCTTGGGCAAACCCTTTGCGAACACCTTCTAAGGCTTCTTGCTGCCCAGCGCTGAGATGAACTTCAGTCTTAGGTGCAGCGGCCGCTGTGGTGCCGTCTACTTCTTCCACCTCTTCAATAAGGTTTTTATTGAGCAAGGCTCGAACAATCGTTGCGCTAGTGCCATGCTTCTTTTCAAAGGCCTTGCGGTCTACGAAGCTATTCTTGGCTCCGCAATCATTGACTACGGCGAGTAATGCAGCTGTTTGTGCATCACTGCGCGCGGTCTTATCGAAGGCCGCATCTAAATTGGCCAAAGATTCCGCCGTTAATCGAAGGAGTTTACGGCGTTTGGCTTTACTTACTTTTTTAAGCTCTTCTTCTAGGATGGCCCACCCCTGTTCCAGGGCTTTTTGTACCAAGGGCATGGGATTTTTCACTCCCAATATGCTGCGGACCTCGTCTAGCGATAGTTTTTGGTTGTTTCGTAGGGATTCATAGAGGGTGAAGAGCGCATCGGATAATTGGGCCTCATCAGGGAGCACCTCAGGATCTAGCACGACGACGCTTTGGCTGCTCAGTTTAAGTCCCGGCGGTAGTGCGGCATTCATCACGTCGCCGATGGGCGCCATATAGTACGATGACATCCACGACCACTGCAATAATTGGTGCTCCAATACCACGGGATGCTCGTCGAGGACATTGAGAATGGGTTTTAGTTCGAGCTCCTCTTCGGTCTCGAGAACCCTAGCTACTACGGCGGCATATTCCTTGCGCGCACCGAATTGGACCAACACCCGCATTCCAGGCCGTACGCTACCCACCCACTCCTTCGGTATGAAGTAATGGAACAGTTTGTCTAAGGGTAAGGGAAGTACGACCTCAGCGACCTGCATTTTATTTCTTCGGCGCTTTTGGTAGGTTGTGCTTTACAAATCGAGACTCGCGTTTGGCCAACAATCGTTTCTCATTATCGAAAAAACTCAAGGTTTTCTCAGCCGAGGCTTCGGTAGAACCAGCGATGCTGCGCAACTCCACTAAATCATATTTCATCTTCGTGAAATCCGCAAGGAGGTCTGCGGTAGCCAATTCTAATAGCTCCTCATAATATTTCTGGTAAGCGTAGTACAAATCGCCATCTCCTTCGTAGAAGGCCTCATCACCATATCCGCGTAATTGGATGCTCAAGGCCTTGATCAAAGATTTCTGAGCACTGAATAATATGTCGATATCAGTGGTGCCAATTTCCGCCTTGATGAAGGCAACAATACTATCTACCGGCGCCGCCCCAGCGTTCATATCGGCGGTATAATGCATCAATGCCACTTGGGCTTCAAAGCGCTCCTGCACATCGGATTTTCGTGTATTGATATCATGGGTCGTCGCATAGGTCTCCAATGCCTCGTAAATCTTCTCGATGCCCGTACGACACAAACTCAAATACTGATAGTTGTAATTCCCTTTTGGATCTTCCTCCAACCAGTCTTTCAGCGGTCCTGAAGAAGCTTCTACAATATCGCCAAGCTGGGCATACACAACATCTAGGAGTGCCTGCTCAGACTCCTCATCTAGTCTCGCAAGTGTGCGTTTAGCTTTGCTCCAAACCTCCAACTGCTCTTGGATAATTGGACGCATTTTCTTCGCCTTCTCATAGGTCGTTACACCATCGATTAAGGTGGAGGTTAGGTCAATGACTTTTTCGGCCTCGCGTTGTACTCGGCGGAGGTTGCTGCTGCTTTGCGCAACAATGGTGGTGCTTAAAAATAGAGCCAGGTATAATGGTAAAGCTTTCATAGTTGGGTCCAATTATGACTTTAATTTATGGATCTTTTTCGTCCCTTCATACATATCAAAACGAAGCAATTTACATTCAAGTTCACCGTTGAACAGGTTCCATTTTCTCGACGGACGTAATCCTATACTCTTGATTGCCTCCATATCCGAGGTAATCCAATACACTTCCCATCCAGCATACTTCGACTTTAACGTATCGCCCATCTCACGGTACATTCTGTGGGTTTGGGCTTGAATACGGACATTATATGGCGGATTGATCAACAGCAGCCCTTTGTCGGCCGGCGGTTCCGCTTCGAAGAAATCTGCCTGACGAATGCGTATGGCATCATCAAACATGGCACGCTCGATATTTTCTGCAGCCGCCTCTAGGGCATAGGCATCCATATCTCGTCCCATGATTTTGCCTTCGTATTCTTTCGCTCTCGATAACAACCCTTCTCGGATCTTCTCGTACATCTGCTCGTCAAATCCATTCCAGTGGTGAAAGGCGAATTTCTCGCGGTAGATGTTTGGTGGTAATTGGTGGGCGATTAGGGCGGCTTCCACCAAGAAAGTACCCGAACCACACATTGGATCCAGCACCGGCATCCCCCCATTCCACTTACTATGCAGAATTATACCTGCCGCCAAGACTTCATTCAAGGGCGCATGAGCGGCCTTTAAGCGATAGCCTCGTTTGTGCAAGGAATCACCTGAGGCGTCCAAATATACACGAACCGTCTGTTTGTAAATATGAATGTGGATAGGCACATCTGGAGTTCCTCGTTCTACAGAAGGACGCTCGCCTTTGGCGGCACGAAATCGATCCACAACGGCATCCTTGGCCTTCAAACCTGCGAAACTACTGTGGTTCAAGAGGTCATTAGTCCCGACCACATCGATCGCAAAACTCTTGTCCAAGCCAAAGTATTCTTCCCAAGGGTGTTCGAAGATTTCAGAGTAGTAATGTTCTACATCGCGCATATCAAACTCCAACATGGGCACCAACACACGTAAACCTGTGCGCAAGGCAATGTTGATTTTGTATACGTATCCGATATCTCCCACCACGGAGACCGCACGATTTAGTGTTTTGATTTCTCGGCCACCTAAGGACAATAATTCCTTGGCCAGTATGTCTTCTAGACCGTAAAGCGTCTTTACGATCAATCGATAGTCTTTGTTTTGTAGCACCCTTCTGCGTTTTAGACTACAAATGTACGCTAACTTTGACCGCATGCAGGATTGGTGGAATTTAATTGCATTGGCCGTCGGTGGGTTTTTCGCGGGGCTTATAAACGTGGTCGCCGGCAACGGTTCGGCCATCACCTTACCGCTATTGATGTGGGTCGGTCTCGACTCCAATGCTGCCAATGCCACGAACCGA
>Ga0255779_1003784_pt1 | contig 14979 bp, 1 predicted proteins | sample 011ome_21_FD_179977 | JGI IMG/M metagenome (GOLD analysis project Ga0255779, IMG submission 179977) | Coastal salt marsh microbial communities from the Groves Creek Marsh, Skidaway Island, Georgia - 011508AT metaG (version 2) | ecosystem: Environmental > Aquatic > Marine > Intertidal zone > Salt...
ATTTTTGTGTGAGAGTTTGTGTGTCAGTTTTATCCAAACCTTTTCCCACCAGAAGTGGATAGAGATGAGAGAGAGAATGTACTCGCGGCGGCGTCGAGAAAACGTCTTCTCGATACTATCGCGCGAATACTAAGAATACTCTAATAAACGAGAAAGAGAGAGAGAGAGAAAACAACAATATAAGACTCACGTGGTTGCGCGTTTCCTCCTTGCTGCGGGATGGACATCGCAACGAGAGGCACACGACATCGGCGTTGCCTCCGGATCCCCTTACACGCAGTAAGCCTTTTCGGGTGAAAATTGTGTGTCTTGTTCTGCTCGTGCGTCGTCGTCGTCGGAGCAGCATTCGAGCGCATCATTCGCATGGCAAACATGATTTTAACGATGATACTGATATGCTTTTTGTGGTAATGTTCTTTCTCGCGAGAAGAGTAAGCGCAGGCAGGAGTTCTCTCTGTATCTATCGGGGCTCGCACAAGACGAGAAAGCAATCAATGAGGAAAGGAGCGAAATTTTTTGTTTTTTGGCTGCCACGTTTCAACACATTCTCGCCGAAATTTTTGGATAAAAAAAAGCTTTTGACACAGAAAGAGAGAAGGAGACCAACGAAATGGAGAGAGAGAGAGAGAGAGAGATTTTGTTGATTTCGTTAGTTGGTGTTTTCTTTCGTGGGGAAGAATGTTTCTCTCTTTTCTTTTTCGTGGTGCGTTGTTTGTTTTTTGATGTCGTGTGTTCTCGAGCGGCTTTGCGCGTTCAAAAGAGAGTAGTGTAGTAGTAGTAGTAGTATTGCACTATTAATCATCATCTGCGATTGGAACGGCGCCAAATCCGAGTAAACACTGCTTAACCTCCGCGTGTTTTCTGTGGTGCGCGATATCCATGGCGTCGCATTCGAGCATGACGGAAAGTTGGGCGACGTCTGCGCCTTTTCGGCACAACGTTTCGCAACATTTTAAAGAAGCAAACTCTGAACAGAGCATCAAGGCGGTGTATCCAGTTTTCGTGCTCTCTCGATTCGGTTGCACGTGCAAGTCGGTGAGAAGGATGTCGGCACCGACAAAGTCGTCGTTTTCGACGACGACGTCGAGGGAGGTTTTACCGAATGCGTTTTCGTGAGACGCGTCGGCCGAGAAGCGGAGAAGCACTTTAGCTTTCTTTCGCAGTTCGTTGATTGCGTGATCGTCGCCTGGTTGAGGTTGGTTGTCCACGAATAGAGTGGTCAACGCGGTTTGCCCGTTGAACGCTTCGCAGTTTGGGTCGAACGCGAATATTTTCTCGTTACGTTTCAAGACGTCCAAGACGCCTTCAAAGGCGTTTTTGGAAGTTTTGCTCGCGCCCATAGAGGCGGCGATGATCGGGTGCACGCCGTAGGAGTTGTTGAGTAAGATTTTGCCTCGATCGTCGACGGAAAAGATATCGTCGCTTGACTTTTGCGCGGCATGTTCCAACAACACTTTCAATGCTCCGACGGATCCGTTTCGGCAGGCGGCGAGAATCGCCGTGTCGCCTCGCGAGTTTTCGAGATGGAGAGACGCGTTCAAGTGTTCCAAAATAATTCGTACGGCGTCTTCGCAGTTGTTTTCCGCCGCTGCAATCAACGGGGTAAAGGCTAACAACGTCGATTCACGGTTGGCGTTGATTTTAGAAACCACGGCGAGTTCGCATATGACCTCCGGTCTGTTCAATCTCGCCAAGAGCGTGCACGCGGTTTCGCCGGATTCCGGCGCTTCAAAATCGGCAGCGGCGCCTCTGTTCACGAGACATTCCAACGCGTGTCTACGACTGGCCGCACCTTTATCGCGCGTGGCGACATACATCAACGGTGATAATTGTAATCGGTCTGCAGAAGTTTGAAACGTGCGCGTGTCGAAACTACTCTCGCAGTTCGCAGCGTTCAAAGTTGCTTTGAAGTCTTGGCACAAGAGACGCAAAATGTCGTCTCGATCGATTAAGGCAGCCATGGAGCACGCGTTCGCGCCTTCGTGCGTTTTTGAGCACAAATCCACGTTCGCACCAACTGATGCCAACGTTTTGACGACGTCGAGTTTACCTAGAAACGTCGCTTCGACGATCGGAATCGTCGCGCCGTCTCCGTCGAGATTGCACTTGTGCTTGGCCAAAACTTTGATGGACTTATTCGCTCCAGATCGAACGGCGTGTAAAATAGCCTTCACTCGTTCACTCGATCCGTCGTCGTCGTCGAGAACTAAAGAAACGCTCGCGTCGCGAACGGTCCCTACCGCCAATAAACCATCGACGGTTTCGGAATCGTCCTTCGCGATGGCGTTGAAAAAATTACGCAAAGCGGTGATATCCGAGACGTTATTTTTCGCCCCGACGGAGGTCTTCTCTTTCCTTTCGGTACCGCCGCCTTCGCGATAGTATTTGGATAACGCATCTCTAACGACGAGATTCTTTCGAAGTTGACTCCAAGAAAACGCGTGGTACCCGCTGGGTGCGCCATTATCGTCAAACACTTTCGTCGGATCGCACTGGCCTTGGTCAACCAAGTAATCAATGATGGCGCTCGCGACGTTCTCGTCCACGCCTTCAAAATCGTTTGGACGATCCGCCAAGAGCATCAACGGAGTCCATCCGGCTTCAGTTTTGGACAACGATCCGTTTACTTTACCAATCTCAATCAAAACTTTAATCGTCGCGAGTAACTTGTCAATTGGGCACGCCGCGCACGCGTCGCAGAGCGGATCGACTTTGCCGTTTTCACTCGGAGCGTACGAAGCGTCCGCGCCTGCGTCGAGAATCAAGGCTCGCGCAACCTCGCTGTGGCCTAAAGCCGCGGCGAGGCAAAGCGCCGTGTTCCCAGACGTAGCATCAGTTAAGTTTAGGTCAATGTTCGTAAATTCTGTGTCTTTGAATTTAGAAATCGTCGAGATGGCTTGAGCGCAGTTTCGTCTGGCGCACATGCCGAACATGGTCTCTCCCGCAGTCGTGAACGGATACTTGTTCACGTCAACTTTCCCGTCGCGCAGGACTTTTAAAATTTTATCTTCGTCGTCGGAGTCGAACGCGACGGAAACCGCGGAATCCCCAACGGATGTTTCCAAAGTCGCGCTCGCGTTGAGGTTATTCATCAACGCGTCCGTTACTTTTCGCCATTTTTCAGATTTCAACGCAACCGTCAACGCCGTCTCGTGCGCGGAAGTTTCGTTATCGACCGAGGCGCCGCATTTTTTAACCAAATGTATCATGGCAGTCGCGTTGTCCGTGTCCGCGCAATACGTCAGCGCCGTGTGCTCGTTGATTCGAGATTCGGCGTCGACTTTTGTATGGGCCGCGATGAGATGCGACATGGCATCGTTTCTATTCAAAGACGCGGCGAGTTGTAAAGGCGTCAAGCCGTCTTGATCGGAAGATTCAACGTTGAGGACGTTTTGGCCGAGAGAAGCGAGCGCGATGAAAATCTTCGCGTTAGATTTCGATCGAACCGCGGAGTGCACCGCGGTGTCACCGATTTTCTCGACTTGAGTAGTCTTCCCTTCTTCGAGCGTCACGTCTAATGTCGCGTCCGCGCCCAACTGTAAAAGCTTTTCAACAGCCGGCGCGGCGACGTCACCACACCCGCACGCTCTGATCAATGCCGTGCGACCGGTGCGCTCGTCGTTCACGTCGACTTTCGCGTGTTTGATGAGACATTCGACGCCAAGTGCGTCGCCATGTTTGGCCGCAACCATCAACGGTGTTTCGAGCGTCACTTTATCGATGGCACTTGGATCAACAATTTCAGTCGCGAGAAGCATGTTTACGATATTCTTCATGTCGTCAGCTTTCTCCGTCGAAGAGCTCGAAGTGCACAGCGCTTCCAGAGGTGAAAGACGAGTCACGGAGCTTTTTTGGCTCGCATCGGCACCTGAGTTGAGTAACAGTTCCACCATGGATACGTCGACATTTCTACACGCAACGAGTAATGCGATTTCGCCGCTGACTTCCGTTTCTACGTTCGGATCAGCCTTGGTTTTCACCAAGATGTAGTTCGCCGCGTCGACGTCGCCAATACGAACGGCTCGTATTAACGGCGTATCGTGACTGATCTTATCACCGGCATGCGCGTCGGCGCCGAGTTCAACGAGTAAAGCGCCGGCGGCATCTGCAGAAGCTTCAATTGACGCCGAAAACGCAGAAATACCAAACTTGTTTTCTCGATTCACGTTTGCGCCAACGTCGACGAGTTTGCGGATGATGTTGTCGTTGTTATTCATCGCGGCAACGATGAGCGCTGTTTTACCGGTTTCGGTTTCAAAGTCGACGTCCGCTCGCGCGTCGTTGACGAGAACATCGATTATTTGCAAGGCATTTTCGATGTCACCACCGACGACGTTCGCGAGAGACGACTTCTCAACTCTATCGCACGCCGCTATTAACGCCGTTCTGTGTGAAGTTTTCGCCGCGGAGTAGTCCACATCAATACCGGGAAGTTTGATTAAAGCTTTCGCACCATCTACTAGGCCGCGACGGCAGCAGTACATCAACCCCGTCTCATTTGACATCGTTGAAACGTAATTGACGTCACCGCTCGGGTCGCTTGCACTCGCCGTGTAGACTAGAATATTTGGCGCGCACCAATCGCAGTTGTTCGCAAACGCAACATCCAAAGCCGTTTCGCCACTTCCGCAAACGCTCGTCGCGACGCCACCCAAAGCGACTAAGGCGTCAAAAGCTCGCGATCGTTTCGTAATAGTCCCAGCCATAGCGAGTGCCGTCCGTTTCGTACTCTTTGGCTCGTACGAAATGGTCGCTCCACACGCGATGGCAACTTTTGCGACATCTTTTCCTTTTTGCGCGGCACAGAATAACGGCGTCTCGCCGTTACCGAGAGGATCTGAGTCCCAAAACCCCGCGCCGGACGGTAAAGCTTTCATAGCTTCAATCGAACCCATCAAACAGGCTTGTAAAACGGGAACCTTGTTCGACCTGGACGATTTCAACGGCTTAGCGCCAAGACTCAACAACATTTCGACGCATTTCGGTTTATTCGCCGTCGCCGCGCCGGCGAGTGGCGTAACGCCCAAGGAGGAATCAAACTCGACGTCTGCGCCGGCAACTTTCACAAGCGCTTCGACCGTCTTCGCGTCATCTCTCGCTATGGCGTACAAAATAGCAGTGCGTCCATCTTGTGTTTCTCTGTCGACGAGCGCACCGTTGGAAACCAACGCAGAAAATGCAGATGTTTTACCTCTGAAGGCGCAATGCGTAAATACCGTGTGTTTCGATGCGACTGTTTCTCGATTGACATCTGCAGAGCACTTCTTGATTAACGTTTCCACAACGGTAACTTGGCCGTATTCTGCAGCCGTCATCAACGGTGTTGTCGCGTCTCGAGCACTCTCTCTGTTCGAATTGGCACCGTATTTCAAGCACATGGCGAGTACAGCTTCTTCGTTACCGACTTTACACGCCTCGTGTAGAGCTGAAAAGCCTCGACTCGTTTCAAAATCGACGATGGACGCGTCGAAGTCACACAAAGCCTCCAAGCAGCGCATCCGAGACGGCTTCTTCGCAGCTTCAACGAGAGGTGTGTAACCTTCGGCGCTTTCGACGTTGATAGGGACACCGGCAAGAAGCATGTGCTTCACCGCGTCGGCATCCTCATCAACCACCGCGCGGATAAGCGGCGTCGTCTTATCGCTCAAGCCTCGCGACGGATCGACGTTGTGAGAAGAAATCAAACGCTGAATGACATCCTTGTGACCTAAACGACCAGCTAGAACAATAGCGGTATCACCTTTCGTCTTTCCGTGTTTAACTTCGTAATTCGCATCTGCATTACCGATGGACATCAACGCGGACACGTGGTCGGCTCGTGATGCTGAAACCGCCGCCATGAGCGCAGTTTCTCCAGCCTTTGTCTCGTAATTAATGTCAGCTCCAGCCGCTAAGAGTTGCTCGATTTGAAACACGGAACCACGCTTGGCGGCTAAAATTAATGGCGTCAACACTTCCGCGGTATTTTTGCGAGTTTCGTAATTTACATCAACACCTTCGACAATCAACAAATCCACCGCATCGTCGCAGCCAAACTGAAGCGCATCCAGCAAAAGCGTCGACCCTTTCGAACTTTCGACGTTTTTGTCCGCTCCGTGATCGAGGAGTAACGCGAGAACTCGAGGATTATTCGAAAATGCGCGCGCGGCAAACATAGACAGAGTTACACCGTTCTTGTTCTCGTGATTCACGTTCGCTTTATCGATGGCGTTGGTAAGTAGAAATTTCAAGACATTCTCGCCGTTGATATCGTCTTGGTAGGACTCCTCTGTAGCCATTTGAATAGGCATACCAAGCTTTTTAATCACCGCAGACATAGCAGTTGCGCCTGTACGCGTTTCTTGATTCGCTTTTGCACCGTTTCGTAAGCATAAAGCGACGCGATCAGTGACACCGGATAAGGCAGCAGCGATGAGAGCCGTGCGGCTGTCTCGTGTCTCGTGCTCAATGTTTTCGCCGAGACGTAAGAGTGTCGGAACCGCTTCCATGCAGTACGGAGAATTCAACGCGTGAATCAAAGGTGTAGCACCGGTAATGATGGACTCTTCATCTCGCACGGAACCGAGCGAGTGGTAAATGAGTTCTAACATTTCGCTGTTGTCGGGCGCGAATGACGCCACGAGTGCGTTTTTACCTAAGCGGGTCTCAAAACGAGGATTCGCTCCTTTTTTTAGCAAAGCAAAGTATACGCCTTCATTACGATTTTCACACGCTAACATCAACGGCGATAAACCCGCGGCATTTTCGTGATTGATGCTGGCGCCCAGTTTGGTGAGCTGATATATTGCCAAGACATTGTCTGTTAACACAGCGCACATCAACGGCGTGTAGTTGCCATATTTAGCAGAGAAGTCGCTCGATAGTTCACCGTCCACGTTGGCACCAACAGCTACGAGCGCTTCAATGCACGCGTTACGACGATGCATCAAAGAGGCATAATGCAATGCTTTGACGAATTCCGGTGCGTTTCGCGTCGTTTCGTAATCTACGCAATCGAGAGAAGCTTCATTCGCACTGCCTTGTTTCTTTTGCTTCGAGGAAAGTGATGCGAGTAATCGAATCATTTCGGGGCGATCCGCAGACACCGCCGCGATCAACGCAGTCTTCCCCGAATTCGATTCGTACTCGATTCGCGCCTTGCCATCCAAGCACAAACTCGAAACGACCTTCTCGTGACCATTTTCAATTGCAAGCGTCAACGCCGTGTCCCCATTCTTCGTTTCGTGCAAGACCTCGTTGGCCTCTTCGAGCTTCTCAATCAGAGCGTTCACGCAATCTAAACGACCATGAGTAGCAGCGAGTGTCAACGCAGTATCACCGTTTACGTTCACGAGCTTAGTTTTTGCAGAATGTGGCTGACGCAATAAGAGCCCTAAACATCCGAGCTGACCAGATTTTGCCGCGTGCATCAAAGCCGTCTCGTGCGTGATCGGATTTATCGCGTTCACGTCGGCGCCCAAGGAAAGTAACAACTTCGTCGCATCTCTCGCGCCAAAGTTCACGGCCACGTCCAACGGTCGATCGCCTGTCATCTTTGACGGCACATCTACGTCAAGCTTGAAATCCTTTTGTAAGCACAAGATTGACGATCTCGAGTCGCATTTCGCCGCGACAGACATGGCGTGATGTCCGAGGCGGTTTTCCTTCAATGGATCTGCGCCAAGCTTTAACAGTTTCGCGCATGATTCGTATAAATCGTATTCTAAGCACGACATTAACGGAGTCAACGTGAACTTGTTCTCAAGGTCGACGTCGGCACCCAAAGCCTTGACGAGTATGTCTAGGTTTTCGAAATTCTTCTCGAGGCTAGCAAAGAGTACGGCAGTGCCGCCTTCCACGGTTTCAAAGTTGAGCTTTGCGCCAAGAAATACGAGTCTACGCATAGTTAATTCCCTCGTTCTGTACTTTGCGCTTCCAGCTGCGCTCATGAGCGCAGTTTGCGGTCTTTTGGACATCTCCGGCGACATCGCGAAGTTCGCCTCAAGATCGATTTGTGCATTTTCTTGGACAAGCAACTCGCACGTCGCAGCACATAACTCATCGTCTTCGATGCCAATAGCGGCAGAAATCAATGCCGTGCGCCCGTACTTAGCGTCTTCGTTATTTACCGATGCACCCAAGGCAATCAAACGTTTAATGGCGTCATGCGAAGCGGAGGCTGCCGCAATCGTAAGCGCAGTGAAACCACGAGCCTTCGTCTCGTAGTTCGGATCGGCGCCGAGTGCGACGAGTGTTTTACAGCACCGCGGCAAGTTCAACTCCGCGGCAGTGAGAAGTGCCGTGAATCCAGTGGAAGACGCTTCGAAGTTTGGATCAGCGCCACACTCAATCAAGGCGACAATGCTATCAATCGCACTCGCTTTCACGCAAGCTTGAAGCGCCGTTTGCTTCGAAACTATCTCATCTTCAAGTTCTGGATCCGCCCCGAGATCAATTAAGGTTCTAATAACATCAGGTTCGTTGATGGAGCAGGCTACCATGAGTGCGGAAAGACCGTCTGATTTAGTCACAAAATCTACTTCCGCGCCTGCAGATTCGACGAGTCGCCTACACATCTCCGAGTTGCCGCTTTTGGTGGCACAAATCAACGCCGTTTCTTTGAAGATCTTCGACTCAAAGTTTACATCAGCTTCGTATGCTTTGGCGAGAACGTCTACGCATTCGAATCTTCCCGTCGATGCGGCTAAATGCAAGGGCACTATGCCGGTGGACGTTTCTTTGTTCACGTCGCACTTTCTCTTTGCGCTTACTAAGATTTCTAAAATGGTCGCGCGTCCAAAACGAACGGCTAGTGTCAAAGCAGTTTCCCCTGAGCGTAACTCAAAACCTACGTTCACGTTTGCATCTACTAAAGTTTGGACTACGGAAATGCGGTCGTTTTGAATCGCAACAGCGAGCGCATTCAAACCAGTCTTTGAGTCGACGTGCTCGATATCCGCCCCTCGTTGAATCAATAAGGAAACAAAATCATTTCTCCCACTTTCCGCGGCGCTGAACAAAGGCGACGCTTCAGTACCGTTGCGTCGAACGTCAGCACTGCAACCGTTCGATAAGAGAGACTCAAGAACCTCGACTGTGGTATCTTGCGATTCGCAGCAAGTGAAAAGCGCGGTGCATCCGCGGTGGTTGAAGCGGTCGAAAACGGCACCTTCGCGACGAAGAAATTTGATACAATCTATGTGATTATTCAAAGTAGCCGCAATCAACGCAGTCTCGCCGTTCCTAACAGACTCGTAATCGACGGCACTCACTCTTCGACAGACGTCCGTTTTAGTGGCCTCGTTAGATAAACTTTCGTCATCAGAAGGTACCAGAAGCTCTTCAACCATCGCCACGTTCCCAAGTCGAGAGGCAACGATCAAAGCTGTATCTCCAGTGGAGGTTTCATAGTTCATGTCTTCACCACACTTTCTCAACACTTTGATTGCCTCTATATTTTCATTCATTGCGGCTTTAACTAAAGCGGTGTATCGCGCGGAGGTTTCGTAATCTTTCTCTTTCAGAGCTGTCGCCAAGAACGCAACCGCTTCTAGTTGATTATTGTCGACAGCCTCAATGAGCGCAGTTCGACCAATCGTTGGTTCCACGGATGAATTCGCACTGTTGTTGAGAAGGAATTGAAGCGATTTCAAGGCGCCAACTTTTGCCGCAGCAGTCAGCGCGCAGTGACGGTTACTGGCACCAAATCCAGAGACAAAATCAATCGCGCAGTTCACTTCTAATAACACGGAGATGGCTTCCGGGTCGTCATATTCCGCTGCGTGTATGAGCGCAGTTTTCCCGTTCGATTCTCCGACATAGTTCACGCTCACGTTAACTTGGTTCAAAGCGTGTACGGAAGAAAATGCGCCAGATATAGCGGCTGCGCCGAGCGCAGTCATTCCTAATTTGAACGATTCCAAGTCGACACTCGCGCCGCGCTCGACGAGTGTCCTAATAGCTGCCGGACGACCGTTCTTCGCAGCCATGATGAGCGCAGTCACGCCCGACACTTCACATTCGTAGTCAAGAGCAGCACCACGATCGCAAAGTAAGTGAATAGCATCCACACGCCCCTTTTCACTCGCGGCGCATAGCGGTGTCACGCCGGCTGAAGATTCCTTATTGACGATTGCGCCAAGGTCTAACAGACACGCCATTGCGCGTAAATCACCCATGGCAGATGCCACGCAGAGCGGCGTGAGTCTCTGCGAGTTTTCCGCTTCGATTTCGTGGCCAGCGCGCGCGAGAAGTTTTAAAATTTCAACTTCGCCCTTTTCCAGCGCCACAGAAAGCGCGTTTCTCCCTTTCGTCGCTTCGGCGTAGAGCTTCGCCCCTTTGTCGATTAAAAATCTTGCGGCATCGACCGATCCAAATTCAGCTGCGCGCATGAGCGCGGTGAATCCGTGCTTATTAGACACTTTATCAATCAATGCGCCCTTGCTGACCAATCGTTCGCATTTTTTCACGTCGTTCTCCTTAGCCGCCATCATTAAAAAGGTCTCGCCTTTTGTGTTCTCAAAATTGATGTTGGCTCCTCGCTCGAGCAAAATTTTGCACGTTTCCTCGCGCTCAGCGTGAATACCGAGCACTAAAGCGGTTTCACCAAATCTATTTTCATAATCTACGGTCGCTCCGGAATCTAAAGCAGTTGTGATGGCATCGACGTTTCCTTCTCGCGAAGCGACGTTCAAGGGCGTTCGCCCATCTCTGGTTTCAAAGTTCATCGTCGCACCGAGCTGATTCAGCTTCCGCAGAAGTTCAGAATCGTTCACCGTCGCCGCGACTATTTGGACTACATCATCGTTAGACGTCTCCGCGTCTAATCTTGCTCCAAAAGATTTCAGCACTTCGATAGATTCAATTTGTTTTGCAAGCGAGGCGACGATGAGCGCCGAGCCAAGAGGCGTTTCCTTATTCACCGCCGCGCCGCGAGCGATGAGCGTTTTTAGCGCAAAAATATTACCTAATCGACCCGCCTCTTGAAGCAACGATAAACCAGCCGCATCAATCTCTTCAATATCTGCACCTGCGTTTAAACAAGCGTTTATAGACACGCTATCGTCCCCTTTTACGGCAGCTCTCAAAGGCGATTCAAACGCAGTAGGTATCATGTTAATCTCGCATTTTTTCGAAATGAGATAGTTCACGAGCGAATGTCGCTTTCGGCGAATAGCCGCGACGATTGGCACAATGCCGTTCGACCCAAAACTATCTAATCTCGCTCCAGATTCTACTAAAGCCTGCACGATCTCTTCGTGACCGTTAAAACACGCAGAAACAATCGCAGTTTGCTTTTGAATTGGGCACTCAACTTCACTATCGACGGTGTTAGGGAACGAGAGCATTGTACGACACGGCTCCGCCGCCGATGCATCTCCAGACGCGATTCGACAAAGAATCGTAGCGTGTAAGCTTTTCTTGGCCATGGTTTGAGTGGCGAGTAGCGCACAAATGGCACTTAAATTCCCACCATTCGCGGCAAAGTAAATGGCGATATCACCATCGAGTGTTTCGCGTTCGTAATCGCACCCGAGATCGAGCAATTTCTTGACGACGTTGTTCGGATCGTCCACCGTAGCCGCTAAAGTTAAAGCGGAGTGCGATGCGGCGCACTCCATTCCTTGTGACGTTCTTCTCGCATCTTTTCTAGGTAAAACTTTATCTTTCTCCGTCTTCGGATGTTCGCACAACCCCTCACACGCGGCGAGATTCCCGAATTCTACCGCCCTCATGAGCGGCGTGAACCCGAGGCTATCGATCGCGTTCGGATCGGCGCCTAATTCGATCAGAATACTAATCGTATTTTTGTCTTTGCAATACTTTGCCGCTTCATGAATCACGCTATACGCGTGCGGTAACGGTGTTTCTTGATCAAGCTTAGCGCCTGCTGAAAGGAGAGCTTCAAACGTCGTTTTCGGGTCAACTCGAAGGGTTTTATCGCCGTTGCGCCAGACGCACGGAAACGGTCCAGCTCTAGCCTCGTTCGCATATCGAGCCGCTAAGGTCAAAGCCGTTCGACCATTTCTATCTACAAGATTCGGATTAGCACTGAAAGGCATCGCGCATATCGCTCTGATACTATCGTTCTTCCCGGCTAAAGTGAGAATGGACAGAACTGTCAAGCCGTCACGATTTTGCGAGTCGATGTTCAATTTTCCTCGCGTTTTCGATTGTTGCTTCAACAAAAACTTTGCAATGTCATACTTTCCACTCATAAAAGCCACGGATAACGGCGTGCGACCATCGCTGGTTTCAAACGCCGGGTCTTCACCGAGTGTTACGAGTAACTTGACCATCTTTTCATCTACTGCGTTTTCAACGGCGGTAATGAGCGCAGTTGTGCTGTTTACTTCAACGTCGCGCTCGGCGACCGAACGGTTCAGAGATTCAACGATATCGTAACTTTTGCTCAAAACAGCAGCGATTAAAGCTGAGTTTCGTGAAATATTTGGCAAAACTGAGCGCTGCTCACTCGTCGATGGTTCTTCTATTTTGATCGCTTTTACTTCTTCTACACTCGATGATCGAGTTTCTTCGCTCATCGACTTTAGCGTCGCTTGATTCACATCGCCGCCGTAGCCGGCGAGGGAAACGATGATTTGCGTCCGGCCTAAACTCGCTGCGTGCATGACAGCGGTAACCCCATCTCGGTTCGTATAATTGATATCGCATCCTTTCTCGAACAAACCGGATACAATCGGACGCGCGTTTTTACCTTCAATTGCGGCAAGAAGTGGCGTCAACGTGATGCTCGCCTCGCCAGCTGGTACTCGAGATTCTCGGTTCACATCGCACAAGTTTGCGTCGAGTAGAACTCGCGCACAATCCTGGTGGCCGAGCAAACACGCTTTAATTAACGCCGTATGTCCAACTTTATTTTCGTAGTCGACGATATCTTTTGCAATTTTCTTCAACGTGGCGTCGCCCTCGTCACCCGCAGTGAGCAGACGAGAGAAGAAAAACTCCAACGTCGTAACTGCGTCTCCGTCCACGGCGGCTACTAACGCCGTTTGCGAAGTCGCGGTCGTTTCTTGTGTCAACAAAGTCGCATCGACGTCGAGTAAAACTTCTACAACATCCACGTAATTCAATTTGGCCGCTATAGTTAACGCTGTTTCACCAGTCGTAGATTCAATGGATAAATACTTGTGCAAATCGGATTCGGTGTCTACAATTTCGATGATCCTTCGCAACGCGTCGCAATTCTGCGCTCTCGCGGCTTTCATCGCAGCCGTTTCGTTCGTCGCGTCTACTTGTAGAGCGCTCGCTCCAGCTTCTAGCAAAACCTCCACGCATTCGATATTTTTGTTTTCAATAGCAATCATCAAAGGCGTGTAAGCAGACTCATGTGTTGTCAAGCCATCCGCGGCGCCGTGCGACAACAATGCCAGCGTAGCGTTTACTTTATTCCCTCGAGCGGCAAAATATAACGCCGTTTCTCCGAGTTCGTTTTGATGATCAACCACAGCACCGCACTGGCCGAGCAAACACGCAATCGTATCTTCGTCGTCGCTCAGTGCCGCGCAGTGTAACGGTGTTTCGTGAATAGCGTTTTCTAAAAACACATCCGCGCCTTTCTTGTACAACTCGGCGCAAACGCGCCAAAACGCGTTTTTCGCCGCCACGCCGAGCGCAAAATCATTTGTTTTCTTGGCAATTTTATTCACGTCGGCACCTAACTCGCACAACTTCCAAACGGCGTCGATTGCACCTCCTCTCGCTGCAGAAACTAACGGTAACTCGCCCGTGCCTTCGTTATCGTCGTTTACGTTCATATCGAAAACTTCCACGCACGCTTTAATTCCCTTCACGTTGTTTTCTCTCGAACAGACCGTCAAACAACTTTCACCAAATCTGTTGCGTTTCTTCGGATCTGCTTTCAACTCCGTGACTAAGAACTTCAACGCCTTCGTCGTGTGCTCGCTCAAACTCGCGTTTAAAATCGGCATCACGCCCGTGCTCGTTTCAAAATCTACCGACCCGCCTTTGGCTTTCAAAAACCGCATGGCGTCTGCGGCGCCGTGCAACGCCGCTTCGGACATGGCCGTTTCGCCGAGCGCGTTTTCCCTATCTACTCTCGCACCGCGTTCGCACAACCACGCGCATGCTTCTGCGTTGTTAAAAACCGCAGCGTCGTGTAACGGCGTCCTCCCGGTGTGCGTTTCCAACGTCAATCGTCCTCCGAGTTTTCTACATAACTTCATCGCGTCCACGTCGCCTCGCGCGGCGGATTCGCAAAAGATGGTCCGTCCTAACGGACCGCACACGTTCACATCCACCTTTCCTTGTTCGACTAAAACTTTCGCCGTCTTTTCATCTTTCGCCATAACCGCAACCAATAGCGGCGACACGCCCGTCGTCATCCCCCACGCGTTGGCATCCGCGCCGAGCGCGACCAACGCCTCTACCGCTTCCGTCGCTCCGCTTTGACTGGCTACTAAAATAGGAAACAGCTCTTTCTCGTTTTCAAAATCCAAATTGGCACCGCAATGATGCAAAGCGTGTATAGATGCCACGGAGTTATTCGCGCACGCGTGTAACGTCGCGTTCGAGTAAAAAAGTTCTTCTTCTTCTTCTTCGTCGTCGTCGTCGTCTCGAACGCGCGAACTCTTCCGCACCTCCAAATTCACATCCGCCCCGAACTTCTCCTTCAATAAAACCACAATCTCTGGTTTATCGTTTTCGCACGCTGCCATCATCGCCGTTCTCCCTCCGATTTTCGTGATTCTATTCGCGTCCGCTTTGTATTCTTCGCACAATTTTTTCACCGCTTTTTCGTACCCCATCGCGCTCGCAGCGATCAGTGCCGTCTGGTCGTTCGCGATGGATTCGTACTCCACGAAACCTTCGCCACCTTCGCCGTGATGTTCGGCAAATTGACACAAAACATCGATCAGTTTTAAATTATTCGCAAAAGTTGCGGCGAGTAACGGCGTCACGCCGTGCATCTCCATCGAAACCAGCGACGGTTTCTTCTCGAGCAAAGAGGAAATCATC
>Ga0255779_1003794_pt1 | contig 14954 bp, 17 predicted proteins | sample 011ome_21_FD_179977 | JGI IMG/M metagenome (GOLD analysis project Ga0255779, IMG submission 179977) | Coastal salt marsh microbial communities from the Groves Creek Marsh, Skidaway Island, Georgia - 011508AT metaG (version 2) | ecosystem: Environmental > Aquatic > Marine > Intertidal zone > Salt...
CAGCCGGTTTGATCCAAATGAAGGCTATTATTTGGAAATGGATGAGACATTGGCTGGCTTTGGCGGTGATGTTACGTTTTTACGAACAAAATTGTCGGCTTCCTATTACAAACCGTTATTGTTCAATTCGGTTATTCTTGGGGTGTCTGGCAAGCTTGGCTATGTCGCGGGGCTTGGCGACAAGGTAACGCAATCGCAACGTTTCAATCTTGGTGGGCGTGATGTTCGCGGTTTTGGATCGGGTGGTATTGGCCCGCGTGACACTGGATCGTCTGACGCAGTTGGCGGCAACAAGATGTATTCTGGTACCTTTGAGGTGGTTTCAAGCCTTGGCCTGGATAAAGACACTGGTGTTCGCTGGACGGTCTTTACAGACTTTGGATCATTGTGGGGGACCGACTATCCATCAGGCGTAACCAAGCCAAATGCGGCGGACATGCGGCTTAGTGCGGGTGTTGGTATTTTCTGGAGTACAGCCATCGGTCCATTGTCGTTTTCTTGGGCAACACCTCTCTCAAAAATGGCGCATGACACGCCAAAAACCTTCCAGTTCAATATTGGAACTAGGTTGTAGGCATGATGAAAAACATACGTTTTACTCCGATCAGCCTTTTGGTTTGTGTGATGGTTTTTATTGGTTTTGCGCCTGCTAGCTTTGCGCAGACCGACTCAACCACGCTAGCAGCCAAAAAATCAATGGAGGTAAAACGGATTGCCCTTGTTGACCTAGACGGTGTTTTGCGCGCCGCTGATGCCAATAACCGTGTTCGTGAATTGCTCGATGGTCAACGCGCAAAATTTCAAGAAGAATTTCGGGCGATTGAGGTAAATTTACAGCAAAGCGAACGTGACCTTCTAGCGAAGCGCGAGCTGATGACAAAAGACGAATATGACAAGCTTGTTGCCGCGTTTTCGGTGCGTGTTTCGTCGGTGCAAAAGGAAATCCAATATAAAAGGCAGTCGATTGATAATGCTTATCAAAAAGCGCTGAGCGATATCCGTAAGCTGGCGATCGAAGTGATTACAAAAATTGCCAGTGAACGCGAGATCGACCTGATCTTAAATCGTGATTCGGGTGTGATTTTCTTACCGCATCTGAATATTTCAGATGAGGTGTTATCGCGCTTGAATGAACGCACCAAAAACGCCCGCATCGAAGTTGAAATCAAGAAGCCGGTTGCGCAATAGGATATTTTCATGTCCATCAACACTGCATTTTACCAAATTACCAAAGATGTAACGGCTGCCGATCTTGCTAAAATCATTGGCGCGACTGATCTATGTGGGCCAGATCAGATTGTGATCAGTGATATTGAACCTTTTGACTTAGCAAAACCATTTTCATTGATCTATCAATCCGATCCTGATCTGGCCAAAACACTGGCAGTCGAATCGGCTATTGTGATTACAAATGAAGCCTGTTTGCCATTTATTGATCGGGCCAATTGCTGTTTAGTCGTGGCAGCACCGCGGATTGGATTTGCCCATGCTCTGGCGCATCTTGTTTCGGCTGCGCCGGTTGATCATGGCACTGCAGGTATTGCGTCACTTACCAAAATTGCCGATACTGCCATCATTCACCCGTCAGCGACCATCTTGCCGCAAGTTGTGATCGGGGCGGAAACCGTGATTGAAGCTGGTGCTGTCTTGCATGCCGGGGTTACGGTTGGAGAGAATTGTCATATCCGGTCAAACAGCGTTCTGTCGCATTGTCTGATTGGTAATGGGGTTGATATTGGTGCTGGCAGCGTTCTTGGCGCGGCCGGTTTTGGTTTTGAAATGACCGATGACGGGGTTGTTAAATTGCCGCATATCGGCCTTGTTGTTATTGATGATTTTGTGTCAATTGGCAGCGGTTGCGCGATTGACCGCGGCAGCCTTTGCAATACCCATATTGGCGCGCATGTGATGATGGATAATCTGTGTCATATCGCGCATAACGTAACCATCGGTGCAAGATCGATCATTGCGGGTCAATGTGGCATTTCGGGAAGTGTTACCGTTGGACACGGTGTTGCAATGGGGGGGCAGGTTGGCATTGCCCCACATGTAAAGATTGGTGATGGTGCCGTGTTAACAGCGCGAAGCGGCGTCACAAAAGACATCGAAGGCGGTGATCAGGTCGCCGGCTTTCCAGCCATGTCAAAACGCCAGTTCTGGCGCGAGCAGGCGGCATTAAGACGGCTTGGGACGCCTAGAGCGTCCAAATCATAATAAGCAGTGAAGTTAAATAAGATTTATATTATGTATGGATCATTAAAGATCGCAAAAGGACATGGTAATGGTAGAAACGATTGATGTTTTGAATATTGATGCGATCAAAAAACTAATCCCCCATCGAGCGCCAATTTTGTTGATTGATCGGGTTGAAAACATCATCCCCGATACCGAAGCGACAGGAATCAAAGCCGTTAGTGGCAATGAGCCTTATTTTACCGGTCATTTCCCCGATTTTCCAGTTATGCCTGGCGTGTTGATTGTTGAAGCCATCGCGCAAACAGCATCGGTTATGGTGGCCGCAACAACGCCTGATTTCACCGCAGGTAAATTGGTGTTTTTCACAACCATTGAAAAAGCCCGTTTTCGCCAGCCGGTAAGACCTGGTGACGTTATTGAAATGCGTGTTGTTAAAACCGCAGCCAAAGGCCCGCTGTGGAAATTTACCGGCATGGCTAAAGTGGCTGGTAAGCTTGTTGCCGAAGCCGAATTTGGCGCGATGATCGTTGATCCGGATCGCTAGGCAATGACGCAAACAATTCATTCAACTGCAATTATCGCTGCAAAGGCCAAGATTGGCGCTAATGTTGAGATTGGACCTTATTGTGTGATTGGTGAAGATGCTGTTATTGGTGATGGGGCGCATCTTCATAGCCATGTTGTGGTCGAGGGTCATACATCACTTGGGGCAGGCTGCGAGGTTTACCCTTTTGCCACGCTTGGTTGTGCGCCGCAACATACGCGTTATGAAAATGAGCCTTCACGATTGGTTATTGGTAAAAATTGCGTCATTCGCGAACATGTGACCATGCATCCGGGAACGGCCATTGATGCCATGGAAACAATTGTTGGTGATCATGGTTTGTTTTTTGCGGGAGCGCATGTGGCGCATGATTGTGTCGTTGGCAATCATGTTATTTTTGCCAATAACGCTTCGCTTGGCGGGCATGTAAAGATTGGCGATCATGTCATGCTTGGCGGTTTTGCGGCGGTTCAGCAATGGTGCCGTGTTGGCCCACATGCGATGGTTGGTGCGCACAGTCTTGTTGATGCCGACATTATTCCCTATTGCATCGCGTCTGGAAATCGGGCGCGACTCAGCGCAATTAATGTCATTGGGTTGGAACGGCGCGGCTTTGCCCCAGCGACTGTCGCTGCCTTACGCGATCTTTTTCGTCAGTTAATTCGAGGAAATGGGCTTTTTGCCAGCCGGTTACACGAGGTAAAGACGCATTTTGCTGGCCAACCAGAATTTGATCTTTTGTTTGATTTTATTGATAATGCTGGTCGCAATGGTGTTTGCCAGTCATTTAAACGCTAAAAGGGCATAAGCGCGGCAAGTTTGCCAAAAGGGTTTATTAAGAACATGAAACGGCTTGCTATTATCGCCGGAAAGGGCCAATTGCCAATTGATGTTGCCACCGCGGCAGCTGCTGATGGTTTTGACGTTCTGATCCTAGCTATAAAAGGACAAGCCGACGCTGATTTCACCGCCTATCAAACCATGCCAATTCGGCTTGGTGCGATTGGCGAAACCCGCGCCATTATGGTTCAGCATAAGACCGAAAAACTGGTCATGGTTGGCAAGGTGTCTTGGCCGTCAATGGCGGCGTTAAGACCCGATTTTGACGGGGTGAAACTGCTTGGTGAGATGATGACCAAGGGTGATGATAATGCGCTTCGCCATGTGGCGGCGTTTTTTGCCAAAAAAGGGATTGAAACTATGGCGGTTGACGCCTTTCTGCCAGATCGCAAAATGCCGGTGGGTCTTGTCGCTGGTGACGAGCCTGATGCGCGATCAATGGATACAATCGCGCTTGGTGCCACCGTTCTTGCCGCATTGGGAACGCATGATGTTGGACAGTCAGTAGTTGTCCAAAATGGCCGTGTGATCGCAATTGAAGCGGTGGAGGGCAGTGATGGTATGATTGCGCGCGCCGGCGCGCTTCTTGATCCGGCTGGCGGCATTGCCTGCCTTGTGAAAATGCGTAAAAGCGCACAAGATTCCCGCCTTGATATGCCGGTGATAGGCTGCAACACCATTTTGTCGGCGGCAAATGCTGGCTTGTCACTTATGGCGATTGAGGCAGACTCGGTACTGCTCGCCGATGATATTACGGCAATCAAAGCGCTATGTAAGACACATGGAGTTACCTTGATAGGCATTGATAGCCGCATGACATCATGACAGCGCCGATTTTCATCCTTGCAGGTGAGGCGTCAGGCGATCAATTGGCGGCTCATCTCATGCGGGCGTTGAATAACGCTTATGAAAAACCCAATTGGATTGGGGTTGGGGGCAGGTTGATGCAGGCCGATGGGCTTGTATCTTGGATCGATATGGAAACGCTATCGGTTATAGGGTTTAGCGGCGCGTTACAGGCTTATCGGCGGCTATCCAGACTTGCTGATGATCTTGTTGAACGGGTGATCAAAGCACGGCCGCGTCTGGTTCTCACCGTTGATAACAAAGGCTTTGCCGTTCGGTTCGCATCGCGGTTAAAACGTCGTATGAAGGCCGTTGGCTGGTCAGTGCCGGTGATTCATTGTGTTGCCCCGACGGTATGGGCTTGGGGCAGGTGGCGGGCAAAAAAATTTGCTACGGTTATGGATGGTCTTTTATGTCTGTTTCCATTTGAACCTGATTATTTCAAACCATTCGGGCTTGATGCGCATTTTATTGGACATCCCGAAGCCTTTGGTGATTTCTTGCCCGCCAAGCCAGCGAATAAATCCGTTGAAGATGAAAAGATAAAATCAAATAAAATCATATTATTACCCGGAAGTCGGCGAAGCGAAATCAGCCTTATTCTGCCAGAGATGCTAGCCGCAACAGCGATCATCAAACGGCATGACCCAAATTTGTATTTTGTGTTGCCAGCGGTACCGCATCTTTTGCCAATGATTCAGAGTTTTGTCGCGAGAAGTGGCGTCACAATTCTTGACCAACCAAAAGATTTAATCCCCGCATTGCAAACAAGTGACGCGATGATAGCAACATCAGGAACGATCACCTTGCAGGCGGCTTTATGTGGCACTGTTGGCGTGACCTGTTACCGTACCAGCGCATTCAGTGGCTTTATCGGCCGCCGGCTGGTTGACTTGGATAAGGTGATTTTGCCAAATGCCATACTTGGCCGCCCGCTTTACCCCTTTTACTTCCAAGAGGCAGCAATTGGTAAAAACCTTGCTGCCGCGACATTGGACTGTCTTTATGATGCCAACGCAAAATCCAGCGCAAGACAGGCCGCGATCGAACTGAAAAGCCTGCTGACTGGCGGGGCGCAATCATTTGATGAATTGGTGATTAGCGCGTTAAAAAACTGGCTTGATTAAACACCAAGCCAGTTTGATTTATGCGGTAAAATTTGATGAAAGCCTATCGCGATTGCAGGTCTTTGTAAGGACGCTCGGTAGGCCCTGCATAGAGCTGGCGAGGGCGGCCAATCCGCTGGGTCGGGTCGGTAATCATTTCATTCCATTGTGCAATCCAGCCGGTTGTCCGCGCAACGGCAAACAGCACAGTGAACATTGACGTTGGGAAACCCATCGCCTTCAAAATGATGCCTGAATAGAAATCCACATTCGGATAAAGCTTCTTTTCGATGAAATAGCTGTCATTGACGGCCAGTTCTTCAAGCTCCATCGCCAATTCGAGAAGCGGATCATTTATTTCAAGCTTGCCAAGAACATCATGGCAGGCCTTGCGCAGAACCTTGGCGCGCGGATCAAAATTCTTGTAAACCCGATGCCCAAAGCCGAATAACCGGAACGGATCGTCCTTGTCGCGGGCTTTGTTGATGAATTCTGGAATGTTTTTCTTATGGCCAATCTGGTTCAGCATATTCAAAACGGCTTCGTTCGCACCGCCATGCGCTGGTCCCCATAAAGACGCAATACCCGCGGCAATACAGGCAAATGGGTTTGCCCCTGATGAACCAGCAAGACGGACGGTCGACGTTGACGCATTCTGTTCATGATCGGCATGAAGAATAAAGATTTTATTCATCGCATCAGCCAGAATAGGGTCGACATGATAATCTTCGGCTGGCACAGCAAAACACATATGCAGGAAGTTTTCTGCATATTTCAAATTGTTGCGTGGGTAGTTAAATGGCTGTCCAAGCGAATATTTATAGGCCATTGATGCCAAGGTTGGCATTTTGGCGATTAGACGCCGTGATGCAATCATGCGCTGCAACGGGTCATGTATATCGGTCGAGTCATGGTAAAAAGCCGAAAGCGCGCCGGTAACACCACAAAGAATAGCCATTGGATGCGCGTCACGACGAAAGCCACGGAGAAAGATCGATAGCTGTTCATGCACCATTGTGTGGCGTGTGATTGCAGTATCGAAAGCTTCTTTCTCGTCAGGTTTCGGCAATTCGCCTTCAAGAAGCAAATAGGCCAACTCTAGAAAATCGGCTTTTTCGGCAAGGTCTTCGATTGCATAGCCGCGATGCAGCAAAACGCCTTCATCACCATCAATAAAGGTCAGTCCTGAAACACAAGATCCTGTTGCCCCATAACCCGGGTCATAGGTAAACATGCCGGTTTCGGCGTATAGTTTGCGGATGTCAATAACATCTGGCCCAATGGTTCCCGAAGTAACTGGAAGAATTGTTGATTTTCCAGATGCGTTGTCAGTGATTGTCACTGATTTTTCGGAAGGCGACTTTTCTGCCATCTGCGGACCTCATGATAAAAGTTATTTGACGGATACAGCTCGGCGCGGCCGGCGACTGTGTCAGCAGCAAAGGGATAAATGATATTTAGCGCAGATTACAGTTATTTGCAAGCGATCTGCAATCGCACGCTTGTTTCAGATTGTCCCAACGCAACCATGATATCGATAATAGACGGGGTTTGTTTCATCCCTGTGACAGCGGCGCGCAATGGTAGGCCAATATTGTGCATTTTTAGGTTTTTTTCGGCAAGATAGCCACTGATAGCCGCCTTTAAACCGTCCAGATCCCAATTGGCACTCGCCAATGAAATGTCCAAATCACGTAAAACTGCCTTGGCGTCATCGGTCAGAAGTGCAGCGGCATCATCGTCGATATCAACCGCACCATCGCCGAGCAGATAGCCAATTGATCCAGCGATATCAAGATGGGTTTTGGCGCGTTCCTTTAACAATGGTAGCAGTGTGATAATCCGCGATTTTGCCGCACTGCTACTTGGTGTGTTGCCCGATTGTGCTAGCGCGGTTGCAATCAATTCATACAGCGCGTCATCATCCATAATTTTGATGAAATAGGCGTTCACATCGCGCAATTTATCGCTGTCAAAGCGGGCAGGTGATTTACCAATACGGCTAAGATCAAACAAACCAATCGCTTCATCGCGGGTAATGATATCCACGTCGCCATGACTCCAGCCAAGCCGCAGCAAGTAGCTGAACATGGCATCGGGTAAAAACCCAATATCGCGATAGGCATCAACGCCAAGCGCCCCATGCCGTTTGGATAGTTTTGCGCCGTCACTGCCATGAATAAGTGGGATATGGGCAAAAACCGGAATATCCCATCCCATGCCTTTATATACCATATATTGCCGAAAAGCGTTATTCAGATGGTCATCACCGCGGATAACATGCGTGATGCCCATATCATGATCATCAACAACAACTGCAAGCATATAGGTTGGTGATCCGTCAGCGCGCAAAATCACCATATCATCCAAAACATGGTTTTGCACGGTAACCGAACCTTGAACGGCATCTGCAATCGTTGTGCTGCCGCTATCAGGCATTTTCATTCTGACAACATATGGCGCATCTGATGGCGCTTGTGCCGGATCGCGGTCGCGCCATGGTGAACGCACCGCGTTCCCAGTTTTTTTGCTATCTTCACGGATCGCGGTTAATTCATCATCCTCTAGATAACATTCATAGGCAGCGCCAGCGGCAATCAGCGCATGGGCAATTTCTTGGTGGCGTTCGCTTTGCGCTGATTGGCTGATTGCGGGCTTGTCACCGCTAAGCCCAAGCCAGTCAAGCCCGTCATGGATTGCCGCAATCGCGGCATCGGTTGAACGTGCCTTATCGGTATCTTCAATACGCAAAAGATATGTGCCACCATGATGGCGTGCAAACAGCCAGTTGAAAAGGGCGGTTCTTGCCCCGCCAATATGAAGATAACCGGTTGGTGACGGCGCAAATCTTGTGACGACATTCATAATTTTTTAAGCCCTTCCTGATAGGCTGACGGTGGATTACCTGTAACGCGCGCATGCTACACTAATGGCTTTGCTAATTGCACCCCTGATCGTTGCCAAACGCCGGATATTGATTTCGCTTAATCTGTTTATGGCCGGAACCGTCCTGTTTCATCTGCTGCCATCAATCTGGCATAGGGTTGAATATCTAAATTGGCTTTTGGGCGGATCCTTTCTGGTCTCAATTGCTGGACTGGGGGCGGCGATCTATGGCCGCCATTTTGCCGGGCATGATCGGAGGGTGTTTATACTGGTGGCATTCACCGTTGGTTTTGCTTTGGCAAGCCTGCAATTTGTCTAACATGGCTCGCCCAGAATCAAACTTCAATGGCTGGATTGCGGATGGAGAAGGGCATTAAACCGGCTGATCAGGCACAATATTTGCCAAGCTGCAAACATAAATTTTCACATGGAATCAGCGCCAGCATTGTTATGAAAGCCAAAGGCCTGACCGCAGAGTGCAAGGATTTGGAAACAGCGTTTGTTTTGACGAGCGTAACGCCGCGCTATCCATGCTATAGCGGAAAAAAATTTATAATATCAGTCAAAAAACAGGATATAATTACTTGATATTTATTAATAAAAATAAACTACGCCTAATTAATAATTTCGGATCAAGCCAGCAAGCTTGCCCTGCACTTCAATCTCGCCCGTGCTGAAATAACGCGTTTCGTAACGCGGGTTAGCCGCTTCCAATCCAACACGCCCCGGTTCTTTTAACAAGGTTTTGAGCGTTGCTTCTTGCTGATTGATCAAGGCCACGACAATTTCGCCATGACGCGCGGTTTCGGCGCGTTGGATCACCACTGTATCACCATCTAAAATGCCCGCGCCAACCATTGAGTCGCCGACAATTTCAAGCGCAAAATGTTCGCCGCTGCCAACCATGCTTGCCGGAATTTCCAAATGATTTGTCGGGTCGCTTAGCGCCTCAATCGGCGTGCCGGCCGCGATCCGCCCCAAAAGGGGAAGGCTGAGCAGATTAGACGCTGTTTCAACGGCACGCGTAACAACACCGCCAGCCGCCGCCGTTACCGGCTTTAAAATTTCAATAGCACGCGCCCGATTGGCAAGCCGTCTTATGTAGCCGCGCTCTTCAAGGCCAGAGACAAGGCGATGAACGCCTGATTTTGATGCAAGGCCGAGCGCGTCACGCATTTCGTCAAAAGACGGTGGCACATCATGCTGTTGCATATGATCGCTAAGATAGGTCAAAAGCTCACTTTGTTTGCGTGTAAGCATCCTAATAATCCACCTGTTCTAGTTCGTTCTGTTTATGTTCTACCAATGTTCTAGTGCTGGCGCAAGCCCAATTTGAACAAAGCAAATGATGGCGGAAACCGACTGGCTTTGGATCTATACCTTGTCAGCGCGAAAGCGTTAACCTAAATCTGGTAAAGGAATGACCGAAACAAATTCACCTGCAGCTTTGGCCGAATCAAAAGGTGGACGGACAATTAGCGCATTCGCCGTTGCCAGAACCGACATCATTGAACTGTCTTGACGTGGCGCTGGCATAATCACCTGAATGCCATCTTTGATGGTGATTTGTGCGCGAATATAATCTTGGCGCTGATCATTGACGTCAAGATCAACAGCAAGTGGCATTAAAAACTGGAATGACGATGCAGTACCACCAGCCATATGAGCAATGGCTGGTCGTAAAAACACTAAGGCGCAGACCGCAGTTGATACCGGATTGCCGGGTAAACCAATAAGCGGGGTGCCATCAACATTACCCGAAATAAGCGGCTTTCCCGGGCGCATGGCAATTTTCCAGAAATTAAGCGCATTTTGCCCACTGCTTAACATATCTGACACGATATGGTCATGCGTGCCGACCGATGCGCCGCCAGTGGTCACAACGAGATCAAGGTTGCTGGTACGCCGCACTGCATCAAGCATGGCCCCGGGCACATCGCGGGTGATGCCAAGATCGACCGCTTCGGCACCGCAGGCACGTATAAAATTGGCAAGAAAGCTGGCATTTGAGCTGATGATCTGACCGGGGCCTGGCAATTCACCGGGGGAAACCAATTCATCACCCGTCGATAAAACCCCAACACGCGGGCGCAAACGAACCGAAGCTTGGGTAAGACCGGCGGCAACGGCCAATCCAATTGCCCGTGCTGACAATAATGTTCCGGCGGGCAAAATCACCTGACCTGTGGTAATATCAAGACCGGCAGGGCGGATATAGCGACCGGCAATTTCGGCACTGCGAACGGTAATTTCAACATTGTCCTGTTCGGCGACTGGATCGACATCTTCTTGGATAACAATCGTATCGGCGCCATCCGGTATCGCCGCGCCGGTAAAAACACGAACCGCCTGTCCAGTAACGATTTTACCTGTCCAAGGATGACCGGCAGCGGATTCGGCAATGCGGGTCAATTTACAGGGGAATGACGTCACATCGGCAGCCCTAACCGCATAACCATCCATCGCCGATACCGCCTGTGGTGGCAAGGTAAGAACCGCAACAAGATCTTCGGCAAGGGTAAACCCAAGTGCCTTATCCAGCGGTTTTATGACGGTGTTCGTTTGCGGTAATAGCGCCAAAATGGCAGCCAAGGCCTGATCAACCAGCAATAAGGGCGGTTTTTTGTCTGATTTTGATTTGTCTAGCTTATTCGGCATCATAAACGCCTGATTTACCGCCTGATTTATGGGTCAGCCGAATATTGCCAATTTCCATACTGCGATCAACCGCCTTGCACATATCATAAACGGTCAGCGCGGCTGTCGAAACAGCAGTCATCGCCTCCATTTCAACGCCAGTTGACCCCGATACAGCACAGGTTGCGGTGATTTGCACGCCGGGCAAGGCCGCGTCTGGCACCAGATCAAGATGAACATGATCAAGCCCAAGTGGGTGGCATAACGGAATCAGATTTGAGGTTTGCTTTGCCCCCATGATGCCAGCAAGCCGCGCCACCCCCAGAACATCGCCCTTTTTGGCGGTTCCATCGATGACCATGGCCAAAGTTTCAGGCTGCATGCGAATATGCCCTTTTACAATAGCAATGCGTTTGGTGACGGCTTTGCTGCCAACATCAACCATATGTGCGTTACCGTCATTGTCGAAATGGGTAAATTCAGCCATAGCCATTATCTTCCTTCACATTAAAGCATTTTTTAACCGGCAACAGGATTGGCCAGAATGGTTTTTGTTGCCTTAGCAACATCATCGGCGCGCATTAAAGACTCGCCAATCAAGAAACAGCGCGCGCCAGCAGCCGCCATCCTTGCAAGATCTGCCGGTGTGAACAAGCCACTTTCAGCAATCGCAATCCGGTCTTTTGGCAAGTCAGGAAGCATCGCCGCGCCGATATCAAGCGATATGTCCATGGTTTTTAGATTGCGGTTATTAATTCCCATTAAAGGTGAGCGTAATTTCGCCGCCCGCGCCAGTTCAGTCGAATCATGACATTCGATCAAAACATCCATTCCATAATCAAAGGCTACCGATTCCAGTTCGGCTGCCAGCGCATCATCAAGCGCGGCCATGATCAGCAAAATGCAATCAGCACCCAAAGCGCGTGATTCAACGATCTGCAAAGGATCAATCATAAAATCTTTGCGCAGAACGGGGATGGTGACAGCATCGCGCGCCGCAACCAGAAATTTGGGCGCGCCGTGAAACCATTTGTGGTCGGTCAAAACCGAAAGACAGCTTGCGCCGCCATCTTCATAAGCCTTTGCCAGGCTTGCTGGATCAAAATCGGCGCGGATCAGCCCTTTTGATGGTGATGCTTTTTTCAGCTCGGCAATCAACCCATAGCCATCGGCACTGTCGCGCGCCAAAGCCGCGGCAAAGCCACGAACCGGCGATGCTGCCTTGGCCGCCTGATCCAGTGTGGCAAAGCTAGTAGTGTTGGCAAGGGCGCGAACTTCATTATGTTTTTCATCAATGATGGTGGCCAATACATTTTCCAACAGATCAGGCCTTTCCATTGGTGATAGCGATCAAACCATCAAGCGCGGCAAGCGCCTTGCCCGAGTCAATTGACGCCTTGGCTATCTTTGCCCCCTGTTGTAAATCAGCAACATGACCGCAAGCAACCAACGCCGCGGCGGCGTTAAATAAAACAATATCGTGATAAGGGCCGGTTTCGCCCTCAAGAAGGGCGTGGAGATAGCGCGCATTATGTTCGCCATCACCGCCGCGAAGTTGGTCAAGTCGGGCGGTTGGTAGGCCGATATCTTCGGGCGAAATGGTGAATTCGCTTACCTTGCCATCGACAAGGGCGGCAACATGCGTTTTGCCGGTTGTGCTAACCTCATCAAGCCCATCTGCGCCATGAACCACCCAGGCATGGCTGGTGCCAAGACGTGCCAGAACATGCGCAAAGGGCGCGCAATAGCTTTGGTCAAAAACACCAACCATGATGCGTTTGACAAGTGCTGGATTGGATAGGGGGCCCAAAAGATTGAAAATGGTTCGCACACCAAGTGCGGTTCGAACAGGCGCAACATGACGCATCGCCGCGTGATGGCGCGGAGCCATCAAAAAGGCAATATTGGCTTCGGTCAATGCGCGTTCAACAAGCGCCATATCGCAATCAAGCTTGATCCCTAGCGCTGATAAAACATCGGCTGCACCGCTTTTTGACGACACGGCCTTATTGCCATGTTTGGCAACTGGAATACCGCATCCTGCAATTACAAAGGCGCTTGCTGTCGAAATATTATAAGTGCCAAAACCATCACCGCCAGTGCCGACAATATCCATCGCATCGTCGCTTGCCTGAATTGTCAGCGCCTTGTCGCGCATAACCCTTGCCGCCGCGGCGATATCATCAACCTGTTCACCGCGCATTTTCAGCGCGATCAAAAAGGCCGCCATCTGGGCTTCGCTGACATCACCATCCATAATTGCGGTAAAACAGGCCTGAATCGCGCTTGGGCTTGGCCGTTCGCCAGCGATCAGCGCTGTTAAAGATGATTTTACAATGTCAGACATGACCCATGATTTCCTTTATCGGGGATTTCCTAATATTAGGGCGGTTTGTGCTAATCTTGAAGCTTTGCAGCCTTATAGTCTTGGGCAAAGTGCCAATTTCTTGAGCCAGACTATATTGTTCAAGACCGCGCAATGCAAGGCATGGCTGCCAATTCGGCATGGCTGATTATCAAGTGGCAAAGCTGGCGCAAATCTGGCCGCACCATAAAAACCTTTAAACATGTCAAACTTGTCAGATGATTTCCACGAGGAGACGGGATCATGACACGAAAACAACTTGTCACAACAACCGAAATTGCCAAAATGGTGGTTCAGGACAAACGGCATTTTTTAAATCGTGGCGCGCGACATCTGCAAAAACCGCTTGGTGACATTGCCGGATTGACCAAATTGGGCTTTCACCTGATCGAGGTGCCAATCGGGTCGGCGTCTTGTGCCTTTCACCGGCATCTTTGCGAAGAAGAATGTGTCTATATTCTTGAAAGTGCCGGAACAGCGCGCATTGGTGATACGGTTTTGCAGGTCGAAGCTGGTGATTTTATTGCCTATCCGGCTGTGGGCGAGGCGCATGACATTCGCAATACTGGATCATCCGTTTTGAAATGCATCATTGCTGGCCAGCGGCTGGATTTTGATATTGTTGATTACCCTGAACAAGTACGGCGGCTCTATCCTGCCAATGACGAAAAGGGCGATCTGATCGATATGGCGGTGATTGTTCCCCGCCAATAACAGGCCATAAAACGTGAGCCGCAAATCTTGGGTGAGAAATCTAAGCGTGCATCTGATCAGGAAAGCGCTGGTCAAGCCGCAGAATTTGCGCCTCAAGCCGGTCAAGCGTTTCGCCCGACGTAATGCCATGACCGCAGATTTCAAGAAATTGTGCTAAAATCCGGTAACCTGCAACCGAGGCGATTGATTCTGGATGAAATTGAACGCCGTGAAGTTCGGCAGTATTATGCGAAACCCCCATGATCGCACCGGCTTTGGTGCGGGCGGTTATGGTCAATTCGGCGGGAAGGGTGGCCTCGGCAACCACCAGCGAATGATAGCGCGTCACGGGAAACGCATCAGGGCATAATGCCAGAACATCGCTTTTAACAGCATTACTTAGGGTTTTTTCGACCATTGATAATTTGCCATGTACCGGCGGATCAATCCGTTTGATTTCGGCACCAAAGGCCGCGGCAAGCGCCTGATGACCAAGGCAAATCCCAAGAAGCGGCGTTCCGGCATTTTTGGCGGCGTGGATCAAATCCATGGTAATGCCGGCGTTTTGCGGCGTTCCCGGGCCGGGTGAAATGATTATCCCTTCCAAATCGCGGGCAATCACTTCATTAGCCGACATCGCGTCGTTGCGCAGAATCTCGGCTTCTGCGCCAAGATCAGACAGGAAATGCCATAAATTCCATGTGAAGCTGTCGTAATTATCGATCAGAACGAACAAGATATTGCCCTTTTGGTAGCAGGTTAGGGATGAGACGGCTTATATCGCTTTTTTAATTTCTAGCATTTTCTTACAGGCTTTTGCCAACGCTGCCAAGTTTGCGAT
>Ga0255779_1003818_pt1 | contig 14864 bp, 9 predicted proteins | sample 011ome_21_FD_179977 | JGI IMG/M metagenome (GOLD analysis project Ga0255779, IMG submission 179977) | Coastal salt marsh microbial communities from the Groves Creek Marsh, Skidaway Island, Georgia - 011508AT metaG (version 2) | ecosystem: Environmental > Aquatic > Marine > Intertidal zone > Salt...
ACAACAACAACAACAACAAAGATGGCGGCATTCGAGGACGAACAACCGGAGTCCGAGTACGGCGCGGTGAAAAAAGTCTCCGGCCCAGTCGTGATCGCGGAGAACATGTACGGCGCAGCCATGTACGAGCTCGTCAGGGTCGGAGGAGATCAACTCATCGGGGAGATCATTCGGCTCGAAGGCGACACGGCGACGATTCAGTGTTACGAAGAAACGGCGGGTTTGACCGTCGGGGATCCGGTGCAACGGACGAGACAACCGTTGTCGGTGTCCTTAGGCCCAGGCGTGATGGGGAACATCTTTGATGGGATTCAACGGCCGTTGGAAACGATTGCGCAATTGAGCGGCGACTGCTTCATTCCGAGAGGGGTGAACGTGCCGGCGTTGGACATCGCGAAGACGTGGGAGTTCCAACATCCCAAAGGCGGAGAGAATAAGAGGTATAAGGTTGGCGACCACATTTCTGCCGGGGATATTTTTGCAGTCGTTCCGGAAAACGTGTTGATTAGTCACAAAATCATGTTACCGCCGAACGCGAAAGGGAAAATCACGTACTTGGCGGAGGAAGGCGAGTACGATTTGAAAGAGAAAGTTATCGAGGTCGAGTTTAATGGCGAGAAGAAGGAGTTTACGATGTTGCAGCAGTGGCCAGTGAGAGCGCCAAGACCGACGGCGGAGAAATTAGCCGCGAATCATCCGTTGTTAACCGGTCAGAGAGTGTTGGATATTATGTTCCCTTCGGTGCAAGGCGGAACGTGCGCGATTCCAGGCGCGTTTGGGTGCGGAAAGACGGTCATTTCGCAAGCGCTGTCGAAGTATAGTAACTCTGACGGCATTATTTACGTCGGTTGTGGTGAACGAGGGAACGAGATGGCGGAAGTGTTGTACGAGTTCCCGGAGTTGACGATGACGTTGCCGGACGGTTCGGAAGAAAGCATCATGAAGCGAACGACGCTGGTGGCGAACACGTCGAACATGCCAGTCGCGGCGAGAGAGGCTTCGATTTATACCGGGATCACCTTAGCAGAGTATTTTAGAGACCAAGGGTATAACATCTCTATGATGGCAGATTCCACGTCTCGATGGGCCGAGGCGTTGAGAGAGATTTCAGGGAGATTAGCGGAAATGCCGGCGGATTCTGGTTATCCGGCGTATTTAGGCGCCAGATTGGCATCGTTCTACGAGAGAGCAGGAAGAGTGAAGTGTTTAGGTTCGCCGTCGAGAGAAGGTTCCGTGACCATCGTCGGCGCGGTTTCTCCTCCGGGCGGGGATTTCTCCGATCCAGTCACCTCCGCAACCTTAGGTATCGTCCAAGTCTTTTGGGGTTTGGATAAAAAGTTGGCGCAGAGAAAACACTTTCCTTCCGTCAACTGGTTGATTTCGTACTCGAAATACAACAACGCGTTAGAACCGTTTTATGAGAAGACGGATCCGACGTTTTTGAAGACGCGCGCGAAAGCTCGGGACGTTTTACAAAAAGAAGACGAATTGAACGAAATCGTTCAATTAGTCGGTAAGGATTCGTTAGCAGAGAGCGATAAAATTACGTTGGAAACTGCCAAGTTTTTGAAGGAGGATTTTCTTCAACAAAACTCGTTCACGCCGTACGATAAGTACTGCCCGTTTTACAAGTCCATCGCGATGTTGAAAAACATCGTCTTGTTTTACGATTTATCCAACGCCGCGGTTGAGAGAACACAAATGACCGACGGAGCTAAGATTACGTTTAACGTCATCCAAGCGCGAATGGGAGATTTGATGTATAGAATTGCCAGTCAAAAGTTTGAAGACCCGGGGGATGGAGAAGACGTGGTGCAACAAAGATTGACGCAATTAGAAACCGATTTGATCGACGCGTTCAGAGCGTTGGAGGACGAGTTTAGATAAAAAAAGAGAAGAGAGAGAGAGAGAGAGAGAACAATAAAGAGAGAGACAAAACACCAAATGTAACTATATACACGTATTATTCCATAACATCGTAGATTTTATACTTTATATTACAACAGAAAAGAATGCTACTAATATATTTTATAGTTTATATGGGCAACTCCTTGATCTCGACGCCGGTGGCCACGAGAAACTCAAGCTTCCGTTTTAAGTCGGATTGAGAAATCAACCAGTCTCTCTGATCGAGCACAGGAGGGAGCGTGGTCGTGTCTGGAATTCCAAACGGGAGTTTTTCAATCCAGGATTTACAACCGCCGTACTTCTCCACGTCCGCCGGTAACGCGTACTCGTCCTTCGGCAACACGTACGCTCGCACCTCTAAAATCGAATACGGTTCGTTCGGTTTATAATTCACCCGAGATACGATTTCATCCTCTCGCAACGCGTGAAATTTCTCCAAAGCTTTAATCACGCTCTTATCGGAGGTTTGCCACGCTCGAGTTATTCGACAGACGATCGAAAATGGCACCGAGTCGCCTTTCTTCATATCGGGCATTGCGTCGCTTTCGCCCCCATTATTGGCAGAATGAAACGACGTCGGGAATATGACAAACTGATTCTCCAAAATCTGAAACCCACCGTTGTTGTTGTCGTTGATCCCTCCTTTTCTGAATAACAAGACTTGTTCGCCTCGTTCGATCGCTTTCTCCGTTTTCGACCACTCTTTTAAGGCTGTTTTTGCCGTCACGCACTCTGTTATCGCGATGGATTTGTTGTTGTTTCTTCTTAACTGTCTTCTCGCATAAAAAGACGACGTGGAACGAGAGCCACGCGTTTTTTTCAAAAAGCATCTTCCTCCAACATCATCATTCTTTCCTCCTCCTCCAAAGAGATGATTTTGAAGAAGAAAAGAGGAAAAACCGATAGAAGACGACGATGCAGACGACGACGAGGTGAACATTATTACTATTATTTCTGAAGAGTTGTTCTTTCGATCTCTTGTAGTTTGTGTGCGTCGACGCTTACTATATAATAAAGAAATTTCATTCATCAACTTCCGTATCTTTTTTTTGGTTTTGGTGCAAAATAAGCCAGACGACAGTTGACGATTGAGGAAAACAACGCGTGTGTTTTGGAGGACTTTTTGAAAATCCCACAAACTTTATTATACTAATTGTATATCAAAATGAACACGAAAGAAGACATGAAAGAACAACGATCGTCGACGATGTCGGGGTTGTTATCGTGGCTGAGCGAAGTCACGAACCAGCGTTCTTCTATCGCGTCCGTGAAAGAGCTGAAGTCGTGCTCGGTGCTCCTCGTTCTGTGCGAGAATTTACTCTCGAAAGAGCAGGATTTGACGAAGAGAACGAAGAAGACGAACGATGATGATGATGATGATTATGATGATGATAATAATAATAAGAATAAAAGCCCGTCGGATTCGGTGTTGCTCCACGTCGCCTTGGACGAGTTGAATGTTGGCGGAGAATACGTGAAAGCGGTGTTAGAGGAAGACGAGTTTGGTATTCTGGAAGTTATTCAAAAGTTGAAAGAGAAGTACGATTTGAGAGAGGAAGTTGAAAAGTTGTCGAAGGATTTTTTGCACGGTTACGACGACAAAAAGGGAGAAGAAGACGCGAAGGAGGAGGAGGATAATGAGGAAGAGGACGAAGACGACGACGATGTATTTGGAACGAGAGATGGAGACGCGTTGGACGAGCTCGATGATTTAGGCTTTGATCACATCGTCGCGCCGAACGCGAGAGGTTCGTCTTCTACTTCGTTACCTCCCGCTCCTCCAAACGTCTCGTCGCCGGTGAAGTTTATCAACGCGTTTTCATTGTTAGGCGGCGAGAGGACGTTCGAGACGTCGCCGCCGTTTAAGAATTCAAATGCTAACAATATTATCACGCGAAGAAATGATGATGAAGAGGATAGAGAGGAAGATGGAAATTATTTGTTTGAACGAAGATCACCCATACAGCGCGCGCCGAGTTTTATGCGATGGAATAAAAGCACGGAAGAAGAAGAAGAAGAAGAAGAAGAAGAAAACGAAGAAAATCAAGTGTCGAGCGTTTCGAAAGTGAGGAGAAACCCCGAACCTTTGGCGTGGTTTTCGCCGCTCAATCCGGACGAAGCCGCGGTATCGAAAGCGGAAACGAAACTCTCGGTTGCTGAGATTGCTTTGCTGAGACGAGGAAAAGCGTCTTTATCTTCGTCATTTGCGTCTGGAGAGAAGAAAAAAGTAAATAAAACCTCCTCTCCGTATTTTGCGAAGAGTGCCGAGCGATTGAGACGCGCTTCGTCACCATCGGTATCACCATCCTTCTCGAAAGCATCAGCAAACGTTGGAAAACGAACGAACGCGTCTGAAATTAAAATAGCGCTGAAATTTGGAGCCTTGGCAGGCGAAAGCGATCAGATGAAACGTCTTCGAAACGAAGCGTTGCAAGCGTTGGAAACTGAAAACGCTCCGGGGGCGAAGCATCAATTCATAATCTTGTTCTCGGAAACCAGTGAAAACTCGAAAACCTATCGCGGTTTGTATAAAGTGAGCAAAAGCGAAAGTACCGGCGGCGATGGAAGAAACGTCGACGGCGTCGCCTTGCGAAAAATCCACGGCACGAGCGAGAAAGTTCCAGATGCGTTGCGCTCCAGTCGAATCTTGAAAACGTTAAAGTTCAACCTCGCTTCCAAAATGTGGCACGCGCTGCACGACGAAGTCGACGCGAACGCGATGGCTGTCGTTTTAAAACCACCAAAAAAGAAAAAATGATGATACTGTGCATACACATTGCGCACTCGCGCGTTATTAGGAGAAAGTTATAGAATTTATACATCCACGCGATTGATCATCATCGTAACGGTTGATAGCGAGACGATAGCTCTGTTTAATAATACTAGTATTATGACTTGAAGGAAGTCTGGACCCCTCGAAAGAGAGGGAGGACGACCACCACAAATGTGAACACCTAAAAAGAACAAAAAAGAAAAAAAACGCATGCAAAAAAAGTTTGAAACCACCAAAAATTGCTTCATTTCACTCCACTTCTTCGATGCCCATCCACACCTTCGCGGACTTCAAGAAAAAGTCCACGTACAACAACAATAAGTATAAGAAAAAGAAACCAAATCCACCGTCGAATGAGGTGAAAAATGCGCCGTGCACGCGTTGTGGACGTTCCACGCACCTCGCGTCTTCGTGTACGAATAAAACGCACATCGACGGTTCTAAAATCGCAAAAGAAGAGAAATATTGTCGAGATTGTGGAACGGATATCTCGGATGCGCCAAAGCATCACAAGCAGTGTTACGATTGTTTCAAAGGTATAGAGAAGCCGGTGTGGGAAAAGTTGAGCAGAGGGGAAAAGAGAGTGAAAGGCGCGAGTTTAATGACGAAGGAGGAGATTCGAGAGATGGAACGAAAAGACGACGATGGAATCGAGAAGGAGAAGGAAAAGAAGGAGAAGCCGAAGAGGACGAACAACGCGTTCGTGGACATGTTCGATTGGAGCAGACCGAGTAAGAGTTTGGAGAAGAGTTTGAAGAAGAATGAGAACGAGGAGGGAGAAGAAAAGGACGAAGAGTCGCCGATGTTTGCAGGGAGAGACGTCAATCGAGAGAAGTTGACGAAATCCTACGAGCAAACCGAACTCGCTTGGAACGAAGAGAGTAAGAAGAGAAAGTTGGAGGAAGATATGAAACCCATTGTGATAGACGACGACGTTGTTGACGACGAGAAAGAGAAGGAGAGGAAGAGGAAAGTTGAGAGGAGGAGAGTGATGTTGGAACGCGCAAAGAAACGGTTGCTTGGGTTTCGAGAACCCGCTGACGAGAAGGACAAAAAAGAAGAAGGGAATACGAGCGCAGAAGAGTGGAATGCGAACGAGAATCCGTTTTGGCAGCCGCCCATGTACATCCCTGCGGAAGGGCCGTGCGCGGAAGATTTTCAAATATCTACGGACGAGTACGTAGAAGTTCGAGACATGGGATTGCAGTGGCTCGGAAAGTATCGCGCGTGCTTAGATACCGGGAACGGTGGGTGTACGTTGATTCAAAAGCACATCGCGCAAACGCTCGGTCTGTGCGATGCGTTAGGACGTCCGACTGAGTCGAGATGGGAGAAACAAGCCGTGCACGGTGTCGTCGCGGGTGCGTCAGAAATGATTTACTGCTGCACGTTGACGTACCGATTGAAAGGAAAAGAGATTACTTGCAGAGCCGGTATTACGCACGCGCGAATTGGTTGCGATTTGCTCATCTCGAGGCGAGAAATTCAAGAGTTTGAGCGGTCGGGATACACGTTCCGGGCCTGAGCGGAACTCTTTAGTTAGATTAAAGCAACGCCGCGTCGAACAGATGCGTGTAAATTAAAACAATACAATAATAAATACGTTTACAAAAAGTAATAAATAAAGCTAATGAAGCAAGAGCGGGAACGATCCGACGATGCATCCTATGGTTACTCCCGTCATCGCCCCGCCTAATCTCGCCACCACCACCCGCATCTCTTTCGCCTGGCCCGTCGTCATCGTCACCTCTTCCGTCAATCCAAACTTTGCACACCAATACTCAATCTTATTCGCCAACCCGACGCCGCAGACGTCGGACAACGTGTTCCCAATCGCCGCGGCCGCCATCGTTGATAAACCCAGCGACAGTCCGACCGATGATTCAATAGTTTCCCCAAACGCAAGCATCAAAGCGTTATCTAAAAAACCAAACCCGATGAACGGGTACATCTGCGAAAGCGCCACCGATTTAAGCTGCGCGTAGGTGATCTCTTTACTACTCCCGCTACTCCCGCTACTCCTCTGCTCTCCGTCCTCGTTTCCTACTTCCGGCTCCTGCTGTAAATGTCGCCACAAAAATGCCCGGTGAAAGTTTTGAAACTCTTGCGGCGTTAACATTTTATCCCCGTCGCTATCGAACGCCGCGAACAACTTCTTCTCCTTCTCGGCTAAAATTTTCCTCTCTTCTCCTCCTTTTCCGAACAGACTTTGAAACACGTCTCGTTTCTCCTCGGCGGTTAACGACAAGAACTGCTTGAGGATATCGTCGACTTTAGTAGTAGTATTAGGAGAAGAAGAAGACGTCGACGCTGACGAGGAGGAAAACATCCTCTCATGTCTCCTCCTCCTTTTCGCGTCGTTAATGTTGTTCTCTTTTCTCATCATCATCATCGGGTAATAGGTATTGACGCTCTTCTTCTCATCATCATCATCATCGTAAAACACATCACCTCTTAAACCCGTCGTCGTGAACGACGAACTCTTCTTCACCAGAGAAAAGAACAACTCGGAGGACGACGAGTGAGAAGCGGCGCGTCTTCTCGACGCACTTCTTAACATCATCGTCATCATCGTCTTTTATTTTCCAAGAACATTCTGAGGGGAAACTTCTTTTTTATTCGTCACTTGAAATCACACATCACGTCACACGTCAAATGGCGCGAGGATTATCTCGCGACCTCGCTCGCGAAAAGAACGCCAAGAAAGGCAGCAACGATAAAAATGCGAAAGGGAACAAAGAATCGTTAACGCCCGCGCAAAGAGCCGAAAGAGACGCGAAAGCGATGGCGGAGAAAAAAGCTTTAAAAGAGGCACAAAAAGCGAAGGATTTAGCCACCGGGAAGTTGACTCCCGAGCAAGTGAAAGAGGAAGAGATGCGGAAGGCGAAGATGCGAGAGAAGCAAAAGTTGAGTCAGTTTGCGAGTAATAATCCACTGTTGGCGAAGAACTTAGTGAAGAAGTGATAACTCTCCTCCTTCTCCTCCTCCTCGCGCGTTTATATGTAATAGAAAATTGAATTCAAAGTCGGGTGTCTCGTCACAAAATACGCGTAAGCACTTAAGCGCGCGAAACTCTGATTCTCTCTCTCCTGCGCTCTCTTTCTTCTCGAACCAAGATGAACGCGAAATCGAACGCTCATCAAAACGAAACGTCCGAACACGCGTCGTCTGAAATGTTTCTCCCTTCGCGACTCAACGCTTTGCGCGAACAGCTTTTAAGAGCAGACGAGAAAAACGCAGAACTCGAACGCGAGAGAAAAGCGAAAAAGGAAGAAGAAAAACTCTCGGAAGCGCACACGAGGGAACTCGAACGCGAGTTAAAATTTATGCGTGAACTCAACGCGAAGATGACGAACGATTTCATCGAAGTCGAAGCCGGGAGAATGCGATTGAGAGTGGAAGTCGATCGGTTACTGTTCAACGAACAAAGAAAAGAGAAAACGCTCCAAGTTTTGAAAGAAGAAGTGGAAAGGAAAGCGGAAACGAACGCGAGAGAGATACAAGAGCAGATGGAAAAGGAGAAAGAGAAATTGCGAGGGAAGATGGATGGAGATGTGCTCGTGAATGCTCTGATAGGGAAGCTTTTCGCGAAGGATGAAGAAGAAGAGTTGGAAGAAGGCGCTTCGTCGCCGACGAAAACGGGAGAGGAGGACGAGCGAAGCGAACGTCTGCTTTTCCAACGCGCTTCGTTCGAACACACGCAAACCGCCAAACTCGTCTCCGATCTCGAATCACAACTCGTTTTAGCCAATAAACGCCTCATCGAGTGTGAAAAATTCCAATCCGAAACCGATTCGCAGCTGGTAAAAGATAAAGCCGAACTCGCAACCGCCGTCGCTCGGTTACAGTCTTTCGTCGAACGTCTCTCGAACTCCGAGAAGACGAAAGACGACGAGATCGCGCGGCTCAGACAAAAAAGAAGAGCGTTGGAGAAAGAGTTGGACGATTTGAGTCTCGAGTTGGAAAACTGCAGACAAAAAACATCTTCTGTTGCAAACTGCGAAAGAAAGTCGTAATAGCGGTGTGTGTGTGTTCTTTTAGGTACTCGTGGATTTTGCATCACATTCTCCATTTAATTTCCACCCAAATATTAATTACGACGCGACCTTCCACGCACGATGTCGTCGTCGACTCCGGAAACGCATCAGCAGCGAAACACTAACGATGTTCTCGCTTCCACCAGCTCTCCTTCGACGTCTTGGTACTCCTGGCTTCCTGCGATTTCATCCCCGTTCTCCTCCTCCTCATCGTCGAATTCTTCGTCCGCGTTTGCGTCGAATCCTTTAGGATCGATGATGATGAGCTCTTCTTCGTCTTCTCAACAACAACAACAACAAAACAGACGTCAAATTGCGAAAATGGACCAAGCCATCGCGAACAGATTTAAAAAAACCGGAGAGAAGTACAACGTGAAAGTCGTTTTGAGAGGCGATTCCGCCACTGGGAAAACCGCCTTGTTGAGAAGATTGCGAGGAGGCGATTTCATCTCCGAGTACCAGCCGACGAACGAGATAAAAACCGCGCACGTGGAGTGGAAAGCGAAAGGATCTTTACGAGACGAAATCATGTTGGAAGTGTGGGACGTGGTGGATAAAGCGAACGCGAGGAAAATTTCGGAGAGTTTGACGTTGGCGCATAGGGCGGCTTTGATGAACGGGCCGGTTGGCGAGGCCAACGGAGGGATCGAAGAAGGCGCGCACACGTTTCCGCTGGACGCGACTATGATTGATGTGTATTCAAACGCACACGCGGCTATATTTTGCGTAGATCCGAGTAAGAAGTGGACGTACGAGTACGTGTTGAGGGAGATTGAGAAAGTACCGACGCATTTGCCGGTGGCGATTTGCTTGAATTTTAGAGATTACCCAGCGTCGAAGAGGATTTTGCACATAGACGACGTCGAGCAGGAAGTGGCGAGATTGTTTTCTGAGACCAGGCCAATCCGACCGTTTGTATTTGAGACGAGCATGTTGAATAATTTCGGGTTGAAAGCGTTGAGCACGTTTTTACACGTCCCGTTTTTGTGTTTGAAACGCACGAATTTGGAGAGTCAGTTGAAACAGAATACGTCGCACATAGTTCAAGCGCAAGAGGCGTTGAGGACGATGAAAACGTCGGGCTCGTACGAGCAACATCAGAGAAAGATTGAAGATTCTCACGAGGCGAAGATGGCGCATGAACGAGGTAACGTCGGGGGTGGTGAAGCACCTTCGGCGGGAGTCGCGGCGCCTGCGACGGTGCGAAAGCAAAGTAGTTTTAGCGGCGGTGGTGGTGGTGGTGGTAGTAACAAGGATAAAGATGAAGACGCGCTTACGTTTGCGAAGCTATCAAACACAAAGATTGGTGAAGTTCCATTGGTTTTAGCGTCGGCGGCGATATCGTCGGCGTACGCTGGCGTTTCAGCTGTCGCTGCTCAAACGCCCGCGGAGCTTGCCGAAAATCTCGCGAAGAACGCTAAACAGTTTGCGACGCTTGGTTTAGCCGGAGAGGGTAAACAGAAAAACTCAAACTTCAAAGAATCGACCGAAGAGGAGTTGAAGGTGAAGGTGTTGCCACAGTTTTCGCATTTGCCCGGCGGAAAAGTAAACGCCGTCGGCGGGAAGCAAATCGAAGAACCGCTCGGCGCGATGGAAAAGCTCATTTTGGACGCGGCGGAAAAGAAGAATGGAGGCAAAGACGACTTTTTCGACGACGACGACGACGACGATAGCGATAATGATCGAAACGGAAGAGATTGGGACGACGACGGAACGCCGAAAAAGTCCACTGCGATTCGTATGGATGGATGGGACGATTCAGACGACGACGACGATGACGATGATGAGAAGACGAAGAAAGTGAGTTCGCCAACGAGCGCGGAGTTTATTCGAACCGTTCCAAAAACGGACCCGTTCTTTGGAGGCTCCAAATTAGTGAAGACGCCCGCCGATAAGGCGAAAGATGCCGAAGAGGTGCGGTTGAGAAGACAACGCGAAGAAATAGCCACGAGTGCTGGTTTGAAAAGTGGCGGCAAAGACGACGACGAAGAGGAGATCGACCAACTGGCGAAAGCTTTCGAGTACGAGGAAGTGAAAGATCCAAACTCGATCGATTCTTTTGCAGACGCTTTGCAGCCGACGCTCGGGTTTAAAACCAAGAACTCTCAGAGCATGTCTTCCACGGATTCTGTCTCGAAGAAAAAGAAGGAAAAGAAAGAGAAGAAGGAGAAAAAATCAAAAAAAGCCTCCAAGTGATGATGATGATGATGAGAGTAAAAGAGAAGTTCGCAATTAGATGATGATAATAATAGCATAATTTAGCCATGAAACGTAGCGTATGTGTATTTAGCAAGTGGTATTCTCTTTTAAAATGCGCGTTTCTCTACGAAAGTCTAGAATTACTAGTGGTGGTACATTACTTCTCCTTTTTTGCGTGCGCTCATAGCAGGTTCAAAGCTTTTGCTACTGCCCGAGGTCCTTTATATTTCTTGCCCTCTGGTGAAATAAAGTAATTTTCTGAAACGCCGTTGCGATAGTAGTGGATGTCAACGTCGTTCCATCCTTCGGGCAAAGTACCGTTTAAAGATTTGATGTAGCTACGTAACCTCTCGAGTGCGCGCTGAGCTTTTTCAGAATCCGTAATTGGAGAGGGAGGGGGTAAACGGTAATGAGTTTTAGACGTGCCGTTGTCGCCGTGCACTACCCACGAAAGTTGGCCTTTACGACACGCTTTTGCCATGTTCAAAAGCTCTCGATCGCCGTCTTGATAAAACAGCGAAGATTTTTGCTCGATCACATCGAATGATAGTACGGTTGCAACAAACCACTCGGGCGGATCTTCAAATTTCACAGAAATCATCTTTCCCGTCAATCGAGACGATATGTCGTCAGTCGTGAGAAGTTTTCTTTGAGTCGTGAGCGGCGACTTTATCGTGGTAAAATTTTTCGCATTCGTCGGTGTCGAGATTGTGAGCACAGAGTTAGGAGAGTTCTTCATCTTTTTAATCACCTTCTCACTTCCTTTCGACGTAATCGCATACGTGCCAGGCGAGACCCGTTTGTAAATGCCTTCTTGCATGCCTTTTAGCTGGACTGCACGCACAGTATTCAACTTGACCTTCTCTCTTTCAGAGAGATCCTTTGCGTGTATACCCTTTGCACCCGCTCTGACTATTGCGGAGTGCACGATTTGGTGTTTCAGAATCGACTCATTCTCTCCGTCCTCGTCCTCGCTCGACGAATCCTTCTCAGCGTTTTCTTCCTCGCGCTTTTTACGCTTTTTCTTCCCTTCCTCATAGAAATCTACCATCCGCGTCGTCGACGTTACTTTCTTCGTTTTTCGCGTTCTCTCGACTGTTTTCGCCTTCTTCTGCTTTTTGGTGTCGTCCGAGACGAGTTTCACCGTCAACAATTCGTCCGGTTTTAAAACGCAGGTTTCCGTGTCGCCGAACAACTCGTACCCTTCCTCTTCGTTTCCAAATTCTTCCACGTATACTCGTATTTCTTTCCCTCGTATTTCCTGGACTTTCCACAGCTGTCGCTCGACAAAGTCGCGTATGGTTGGACACGCAGACGAATCGATCTTCTCAACGAACTTGATACCCAGTGGCTTAATATGCACTTTAACTCGCGCGGAATACGAGGAAGAAGGAGGTCTTACCATCGTCGTTCTATCAGCGTTTTCGTCGGAGACTTTGACGGTATCGTCTCGAAGAGAGATGACTTTATCTTTGTTCGTCAACATGTTCGCCGGTAAAAATGTGTTCATGGTGCGTCGATTCGTTTTCCCCGAGGGGAGATTCAAGATATTTTATGGCGGAATGCAAAGACACTTATGTTTCAATAATATATTCTTCGTTCTTCATCTTTTTAATCACCTTCTCACTTCCTTTCGACGTAATCGCATACGTGCCAGGCGAGACCCGTTTGTAAATGCCTTCTTGCATGCCTTTTAGCTGGACTGCACGCACAGTATTCAACTTGACCTTCTCTCTTTCAGAGAGATCCTTTGCGTGTATACCCTTTGCACCCGCTCTGACTATTGCGGAGTGCACGATTTGGTGTTTCAGAATCGACTCATTCTCTCCGTCCTCGTCCTCGCTCGACGAATCCTTCTCAGCGTTTTCTTCCTCGCGCTTTTTACGCTTTTTCTTCCCTTCCTCATAGAAATCTACCATCCGCGTCGTCGACGTTACTTTCTTCGTTTTTCGCGTTCTCTCGACTGTTTTCGCCTTCTTCTGCTTTTTGGTGTCGTCCGAGACGAGTTTCACCGTCAACAATTCGTCCGGTTTTAAAACGCAGGTTTCCGTGTCGCCGAACAACTCGTACCCTTCCTCTTCGTTTCCAAATTCTTCCACGTATACTCGTATTTCTTTCCCTCGTATTTCCTGGACTTTCCACAGCTGTCGCTCGACAAAGTCGCGTATGGTTGGACACGCAGACGAATCGATCTTCTCAACGAACTTGATACCCAGTGGCTTAATATGCACTTTAACTCGCGCGGAATACGAGGAAGAAGGAGGTTTTATTTCATCGGAGACTTTGACGGTATCGTCTCGAAGAGAGATGACTTTATCTTTGTTCGTCAACATGTTCGCCGGTAAAAATGTGTTCATGGTGCTTCGATTCGTTTTCCCCGAGGGGAGATTCAAGATATTTTATGGCGGAATGCAAAGACACTTTATGTTTCAATAATATATTCTTCGAGCGCATATACCGCAGTAGTACTACCACAAGTTATTATTATTTGTACAAAGTTTTCTTATGACTCTCTCGTTTCTCTCTCTCTCTCTCTTTCTCTCTCGCGCTAGCGTGCGCGTGCGTGCGCGCGTACACCTACATCCATCCGTCGTTTTGGTGCACGGTTAACTCCATCCTCTCGCCGCTTTTATTCTTAAACAGCGGCGGCAACGGAGACGACGCGTTGTCGTCTCTGTCGGTAGTGTTTCTGTTATTATATTCTCCTCCCTGTTGTTGGTTTATTTTCTCGTCGACGTTGGTGATCGCGTCGGTGATGATGGTATTAATATTAGTAGTATTCGTCAAAAACGAGTCGCTGAGGTTCGTCTCACCATCAAAGCTTCGTTGAAGAAAATAGTCGGGAGAGGCCTCCGGGGACCCGTACCCGTACGGAGTTGCTGCTGTTGTGGCTGCTGCTACTGCTGCTGTTTTATCCGACAGTCGTTGTGAATGCGTTTCTTTGCGATTCTTTGGCGGCGGAGTGCCGATGTCGTCGTCTTTATTGTACACTACCTTTCTCTTCTTCGCTGATTTCGGAAGCTTTGGGACGTTCAGAGCGCGCGCGACTTCAACTTTCGAGCGATATTTTTTCCCCTCTGGCGAAAAGAAGTAGTGATCGACGTGTCCAGTTAACGCAGACTGGCCGCTCTGACGCACTTTAACTTGCACGGACCAGTTGCCTTCTAATTTTCCGCCACAAGAAGTAATGTAGTCTCTCAATATATCAAGGGAAGACGTTTCGTCGACCAACTTGGCTTGCAAAGTCAAAGGCTTTCTTGCTACCAGCGGCCAAGATATTTCGTTGCCTTCAATAGCCTCCTCTAAATTGATATCTTCCCTTTCACCGAGCGTGGCATCGTCGAGGTCGTCCGCTGGGTACCACAGTTTCGCGGTGGAGTTGTTCATATTCAAAATTTCACCGTCGAACCATTCTCCGGTATCTGGCCATAAGACTGATATCCACTTTCCCTTCAGCGAAGGACCGATATCGCCCGAAGTGAGAAGATGACGACGATTGTGATGAACTTGGTCATCCTTGTCATCGCCGTCTCCGTGGATGTGCCATGGACAGGTTTTTGCAGGATACGGGCACATAACTTGCTTGTTCGTGGGTGCACCGCAAGCAACTTCGCCCGGTTTCAGCACGATGCTCGATTTCATCAAAGGCGTAACTTCTTCAACCTCCTTTTCTTGTCTTTCGACGGTGGCGTCCTTGCTCCTACCGCGGCGAGCTTCATCATTCACTTTCTTCTCTTTTTCAAGTTTCTCGTGCTCTTCGTGGCGCCTTTTTTCTTCCTCCTCTGCCATTTTCTTCTTAGCAGCTTGCAATCGAACCTCTTCCTCCATCTTTCTCGCAGCTTCTAATCGCGCCTCTTCAATTTGTTTTTGTCTAGCTGCTTCTACTTTCTCGCGCTCAGCCGCTGCCTTCTTTTCTTGCTCGGCTTTCATCTTCAAGGCTTCTTCGA
>Ga0255779_1003821_pt1 | contig 14859 bp, 10 predicted proteins | sample 011ome_21_FD_179977 | JGI IMG/M metagenome (GOLD analysis project Ga0255779, IMG submission 179977) | Coastal salt marsh microbial communities from the Groves Creek Marsh, Skidaway Island, Georgia - 011508AT metaG (version 2) | ecosystem: Environmental > Aquatic > Marine > Intertidal zone > Salt...
AGCGCCTGTTGTGCGCGCTCGAAAGGGGCACTACCGCGAGCTGTTCGAGCAGATTGTTCGAATGGGATTTGTCCGCGCCCGCGTCGACGGTGTGATTGTAGAGGTAAGTAGTGGATTTAGACTGGACCGCTACAAGACGCACGATATTGAGATTGTTGTGGACCGTATCCGGGTAGCTGCTACTGCCGAGAATAGGATTGCTCAGAGTGTTGAAACGGCGATGGCCCATGGTAAAGGCACGATCGCAGTCATTGATCTGGACAGTCAAGAATTGGCCTATTTTTCGCGACAACTTATGTGTCCAACTACGGGTATTGCCTATCAAGAGCCAGAGCCAAATACCTTCTCATTCAACAGTCCTAAGGGGGCTTGTGTAAAATGCGACGGTCTTGGAACAGTGAAGGAAGTCAATTTAGATAAGGTCATACCGGATCCTAAAACCACCATCCGAAAAGGCGGATTTGCACCCGTTGGCGAATACAAGAAAAATTGGATTTTCAACCAACTAGAAATCATCGCACTTAAACACGGGTTCGATCTAGATACAGCTATCGAGGATATTCCAAAGGAAGCCCTCGATATTATCCTTTACGGGACCAATGAGGTCATGACTATTGACCACAAAGCTATTGGCGTTACAAAAGAGTATAAAGTCAACTTCGAAGGTGTGATCAACTTCATAGGTTCACAATCGCAAGAGGCTAAGAGTCGTGCTATCCAGCGCTGGGCGGATGATTTCATGGAAAATGTGGAATGTTCGAGCTGTAAAGGTGCTCGTCTCAAGCGCGAAAGCTTGCACTTCAAAGTTGCCGGCCAAAGCATCAGCGATGTCAGCACCATGAGCCTTGTTGATTTCTCACATTGGGCACACAGTCTCGAAACCAAATTAGGCCAAAAAGAATGGACCATTGCCGAGGAAATCGTGAAAGAACTAAAGGCTAGAACGGCCTTCTTACTTGACGTGGGTCTGGGCTATCTTAATTTGAACCGCAGTGCTCGCAGCCTAAGCGGTGGCGAGGCACAACGCATTCGACTGGCCACTCAAATTGGATCGCAGCTGGTCAATGTACTCTATATCCTCGACGAGCCGTCGATTGGCTTGCATCAACGAGATAATGCACGACTTATTCAGAGTCTAAAGCAGCTCAGGGATATAGGCAACAGCGTTCTTGTCGTGGAGCACGATAAGGACATGATTGAAACGGCAGACTTCATTTTGGACATCGGTCCAAAAGCCGGAGTACATGGAGGAAACATTGTTGCCCAAGGAGGTATCGAAGATATTCGGGAAGCCGGCAGTATAACCGCAGATTACCTCAAGGGTATTCGTGAAGTACCTGTACCTGCAGAGCGCCGTACTCCAACTGGATACATTCAGCTCAAAGGAGCCACAGGTAATAACCTAAAGAATGTAAACGCGAAGATTCCGCTCGGCATTCTGACCTGTATTACCGGAGTTAGCGGCAGTGGTAAGAGTACACTGATTAACGGTACGCTCTACCCCATCTTGAACCATCTTATTTTCCGCGCAGTGGCGAAACCACAGCCCTATAAGAGTATTGAGGGTGCTGAACAGATTGATAAAATTATCGATATCGACCAGAGTCCAATTGGTCGTACGCCGCGTTCAAATCCCGCTACCTATACTGGTGTATGGTCCGAGATACGACAGCTTTTTGCCAACCTTCCTGAAAGCAAAATTCGTGGCTACAAGCCCGGACGTTTCTCTTTCAATGTGAAAGGCGGACGCTGTGAGACTTGTGAAGGTGGTGGTCTTCGCGTCATTGAAATGAATTTCTTGCCAGATGTTTACGTGCACTGCGAAACTTGTCAAGGTAAGCGCTTCAACCGTGAAACGCTAGAAGTTCGCTACAAAGGCAAGAGCATCAGTGATGTGCTTGACATGAGTATTGAAGATGCTTTGGAATTTTTCGAGCATGTCCCTAAGATCAAGTTAAAACTTAGCACGCTTGTCAATGTTGGCCTCGGTTACATACGTCTAGGACAACCGTCGACGACCTTGAGCGGTGGCGAAGCCCAGCGCGTAAAATTGGCCACAGAACTTAGTAAGAAGGATACAGGTAACACCATGTATATACTTGATGAACCTACAACGGGTCTTCATTTTGAAGATGTACGTGTGTTGATGGAAGTGATTCAAAAGTTGGTCAAGCAAGGAAATACGGTCTTGATTATTGAGCACAATATGGACGTTATCAAACAAGCGGATCACATTATTGACTTAGGACCAGAAGGTGGTTCAGGAGGAGGTGAAATAGTCGCTACAGGGACGCCAGAGCAAGTCGCGAAAAACAAGGACAGCATCACCGGGCAGTTTCTTGCACCAGAATTAAAGTAAGTGTCTAGAAGTCGGTACGATTTATGTACCTTATTGGGTAATAAACCTATTACCTATGAATGCAATGAAACGTAAAACCTGGACTGAGATTAAATCCGACGACAGTTGGGCGTTGTTTAAGATCATGTCTGAATTTGTGGAAGGCTACGAAAGCCTGCGTCGCATTGGCCCTTGCGTAAGCATCTTTGGATCTGCAAGAACGGACGCTACTGAACCGCAATACCTTCAAGCGGCGACAGATATCGCTGAGAAGCTGACGAAAAAGGGCTTTGGCATCATTACAGGTGGCGGTCCTGGTATTATGGAAGCTGCCAATAAGGGTGCCCAAAAAGGATCTGGACCGAGCGTTGGACTGAACATCGATTTGCCCTTTGAGCAGAGCAGTAATCCATACATTGACCCGGACAAAAATCTGAACTTCGACTATTTCTTCGCCCGCAAGGTCATGTTCGTCAAATACAGCCAAGCGTTTGTAGTCATGCCGGGAGGTTTTGGTACACTCGACGAGTTGTTTGAAGCAATAACGCTGGTGCAAACGGGTAAGATTGACCGCTTCCCTATCATCCTCTACGGTGCAGAGTTCTGGGAAGGCCTGAAAAACTGGGTAGATTCTACATTAAAAGGGACAGGAAAAATCAGCCCTAACGACACAGATCTCATTCGCATCGCCAACGGTGCAGATCAGGTCGTAGAAATCATTGAAGACTTCTACCAAGAGAAAGGATATACCACCAATTTCTAAGGCTGTAGCATAAGCGGGAAGGTATGTATCCCTTTATTCGATACGATTTTCAAGAGGTATTGTCCAGAAGCATAGCTGCGGCTAAGCTGCATCACTTCTTCGTGGACGGTGCCTCTTTCTAGTACCCTTCCACTTAGATCCGAGAGCACATATTTCGCGCGATCTATACCAGCAAGGTGAATGAATCCATTAGAAGGATTTGGGTACATAGTGATTGCAGGCAACTGCTCATCATCAACACCAATATTATTGACGTTTAACAACGCCACACGGAGCGTATCAAATACTCCAGGAAGCCAATTGTATGCCAGGTCCGCCGTAACAAAACCACTGAGCGAAATGGACACGGAGTCACCACCGCTTAAGGGCGTTCCTAAATCCGCTAATCCGTCGATGCTACTTAGGCCTTCGATATCCGCAACGTCAAACTCTACAATGGCGTTGCTCAGGGGTGCTCCTGTAATGCTGTCCACCACTTGAACGTGAACACGAGAGGCACTCACATATTCAGGCTCTAAAACAAACAGCCCTTCTTCGATATCGGAACAAATGATTTTTTCAGATTGGAAATACGGGTAAGCGCCCCAATTTCCGTTGAAGCCATTTCCGAAATAATTTGGCGAAGTGTCGTAATAGCCAACCTCAACAAGAAGCTCAGGAAACTTTGCATCCACAATCTGAACGCCCGAAGTGTAATAGGAAGTCACTACCCATTGCCCGTAGACGTGGGCATTGTGCGGAATCACTGTAGTACCGGGTAAAGATTGAATACGGTCCAATTCTGTCATGTTCGACAAATCGCTCACATCGTAAGCTGTTAAGAATGCACCGCCTACCTCATCCGTAGCGAACAACGTCTGGTTGTCGTCGCTGATCCAAGTATTGTGGGTAAAAGCATTTGGTGTGCCCTTTGATGCCATCATATAGGAGCTGTCTTTGGTAGCAACGTCCACCACGACATAAAGCCCTTCGTAAACGGCAGAACCCCATAAGGTATCGCCTCGAACCATTCCGTCATGGAGGTAATACGTATCCCACATACCTACGTAGGTAGGGTTCCATGGATCATCATTCAAATCAAAGATGAGTGCCCCACCCTCGCGGATATTAGCCCCAAAAAGGTAGCAGAAGCCGTTTTCATCAATATACAGATTGTGCGCAGTCTTGAGCGTGTCGTACCCGCCCATGGTATCTGGAATAGCATAGTTGATCGTTTTGTACCTCGGTGTCGATTGATTCACACTATCGAGATCAATAATCAACAGTCCGTGTTCAGGAATGGTATTCCAAGCAAAGGGGTTGTCGTGAGTGACATAGGCATAGTGCTCCCAGGTCTTCAGATCGCGCCAAATACTGTACGGACCTTGGATAAATTGCTTTTTCTGAGGCTGGTTACTGCTGATTTCAACAATACTCACTCCAGCCGTGGTACCCACTAGGGCATATTCCGTCCCAACAGAGTCCGTGTACCCCCAGATATCACTATTGTCATTCATGTAGGTCGAACGACCGAGTAATGACATATTTAAACTTGATTGACCGAATACAAAGCCTCCTAAGGCTAGGGTAAGTAGGAGGAGTGTTTTTCTCATGTTAAAAGTCTAAAGTTATCTGTGGCGGCTCGTCCTCCCCTTCAAACGGTTTGGGTGGCGGAGGAGCTACAGCTGGAGGTCTATCCTCAACAATTGGACCATCCAATACAGGTTCACTGACTTCAACAGCAGTTTGTGGCTCTGGTTCAGGCAATGGGTCCAAACCTACGATCTTGTTGAGCATATCGGTGGTGAGTTGATTGCCCTTTGCCGAAATTCCTTTCACCGCAATAAACTCACTCAGTACTACTTTCTCAGGATCTTTCGCTTGTCCCCCTTGTTTGCGGTAGACCATCTCAATCACCGGTTGGGTAGCATTTGACAAATAACTTAGCTCACTCTTTGCATGAGCCGTAATGATGTTTGTTTCTCGGTCACCACCCTCCCATTCGAAGCGCTTCACAAAGTACCTCGCTTTCTCGCCGTCAAAATATACCGCGCTAATAGGACGGTCGGCCTCTAGTTTTTCAAGGTAAATCATATCCGCATCGAAATGCAAGGACAATTCCGGCACGATCACTTTAAGGGTACCGTTCTTCAAGCCAATCAGCAACCTGTCTTCGCCTTTAAAGCTTCCCAACAAGCGACCGCGTTCGTCACTGTTCAGTCGTTGTACGGTAGGGTCAAACCATACCTTACGTGCCTCAAGGGTGCTCTCACCCTTCTCCTTAAGTTCGATACGCTTCACTGGGAACTTGGTGACTATATTTCCTTTGGAAGCACGACCTTTAATGGCTAAATCTGCAAAATCAAGGTCAATTTTCAATTTTTTCAGCTTCGCAAGTTGACGCAACAACACCTGAACCTTTTCCGCTTCTCCATTAGGATTCACAGTCAGGTAGGTGATTTTAGAATTTGCATAACCCTGGGTAATGTCGTACTCGCGGTCTCGGGTGATTGATTTAACGATGAAACGCTTCACATAGCTCACCTTCGATTTTCCGTCTAAATAAACGGCATTGTATACCGTTCGTTCGTCGCCTTTCTTCCAGACAGCAACGTATAAAATATCCTTACCGAAGAATGCCTTGTCTTTCACCTTGCTCACCGAATACTTACCGTCACGACGAATGACGATGATGTCATCGATATCCGAACAATCGGCCACATATTCGTCGCGCTTCATGGTGGTACCTACGAAGCCTTCTTCCCTATTGACATAAAGTTTTTGGTTACGGATGACCACTTTTGAGGCTTCCACGCTATCAAAGGTGGCAATCTCCGTCTTACGCTCTCGATGCTTACCAAACTTATCCTTAAGGTCCTTAAAGTAGGCAATAGCGAACTCTACCAGGTGCGCCAAATCGTGCTTAACTGCATCAATTTTACCCTCTAGTTCAAGAATTTTATCGTTCGCCTTATCTGTGTCGAACTTCGATATGCGCTTGATTTTGATCTCAGTCAATCGGACAATGTCTTCTTGAGTCACTTCACGCATCAAATGGCCAATGTGCGGCTTGAGACCTTTTTCTATAAATTCAAGTACTTGTTCCCAAGTCTCGGCCTCCTCAATATCACGGTAGATTTTCTTTTCAATGAAGATGCGCTCAAGGGATGCAAAGTGCCATTGCTCTTGGAGCTCACCCAATCGAATCTCAAGCTCAGCCTTCAATACCTGCTTAGTAGCTTCCGTAGAACGACGTAGGATATCAGACACGCCCAAGAACAACGGAGTGTCCTCATGAATACTACAGGAAAGCGGTGCTATACTTACCTCACAGTTGGTAAATGCATAAAGCGCATCAATAGTCTTATCTGGGCTAATACCGTTCGGAAGGTGGATCAGGATTTCTACATTCTCCGCGGTATTGTCCTCTATCTTTTTAATCTTGATTTTCCCTTTATCGTTGGCCTTCAAGATGGAATCAATCAAGCTCTGTGTGGTGGTCGAATATGGAATCTCTGAAATCACCAAGGTATTCTTATCCTGCTGCGAGATTTTGGCACGAACACGAACTCTAGAACCTCGCAGACCGTCTTGGTAGTTGGAGAAATCCGCTTGACCGCCCGTTGGGAAGTCCGGGACCAATTTGAACGATTTGCCCTGCAACACCTTCACCGAAGCATCGATTAGCTCGTTAAAGTTGTGCGGTAAAATCTTTGTACTCAAACCAACCGCAATACCTTCCACACCCATCGCAAGAAGCATTGGGAATTTCATCGGCAAGTGCAAAGGCTCGTTCGCACGGCCGTCGTAAGAAAGCTGCCAGTCGGTCACCTTAGGGCTGTAGGCCACGTGTAACGCAAATTTCGTCAGACGCGCCTCGATGTAACGCGGAGCAGCCGCGCCATCACCGGTAAGAATATTCCCCCAGTTTCCTTGACAATCTATGAGCAAGTCTTTTTGCCCCATCTGCACCAATGCATCTCCAATAGAAGCATCCCCGTGCGGGTGAAAGCGCATGGTTTGACCAATGATATTGGCCACCTTGTGGTAGCGACCATCGTCCATCTCCTTCATTGCATGAAGCAAACGGCGTTGTACAGGTTTCAAACCATCATTCAATGCTGGAACAGCACGCTCAAGGATTACATACGAAGCATAATCCAAGAAGTAATCTTCGTACATCCCGGAGACCCGTGTAATACGAGTGCCTTCTTCGAGCCCTTGGTCCGATTGCATTTCCGGGCTAGGCCCGTCCATTTGTGGATCTAATTCTTCGCTCATCAGTTCAGAAATTCTTCTTCAAGGTTTTTCTCAACCCTTAGATTTTCAATGATAAATTCTTGACGCTTTGGCGTGTTCTTACCCATGTAGAAGGTCAACAAGTCTTCAGAACGGTAATCCTTACTGATCATCACAGGCTCCAAGCGAATATCCTGACCGATAAAGTGCTTGAACTCGTCCGGTGAAATCTCACCCAAACCTTTGAATCGTGTAATTTCTGGTTTTGGCCCTAACGACCCAATGGCATCGTTCTTCTCCTCGTTGGAGTAACAATAGCGCGTTTCTTTCTTGTTACGTACACGGAACAAAGGCGTTTGCAGAATGTACAAGTGACCTTCTTTCACCAATTCCGGGAAGAACTGCAAGAAGAAAGTGATCAGCAGCAAACGTATGTGCATCCCATCGACATCGGCATCCGTAGCAATGACCACATTGTTGTATCTCAAATCGTCCAGGCCTTCTTCAATATTCAAGGCAGCTTGCAACAAGTTGAATTCTTCGTTTTCGTACACCACCTTCTTGGTAAGTCCAAAACTGTTCAATGGCTTACCCTTCAAGGAGAATACCGCTTGTGTATTCACATCACGACTCTTGGTGATCGATCCTGATGCACTGTCCCCCTCGGTGATAAACAATGTCGTTTCCAACCTTCTATCGCCTTTCGGGCTCGCTTTCTTATCGTTCAAATGCACACGGCAATCTCTCAACTTCTTATTGTGAAGGGATGCCTTCTTCGCCCGCTCGCGGGCCAATTTCCGTATACCTTGAAGGTCCTTCCGCTCGCGCTCCGCACGTTGAATCTTCTTCAAGATAGCCTCTGCAACATCTGCATTTCTGTGCAGGAAGTTGTCAAGCTCCTTCTTTATGAAGTTGATCACATACGTTCTCACGTGAATCTCGCCCGGAGCCATTTCAAGCGACCCTAGTTTGGTCTTCGTCTGAGATTCAAAGACCGGCTCCATCACCTTCAATGAAATCGCACCAATAACACAGCTGCGAACATCAGAAGCATCGAAGTTCTTCCCATAAAAGTCTCGCATGGTGGTCACTAGTGCCTCACGAATTGCGTTTTGGTGTGTACCCCCTTGCGTGGTGTGCTGCCCATTGACGAAGCTGTAGAACTGTTCACCTTGCATGCGCTCACTGTGCGTCAATGCGACCTCGATATCATCGCCCTTGAGGTGAATGATATCGTGCAGCGTGTTTCCATCTAAATTGTCTTGCAGCAAATCCTTCAGACCGTTCTCGCTATAGAATTTCTCGCCGTTCAAATACAGCGTTAAGCCAGGATTCAAATAGGCGTAGTTCCAGAGCATCTTCTCGACGTATTCGAGAATATAGCGGTAATTAACAAAGATCTCTGGATCCGGACGAAAGGCCACTTTGGTCCCTTTGCGCTGACTGCTCTCCACAATGGCATCGTCCTCTGTAAGTTTCCCGTACTCGAATTTTGCTCGCTTGGTCTTTCCGTCGCGGAAGGCTTGAACAATAAATTCTGTAGACAGCGCATTCACCGCTTTGGCCCCGACTCCATTCAGACCCACCGATTTCTTAAATGCTTTGCTATCGTACTTCGCTCCCGTATTGATTTTGGATACAACATCAACCACCTTTCCCAATGGTATACCACGGCCGTAATCACGAACGATGACTTGACCGTCCGAAATTTTAACCTCGATGGTCTTTCCAGCCCCCATGACAAATTCGTCAATGGAGTTGTCCAAAACCTCTTTCAGCAGGATATAAATACCATCGTCCGGGGACTTTCCATCACCCAGTTTTCCGATGTACATTCCGGGACGTAAACGGATATGTTCATCCCACTCTAATGAGCGAATGTTGTCCTCGGTGTAATTCGATTGTTGTGACATATTTTTTGGAATCGTTAGCTCCCTAAAATAAAGAGATGCACCACGATTTCAAGCCCTCGAAAGAGGATTCTATACACAGGTTTTACACATTGAAACGGAAGTGCATGATATCGCCGTCTTGCACCACATATTCCTTGCCCTCCACGCGCATTTTACCTGCCTCTTTTACAGCGTGTTCACTACCTAAATGGTCGTAATCTTCGAAAGAGATTACCTCAGCGCGAATAAAACCCTTTTCGAAGTCGGTGTGAATAACTCCAGCCGCCTGCGGTGCAGTAAAGTCGCGCTTAATAGTCCAAGCACGAACTTCTTTCTCGCCTGCAGTGAAATATGTTTGAAGTTTAAGTAGGTCGTAGGCTGCACGAATGACGCGGTTTACTCCTGCGTCTTCCAAACCTAGTTCTTCTAAGAAAAGTTGCTTTTCTTCATAGGTTTCCAATTCAGCAATATCGCTTTCAGTGCTCACTGCAATGTGCAAGCAGCCTGCATTTTCCTCTTTGGCCATGACACGCACTCTTTCGACGTGTGCATTGCCTTCTTTCGCTGAACTTTCGTCGACGTTACACAAGTACAACACTGGCTTGTCTGTCAACAGCTGCATTTCATTGAGCAAACCTGCTTCGCGATCGTTGCGGTCAAACCCGCGAACGTTCTTTCCTTCCATTAAGAAATTCACCAAACGCTCCAAGGTCTCCACATTCAATTTTGCCTCTTTTTCGCCACTTTTGGCCATTTTTTTGGCCTTTTCGAGTCTTTTTTCGGCAGTTTCGAGGTCTTTTAGCTGTAATTCGATATCTATGGTTTCCTTATCTCGGATAGGATCGACACTTCCATCCACGTGAGTGACGTTCTCATTTTCGAAGCATCTCAAGACATGAATAATGGCATTTGTCTCACGGATATTACCCAAAAATTGGTTCCCTAAACCTTCGCCTTTTGAAGCGCCTCTTACGAGACCCGCAATGTCAACGATTTCCACATTGGCTGCCTGAACCTTTGCAGGATTCACAAGTTCTGCCAATCGTTCCAAACGATGATCAGGCACGGTTACCTGTCCTACATTGGGCTCAATAGTACAGAATGGATAATTCGCTGCCTGTGCTTTTGCACTTGAGAGACAGTTAAACAATGTACTTTTTCCGACGTTCGGCAAACCGACAATACCACACTTCATAGTTGATGCTTTAGGCGGGCAAAGATATACTAGAATCTTGTTAGCAACGTGTGTATATATGGGAAGAGTTCAATTCGTTCTACCCCCTAGAATTGGCCTATTTTTGTTCGTATAAAAAACACGCATTTCTCATGTCACAAGAAAACCTTCAAGCCGTCGTATCACAAGTACGCAGGGACATTGTTAGAATGGTACACGCCGTAAACTCAGGACACCCTGGTGGTTCCCTGGGTTGTGTGGAATACCTCGTTTCATTGTACTTCAAGCATATGAATCACAATGCTGTAGATTTCAAGATGGACGGTGTAGGTGAAGATATTTTCTTCCTTTCAAACGGTCACATTAGCCCAGTTATGTATTCGGTACTTGCTCGTGCTGGTTACTTTGAGGTAAGTGAATTGGCCACTTTTAGAAAGTTGAACACACGTCTGCAAGGCCACCCTACTACACACGAAGGACTAGAGGGTATCCGTATCGCTTCAGGTTCACTAGGTCAAGGCCTAAGTGTTGCCCTGGGAGCAGCCGCTGCCAAGAAGTTAAACGGTGACGATAGCATCGTATTTACTCTTCACGGTGACGGTGAGCTTCAGGAAGGGCAGATCTGGGAAGCTGCGATGTACGCTTCGGCGAAAAAGGTGGACAACCTCATCGCCGCGGTAGATGTCAACGAAAAACAGATTGACGGCTCAACGGACGATGTTTTGGCCATGGGGTCGCTTCGATCAAAATTTGAGGCCTTTGGTTGGGACGTGATTGATGTAGCGCAAGGCAATGACCTTGATGCCATCGATGCAGCGATTACTGAGGCAAAAGGAAAATTAGGCCATGGAAAGCCAGTGTGTTTATTACTCAGAACCGAGATGGGTAACGGTGTCGACTTCATGATGGGTACCCACAAATGGCACGGTGTTGCTCCTAACGACGAGCAATTAGCAAGTGCACTTACACAGAACGAAGAAACCTTAGGCGATTACTAAGACCTCAAGTCTTGAAAAAACTCACCGCCCTCATAACATTCCTTTCTTGCACTGTGCTCTACGCACAGCCAAAGCAAGAAGAGCAGCGCCCACCGCTGACAAGGATTCTCTTTGTCTTCGATGGAAGTCAAAGCATGTACGGACGATGGGAAACCGGTGCAAAGATTGATGTTGCCCAGCGCTTGATGGGACAAATGCTCGATAGTCTTCAAGAAATCCAAGATGAAGGTAATTTCCAATTGGCCCTTCGCGTTTACGGACACCAAAAACCTGTCCCTCCACAAGATTGCTCGGACACTCGCTTGGAAGTTCCTTTTGGAAAAGGAAACATCTACAAAATCAAACGTGTACTAAAAAGCATCACCCCGAGAGGAACGACGCCAATCGCTGGTTCGTTGCTAAAGGCCTCAAGCGATTTCCCAGCATGTGAAGATTGTCGAAACATCATTATTCTCATTACTGACGGTGTTGAAGCTTGTGACGGAGATCCTTGTATTGTCAGTAGGAGATTGCAGAAAAAAGGAATTATACTTAAGCCGTTTGTCATTGGTATTGGTTTGGACGAAGATTTCAAAAACAGCTTTGAATGTGTGGGTACTTATTTTGACGCAGCCGATGAAAACACGTTTAAAAATGTGCTCGGGGTCGTTATTTCGCAAGCACTCGACAATACCACAGCGCAAATCAACCTATTAGACATCAACGAAAAACCGACGGAAACAGATGTGCCTATTCTTCTCTACGACCACACCTCAGGAAAGGTCAAAGAGAGCTTTGTACATACCTTAAACTATAAGGGAGTTCCAGATACTTTAGTACTTGATCCACTTATCGTGTACGATATGGAAGTACACACTGTACCTCCCGTGCGCGTAGATAGTATTGTCATTCACAGCGGTACACACACGCACATTGGCGCGAACACACCCCAAGGTGAATTGGTCCTGAAGGCCTCTCCAAGAATGTCAAATACTATTTCTTGTATTGTGAAGCCACAAGGCAAGGAGACCATATTGCACGTGCAAGAATTTGGAACCGCACAGAAATACCTCAGCGGGACCTATGATTTAGAAATTTTAACGCTACCACGCATAATAGAGAAGGGTGTGCACATCAAAGCAAGTGCCTCCACTACCATTGCTGTACCTCCACCTGGAATGGTGACTATTCAGACCGGGGTGAGCGGCTTTGGAGCCGTGTTCGTACAACGTGAAGATGGATATGAGTGGGTAGTCGATCTAAGCGAGAGTAGCGAACGCCAAGTATTCCAACTACAACCTGGCCAATACAAAGTCGTCTTCAGAAGCAAATTTGCGCAGGAGACCGGATACAGTAAAAACAAAGAATTTAGAGTGAGCCCTGGCTCATCAACCATTGTGAAAATCAACTAAAATGAAGAAGTACACAGATTCAGGAAGTAAGGATACCCGTTCAGGCTTTGGAGCCGGTTTGGAAGAATTGGGTAAAACGAATGAAAACGTTGTAGCACTCTGTGCTGACCTTACTGGTTCTCTTAAAATGAATGCTTTCGCTGATCAGAATCCTGATCGATTCTACCAAGTAGGTATCGCCGAAGCAAACATGATGGGAATTGCGGCAGGTTTGACCATCGGTGGCAAAATCCCGTTCACTGGAACCTTTGCGAACTTCTCTACGGGTCGCGTGTACGATCAGATCCGTCAGAGCATCGCCTACAGTGGTAAAAACGTTAAAATCTGTGCTTCTCACGCAGGCTTAACCCTTGGTGAAGACGGTGCAACGCACCAAATACTTGAAGATATTGGCCTAATGAAGATGTTGCCGCACATGGTGGTGATCAACCCATGTGATTACAACCAAACAAAAGCTGCAACCATCGCCATCGCTAAGTACGACGGTCCTGTATACTTGCGTTTCGGTCGTCCTAAAGTGGCAAACTTCACTCCTGCTGATACGAAATTTGAGATTGGTAAAGCAGATGTGTTGATCGAAGGAACAGATGTGACCATCGTTGCAACTGGCCACCTGGTATGGGAAGCATTACAAGCGGCTGAAGCACTAGAGGCTGCAGGCGTAAGCGCAGAAGTAATCAATATGGCTACTATTAAGCCGTTAGACGAGAAAGCAATCCTCGCATCTGCCTCAAAAACAGGATGTGTTGTGACTGCTGAAGAGCACAACCGCTTTGGTGGTTTGGGCGAGAGCGTTGCTCAGACGCTAGTAACCAACAATCCTGTGCCTCAAGAATTCGTAGCCGTAAACGACAGCTTCGGCGAGAGTGGTACTCCGGCACAACTCATGGAAAAATACGGTTTGAATGCTGATGCCATAGTGGCTGCAGCACAAAAGGTGATTGCTAGAAAGTAATCCTTCACTTAAACCTTTAGTATCTTCCATTCATCTAAAGAACAATGGAGGAAACCAAGAATATCAAGAGCCTCCTATTGCAAGAGCAGTGGGAGGCTTCTTTTTTTGAAATCGTTGAGCAGTACAGCGAACGTCTCCTCTATTGTGCCGTGGGTATTCTTAAGAGCGAATCCTTGGCGCAAGATGCCCTGCAAGAAGGAATGATCAACATTTGGAAAAACCTCCATAAGTTTAAGGGCAACAGCCATCCATTTACTTGGTGCTATACCATTGTCCGCAATGCTGCATTGAATGAGCTGAAAAAGGAAAAGCGACATATCAGCGCCAATTTAAGTAGCGCCTATGCCGCACAGAGCAACGCCGAGCTAAAATGGGACAGCGAACAGATCAATGCCAAGGTGCAAGAAGTTCTTGTGGGCCTACCGGAAAAACAACAGTTGGTATTTGAATTGCGGTATTACCAAGATTTGAGCTTTAAAGACATTGCCGAACTCACAGGTACCTCAGTAGGTGCACTTAAAGCAAATTACCACCATGCAAAAAACAAGATGGAAGAAAAATTAATCGGCCTTTTAAACCTTCCATAATTGGTGCCACTCTAACTATAAATGGACAAAAAAGAAACACATACAGCAAGTGATGCTCAATTAAAAGAGCTCAAAGCAAAGCTTCACCGCATTCCTGAGCAGCATCTCGTGGACCGGACCTCGAGCCCTGTCGTTGCAATGAAGTCGAGCTTCTTGACGTTCGTTCGCTGGTCCATGACCGCCGCAGCCGCTATTGCCTTAGCCGTACTCTTTTGGCCGAATGCTTCAACAAATGAAAGTGCAGTGACTGAAGAGTTGTTGGCAGAAATGTACAGCCTAGGCTATGTAGAGATTGAGGATATGTACTCCTTTGTGGAGCCCGATTCGCTCAACTTCGCTGAAGTAGAGCTCGATACAGATGTGTATTACGATTATTACCATACAGATTACGAATACTTAGATTTATGAAAAAGACGTTGATTTTTGGCCTCTTGCTCTCAGCAGCAGCGGTCGTAGCACAGCCGAAGATGGGCGATCGTGCCGATCTTGAACAAAAGAAAGAAAAGATCGAGGCCATTAAGGTGGCCTACCTCACGGAGGAAC
>Ga0255779_1003826_pt1 | contig 14838 bp, 9 predicted proteins | sample 011ome_21_FD_179977 | JGI IMG/M metagenome (GOLD analysis project Ga0255779, IMG submission 179977) | Coastal salt marsh microbial communities from the Groves Creek Marsh, Skidaway Island, Georgia - 011508AT metaG (version 2) | ecosystem: Environmental > Aquatic > Marine > Intertidal zone > Salt...
TCACCATTAATCATGGTAAGGGCCTGTGTGGGTACGGTTGTGCTAAAGCGGACAGGGCAAGTAGCATCGGTATCGGCAGCGTCATGACTCAGTAAGATGGGGTCCTGCAAGGAGCGCTTCACTTTGACATAGACACTGCGTCGGTTGGCCTGAAATGGAGTGGATTTACCCCATGCTTTATCCGGTTGAGATGCAGTAGCCAAAACGATGGCAGGAATGGGCGGGGTCACACTGGGACCTCCTAATTGAAGGTTTATGCTCCCCCGGGCAGCGAGAATGGAATCACGTACCTCCTCCGCCTGTAAACGCCGCATATCAAAGCGCCAGAAAAGATCGTTTAAAGGATCCTTGAGTATGGCCTGATCATGGGGTGTAGAGGAACGTTGATAGGCATCGGATGACATAATCAAACGATGCATCGCTTTAATATCCCAGCCGGATTCCACAAATTGATGAGCCAGCCAGTTCAGCAGGTCCGGATGGGTGGGTTCTTCTCCCTGAAGACCAAAATCATTGGAAGAACGAACGATACCCCGACCAAAATGGTACTGCCAGATCCGGTTGATCATAACCCGGGCAGTCATAGGATTGTTCGGGGAAGCCAACCACTCGGCAAGCACCCGGCGGCGACCACTGGAATTGCTTGTTTTGTAGGATGGAGGTACTTCTGCTTGAGCATCATCCAGAATACTGGGAAATGCGGGAGTGACCAAGGGGCCGGGCAGAGCAGGATTCCCACGACGAAGGATATGGATGGGATGGTTGCCACTTTCCGCCACTGCCAGCACCCGATATTGAGAAGCCGATGGCTCTGTTTTCAGATGCTTGGCAAGTGTGCTTTTGTCTTTTTTATAAAGGTTAAACCGCCCGCCAGACAAAACTTCGGCCCCGTGCTTATTGATCAGATGGTCCAAATTAACAGGCTTGGAAAAACCGCGAAGGGAAAGGTCAAAAAACTGCCCACCAATGGTTTGCTTCACATGTACCGCCAGTAAATTCTGTCCTGTTTGCAAAGCAGAAATCGCTGACTTGGTAACATCTTCGGTCTGGTAATAAGTGGAGAATCCCGAGCGGTGCAAAATCTGACGCCCATTCAAATATACCGTAATATCCTCGTCGTGATGGAAAGATAAAAACAGAGACTTGGGCAACTCTGCCAGGCCGAATTTGTGACGCAGCCAAATATCCTTGGTTTTCCACTCTGTATTGACGATTGAGCCAGGCGTACCTCTCAAACCAAAGCCGGATTCCCCAACCTTCCACTCAACATCTCCAAACCCGTTGGTTTCCCAGGCATCACCCGGATTATTCAAACTGTATTTCCAGTCTAGTCCGCCTGTTCTTGCATCAGACAGGTTGAGGATGGGGGCCGGAAGGTGCTTTGGATCCAGTTTAGCAAAAAATTCACTTTTTAAGGACTGCACACTTTTTTGAAGTTGGTTCCTGCGGTTTTCCCAGTTCCTTCGGCTTTGCAGAGCTTGTGGATCTGGGTTTTCCGAGGTTACCTGCACCAAGTTGGACTGTGCCTGACGGTGGGGTGTAACATTGGCAAAAAAGGAGAGCATGGAGTAATAATCCTTCGCCGAGATGGGGTCGATCTTGTGGTCATGACAGCGGGCACATCCAATGGTCATGCCCAAAAAGACCTCGCCCGATGTGCGAACGATATCATCGAGGTAATCGAATTTGGCTAGCGTCGGATTTGCCGGCTCATCGTCCCACACCCCGAGGCGCTGATAACCGGTGGCGGTAATGGATGCGGCATCTGCATCAGGCAATTCATCCCCGGCAATATGCTCAAGGATTATGCGGTCGTAGGGCTTGTTTTGGTTAAAGGAATCAATCACATAGTCGCGGTAGCGCCAGATTTCCGGCTTATTGCCATCGCGCTCATAGCCATTTGTTTCGGCGTAGCGCACTAAATCGAGCCAGTGCCTTCCCCATTTCTCCCCATAGTGCGGTGAAGCGAGCAAGCGGTCGATAAGTTTACTGAATTTGTTATGGTTTTGGTCACTGACATAGGCTTGCACTTGAGCAGGACTGGGCGGGAGACCGGTAAGGTCATAATATACCCGGCGAATTAATACATGATCCTCTGCTCGATCATTAGCAGGAAGATGAGCTTTTTCCAAACGATCATTTACGAAACGGTCAATAGGGTGAGCCCCCATACTTTCATCAGGCAAGGTGGGTTTGTCTGCCTTTTTAAAACCCCAATGCTGCTTACCTTTTTCATAGTCCGCACCGTGGTGAACAATTTCGCCTTTCGGTTCCACCTCATCAGCTTCCGGAAAAGGAACACCCAATTCAATCCATTTGGCGAGCACGGCAATATCCTCCTCCGCCATTTTTCCATCAGGTGGCATCTCGTGATCCTTGTCCTGATGGGATGTCATCTTAAGAAGCAGGCTGTTTTTAGGGTTATCTAAATCCACCGCAGGCCCAAATTCTCCCCCTTTTAAAACACCTTCCAAAGTGGTAAGTATTAAACCACCTCTGATTTTTTTACTGACCCCATGGCAAGACCAGCAGTTTTCTTCTAACACCGGAAAGGCTTCATCTTCCCAGAATGCGATCTGCTCGTCTGTGTAAATACGCTCCGCCAAAAGAAGGAAAGGAGAAACAGAGAAAACAAAAACAAGCGGATATTTAAGCATATTGATTCGGCAATTGAATTTAAGCAGCACGCAACTTGGAGTATCCAAAAGACAGAGATATACGCTCGGCGCATTGGCGCACCTTTGTGCCAAAATTGGACAGGTCAGGGGGCAAAACTCGGTTGGTCGGTGCCACCATCCAGATAGCCCCAATCAATCGACCTGACCTGTTAAAAACACCTGACGCCACACAAACTTGACCGATCATTTCCTCTTCCCGGTCAAAGGCAAAGCCATCTATCCTCGCCTGATGGACTTCCTTAAGCAGGGCACTTTTGCTTGTCAGTGTATGTTTGGTAAATTTTTTCAAGTTTAAGCGAGCAATCAGCAATTCTCTCTCCGCCTCTGCCATATGGGCGAGAAACAACTTTCCCGGAGCAGCAGTGTGCAGGGGAAAGCGCAAACCCGGGCAGATTCGAAAACTAAAGGAATGCAGCCCCTCCACTTGCTCAAGAACAACACCTTCCTCACCAAGTAAAGTTCCGCAAAGAACACTTTCTTTAATATCATCGCGAAGAGTGCGCATGTGCGGAAGGGAGGATTCCACAAAGGAAGGAACGCCGGTAACTGGGGCGGACATACTGAGCAACTTGGAGCCCAAATAATAGTGAGAACTATTTTCTCTCTTCTGAACATAATTCCCTCGCTCAAGAGTAGCTAAAATACGATAGATACTGTTCGTGGGTATACCAAGACGGGAGCTCAACTCGCCCATGGTCATACCGTCTGGATGCTCGTTCAAATATTCTATAACCCGGAGGCCTCTTTCCAGCCCGGGAACCCTATACTTATCTTCAATATTCACCTTCATTTGATATATCAACTTAATACCAAATATCAAACTGTCTACAAATTTAGACAAATTCGGAAAAATATTTGTCTGGTCTAGAAAATTTTTTCCAGGATTATCAGTTTTATCTTTGCCTGTTTTAAGTCCACTAGGTTTACTCGCGTAAAGCAAACATGAGAAGAAACCAAATAATTTTGTTATTGGGCCTAGCACTTGTACAGGCACCCATGCCTTGTTGGGCGGAAGCGAAAAACTTTCAGGACACTGGATACCTCACCTTTGATCTCAAACCTATGGGCAGCGTGGAAAGGCCTTTGGTTCTCCGTACCTTCTGTCCGGATCCCGGCCTAGATCAGAACCTGGTACTAGGAAACCATACCCGGGGCACGGAAGTTTCCAAATACAGTGCTCGAAGTGGCCAGGAAAGCGATAAAACGATCCCACCCATTGCCGGAATTCCTGCGGCAATTGCAGTCAACTTGGGTAAAAAGCTATCGTATGTCTGGGACACCACTGAATGCCGATTGCTCTACGCTTGGACGAACGGATTTCTGGACATGAAAAATTACTGGGGCGACCAGATAAGCGGGCGCCGAAAAGGATTTGCTTATGTTCCCGAGCTCTATGGATTTCTTTTTTACAAGGCCCAAGGAAAACACCCCATCCACATCGCTGGAAAATCTATTTCCGAACTGGGTGCCCCTAAGTACCTGGGGTACGATCTTGATCAAACCAAACAACCAGTCTTTTCGTTTTCAGCAGGCAAACACAGAATTGAATTTACTCCCCGCAGTGGACCCGGGAACCAAACTCTTCAACTTGCCGTTTCAATCGATGGAAAGGAAAAGATTTCTTTCAAATCTCCTAAAACTCAGGTCAAAGAAGTAAGCTCCGAACCTGGCAAACTCGTCGTGGTGATCCGGCCCAACGCTGGAGACCGCTATTCTTCAGACAAAAAAGCGGCTGTTTTAAAGGAGGCAACTTTTGCCAAGGGCGAGGAACTCTACAACAGCATGGGCTGTGTGGCTTGTCATACCACCGATGGCGGGCTTAATCACGGCCCAACCTTCAAGGGACTTTATGGTGCCAAACGGGAATTTCTCTCCGCTGAACCCCAAAAAGCCGACGATGCCTACCTCATTGAATCAATTCAAAACCCGGGTGCTAAAACGGTTAAGGGCTACCTTCTTGGGATGATGCCACCCTACCAACTGCAACCGCTCGAGTATGACTCTCTGGTTCTCTTTATTAAGTCCTACAAGTAGTCCGCTTTATGAAATCCAATTTTCTCTTCGTTCTTTTTTCTTTTGTCATTTCTTCCGTCGGGTGGGCAAATAGCTACCTCTTGGAGGATGTTCCCTTCCCCGCCGAATTACCTCCAGAAATTGGTGATCTTGCTTTTGATGAGGATGGTAAACTCTATGCCTGCCTTCGCCGTGGGGATGTAGTGGTAAGCCAACCCGGCAAGGATTTGTCCAAGATACAGTGGCAAGTTTTTGCCACAGGCTTGCACAATGGCATGGGCATGGAAGTCATTGCCCCTGGAAAAATTGTGGTCAGCCAGATGGCGGAACTCACCCTGATTGAGGATCTGAATGAAGATGGTGTGGCCGACCGCTACCGCAACCTATGTTCGGAATTTGGGATCAGTGGAAATTATCACGAAACCAATGCCATCTGCCCGGACGGGGATGGCGGATACTACATTGCTTTGGGCACCGCATCTCATAACGGCCCCACCTTTTACACCTCCCGTGATGAATATAAACATGATGGGAGAAGGGGGCGTAATTTCTCCGCAGTAAAATATAAAGGCTATGTGATGCACTATAAAAAAGATGGCACTCTCACGCCTTATGCCAATGGATTCCGGATGCACAACGGGATTGCTCTAGATGAAAACGGAAATCTGTGGTGCGGGGACAACCAGGGGGACTGGCGAGGTGGATCCCCCATCTATCGTATAAAAGAGGATGGCTTTCATGGGCACCCCTCCAGCCTCATCTGGGATGAACGCTATGATCCTTTTGGTATGCCCCTGTTTTATCCACGCAAACTACTGGATGAACTCTATGACAAGCCCGCCATGGAACTGCCCCGAAAGATGATGCACTCCCCAGGGGAACCTATGGTGATTGAGTCAAATGAATTTGGTCCTTTTCAAGGACAGATGCTGGTACCCGATGAAAACGGTAGACGAATTGTTCGACTGATGCCGGAGGAAGTGGACAGTGCGTGGCAGGGTGCCGCTGCACTCTTTTATGAAAATTCCAAACTGCGGGCTGGTGGGGTACGCATCGCCCCCTCCCCTGATGGTAAATCGATTTACTACGGATCAACCACCCGTGGTTGGCAACGTCCCGATGAAGGCATTCAAAGAATTACTTACAATGGTAAGACACCTTTTCATGTAAAATCATGCTCACTCACCCTTGATGGGTTTAATATTGGCTTTACCGAGCCCATCGCTAACCCGAATAAACTCTCCCAGAATATTAAAATTAGCAGCTATCGTTTTGAATATGGATACAGGTATGGTTCCGGAGAGCTGGATAAGAAAGACCACAAAATTCATGGCATTCAAAAGCTGGACGATTCCGACAATCCAAACTGGGGGATTTCGATTGAAAACCTTTCACCTGGTAGAATTTACGAATTATCCTTTTCGGTAAAATCCGCCAGTGGTTCGGAAATGAAAAGCCCGTTTGTGCAGTACACCGCCCAACGCCTGAGGAGACCACCCACTGACTATCCGGCTACAATCTCCAAAACAGAAAGAGGCCTTGAGGTAAACCTGGGAGGTAAACCTTTCGCCACCTACGACAATACTTCCTCCAATAAACCCATCATTTGGCAGGTAACTGGACCGAATGGCCAGAGGATGCTGCGTGACTGGCCCCTCAAAAAAGACACTCCCGGTGAAGCTCACGACCATATTCACCACCAGGGCATTTTCATTGGCCATGAACGGATAAGCGGGGCAAACTTCTGGCATATTGATCGGCCCAATTCCGGATCCATTGAGCAAAGAAGATTGATCGAGACCCGATCTGGAAAGGACCGGGCATTAATCAAAACTCTCAACGCCTGGAAAAATAAGAAGGGAGAGACTTTGGCTGCCGACACCCGTACGCTCTCCTTTTTCGGTGATGTAAACTCAAGTACTATAGACCTTGAATTCTTCCTACATGCCACCAATGGACCCGTGCAAATTGATCCCTATAAAGATGGTGTGTTTGCCATCCGCACTCATACCGATCTTCGCCTCAAACCGAGCCCAAAAGATGGGGTAAAACAAGTATTTGGGCATGCCCTCAACAGTGAAGGAAACCAAGCAAAAGCAGTCTGGGGAAAACGGGCAGACTGGGTGCATTACTTTGGCACCATTGATGGCAAGCCAGCGGGCATTGCTTTCCTTAGCCATCCCACCAATCCATCCAAAGGAAACCAAAAGGGATGGTGGCATGCACGGGACTATGGCCTGATCTCGGCCAATCCCTTTGCCCCGGAAAAAATCAAAGGAGATGGAGGACAGACCATCCCCAAAGGCCAATCCCTCGAGTTCCGTTACCAAATTATCTTTCACACTTTTGACAACCATGAGGATGCCAAAATTGAGCAAAGATTCGCCCAGTATGCAAAGACACCAGCTCATCCCACTTCGATCATGCCCCCCCACCCAGGCTACCCCGAGGATTACCTCGCCAAGAAAAAGTAACCCAGCATTTTCCGATCATGAAGTTTGCCCTTTGTAATGAAATTTTTCGCAATCTTCCTCTTGAAGGTGCGTTTCAGAAAATTGCCGACATTGGATATCAAGGCGTTGAAATTGCTCCCTTTACCCTACAGTCAAACCCGAGGAACTTAAGCGAATCCGACGCCGACCGTTGCCGTACTGCCGCGGAAAAAGTGGGATTGAAAGTGGTGGGCCTGCACTGGCTGATGGCAGAGACCGAGGGCCTCCACCTTACTCATACTGATCCATCGATTCTCGAAGCGACGAAAAGTTACTTAATTCATCTCGGCAAGCTGACCGCGAGAATGAATGGTTCCATCCTCGTCCTGGGAAGCCCCCAGCAACGTAACCTACTGCCCGGTGTTTCCTATGAAGAGGCATTTAAGCGGGCAGTATCGCTCATGCAGGAAGTTTGCCTGGAGATCGAGGGAGATGGGGTGGCTTTTGCGATTGAGCCACTGGCCAAAGTGGAGACCGACTTTCTTAGCTCCTGCGAGCAGGGAAGAGATTTTGTCAGAGCAGTGAACCATCCGGCTTGCGGATTGCACCTAGATGTCAAGGCGATGACCGCGGAACCTCATGGGGTTTGTCATGCCATCCAAGAGTATCGCGTAGACTGCATTCACTTTCATGCCAACGACTCCAACCTCCGCGGTCCTGGTCAGGGAGAGACAGACTTTAATCAAGTCGCCCATACCCTAAAGCAAATAGGTTACAACAAATGGGTATCTGTGGAAGCCTTTGATTATTTTCCCACACCGGATGAGTGTGCCAAAATCTCTCTGGCAAATTTAAGAAAATCATTCTGCTGATCTTTGCTTTCCACCCAGGTGTGAATAGGGATCTTGAATAATTACCTTGTGTAAAGGAGAACTCCCCCTCGGTTATCTCTCTCTGTAAGCCTTCACCTGTAATCCAAAGTGTACCTGAAAAGACCTAAAGAATTTTTTTGTACCCAGATTGATCCTTGGCGTGTATGAACAGAAAAAGAACACAATTTGCGGTTTTCTTTTTAATTTCTTTTTCAATAGCCTGTAAAAGTGTTTTTTCTATTTCTATGCCCTTTTCGACCCTTTATAAATTGCCATAACTTTTGATGATGATGCCACGAGGAAACCTATTAATTTTTTTAGGAATCACAGTGATCTCCATACTACCCCCACTGTATTCAAAAAGTTACATATGGACGGATGTAAACGGGCAAAAAATTGAGGCTGAATTTGTTCGCAGTTCTTCCAGCACATTAACCATTTCCATAGAGGGACAGGAACTCGATCTCCCGCTTGATTCTCTGAGTGCATTCTCTAAGGCACTAGCCTTAAAACTACGAAACCAAAACGAACCACCGACGGTCCAACCGAAGAAATACCCATGGAAAGACCTTCAGGGCAGGGTCATTGAAGCGGAATTCATTAGTGCAACAAGCACAGCAGTGAAATTGCTATGGAATGGGCAAACCTTCGAACTCACCCTCTCTTCGCTCAGTCAGGAATCAAAAAACCTTGCCCGTAAACTCGCAAACCCTACCCCATCCATAGAACCTCCTCCCAGTCAAGCCAGTGTTACAGTACCCAAACCATCAACCGAAGAAACTGGAACCGATCCCAATGGCCCATTGGACCTGGACAGCTTCCATGTATGGATCAGTGCAGATGGCCGTGCCTTACGGGCAAAATATATTGAATATGCAGGCGGGGAACTTACCGTACTAACCAGTTCGGAACAGGAGGTTCAAATAGATCAGGAAAATCTTTCTTCTCAAGCCATTGCCCTGGCTAAAAAACTAAAGGCTTTCAACGACGAACGGAAAAAGGCAATTAAAGCATTTGCGGCAATGCGCAAAAAAATGAAAGTTCCCGCGGTGTCCGAGCAAGACTTAGACAAAGCTCACCAATTCAAAAACACCGATGGTGTAACGATCTCAGCCAACTTCATCGATGCAGATGACTACGGTGTTACCATAACTCTGGCAGGTAAGACCCAACCCCTGGAGTTAACTTGGGATAGGTTCAATAGGGAAAGTCAGGCTTTGCTAGAGGCACTTCGCAGAAAAAGCCTTACCGCTAACCGTGCCCCCAAGACCATACCCGCCAAAGGAGGAAAGATTGGGTACTTTGCCAATGGCCCATTCAAGGGATACAATACTGTATTTCAATCTGAGAGGTTCAATGCGGCCATAAGCTCGTCAGGAAGTTCGATTAAGATCTGGCTTAAAAACAGTAAAGCCCCATCCAAACCTCCCAAAACCTTTGGGATCAGCTTTGGCACAAGGTATACGGATACGAGCAACCCAGAAAAATATCGCAGAAGATCCAGAAACATTACCGGCTTCCAAAGCCCACCCGAGCCGTCCATGAATAGAGAAAAAACCACCATTTCTGGTACTTTCAATAACGGTGGTACATTTCAATACGATGTTCAGTTTAACGATAAAGGAGTAACCCTATGGTCCAAGATGAAAGATCCAAGTGGAGAGAAAGAACCCACAAGTATTAGAATTGGCACCTCCATCCCCGGGATTGTCCCCAACTCGAGAAACTTATCTATGAAAGAAATTATGCCTTACATTGGGGATGGCTCCCTCGTTTTAAAACCAGCATCTGGTAAGACCCGCCTTTATCCTTTCAAGGAAAAATGGGCGATCACAAATACTAAATACAAAGGGCAAAAGTTTGGAGGAATGGAATCAGCCTCCCTGATGGGATCTCCTTACGGAAATAGAATATCCTTCATGGCCACAGGTTCAGGAATGAGCTTTGGAAAAGATGTAGCCTACGGTAAGATCTTTCCCTTTCAGGGATTATCTCTTACCTACAGTAACGGGTCTTCCCCTAAAGTGATCCCACAAAACCGGGCATACAGAGTATTAATCTTACCCTTGTAAAAGAAAAATGGTACCGGCGGAGGGACTTGAACCCACGACCAAAAGATTAAGAGTCTCCTGCTCTACCAACTGAGCTACGCCGGCATCAAATCTATACCAATAGAGGGAATCATTACGGGGTCAAGGTGGGAATGATGCAAAGTAAAGGGTCCCGCCACTGAGGCGGGTTACTCAAGGGCAAACTTCACCTGTACCCTGACTTCGGTTTTTAATTCACTGGGCCCTTGGACAGGCACGCTTTCCATCATTGCATCTGCCTGCATTGGCTGCATCATCCTGCGCTCTTGCATAGGTCGGTAATGCCCGGATAATTCTTGAATGGTTAAAGCAGCTCCCACTTCTGCTCCAAGTGGTTCTGCCAATTCCTCTGCCTTTTGGAGGGCATTCTCGACTGCCAAAACCCTAGCTTCCTCAATGTAGTGGGAATTATCTTTGACGGTATAAGTGAGGGACTGAAAATTATTTCCACCAGCCTCAATGGCAGATTGCATAATTTCTCCCACCATTTCGAGATCGCGAATACGAACCATAAGTGAATTAGTGACTTGGTAACTACTGATCAATGGTGGCAAGCCTTTGCGATACTGCCTTTGGGGGATGAGCTGAAAGCTGTCTGTTTCGAAATCTTTCTTCTCCAAACCCAACTCATCTAATACCCCAAATATTTTTAAAATTGATGCGTTATTTAATTCAGTGGCAAGTTTGGCTGATTTTGCAGTACTGACTACGCCTAATCGTAAAACTGCCAGGTCAGGAGCCGCAACCGCTTCCCCTACTCCAGTAACATTGACCCATCTTTCTGGTCCTCGTACATCCTGCTCATGGGAGTATAAGAAAGCACAAAAAAGAAGGGGCAAGATAAAGGAGCATATTTTCATAGATTCAGCGTAGTTAAAGAGGTACAGGACCATCAAGTACTTTACTTTGGTAGTTCCCTTTTTTTAGGTCTTTTCTCAATACTGTTATTTTGTTTTTGGAAAAATCCTGCTTAGTAATTTTGTATTCAAAACCCCAACCGCCAAAAGGATGCCCATTCCTTTTCCCAGTTAAATCATGGAAAAATTTTTGGGGACCAAAAATCTGCTCAAAATGAATGTAGTAAGACGAGGTCAATGGCTTTTCCATTTCGCTGGTTAATTGATAGGCAGGCCCCCCTACTTTAAAGTCTTTCAAAATAAGGTAGCCAATCGGATTTTTACGACTGGTAAAAGATAAGGCCTCATTCCGAACTTCAAAAGATTGAACAAGGATTCTTTTATTGGGATCGCTCATGGAGGTAGGCTTAAAAAAAGAATCCCCAGAAGCAGGATGAATAAACTCTTTGTAAGGCACTCTCACTTTCAACCAAAACTTGGGGTGATCTTTGGTTGATTGATTCACTCGGCTGAGGTCTTCTATCTCCACTTTTTTCCTGCCCTCCCAGGAAGAGAGCCGGAAACGGGAAGGCACTTTTTCAAATTTCGTACAAATTAACCCAAAAGTATCCTCATTGCCTGTCTTTTTAGGGACAATAGGTTCCGACTCTTTTTCCAGATCAACCACTTTCGTATGCTCAGCTTGTATTGTCTCTTTTTGCATAACCAGTGGTTCGTCTGGTAACGGGGTGAAGGGAATTTCTTCAGGCTGAGAAACCACGGGTGGGCTCTTTTCAGAAATCGGAACCTGGGGCACTGGCTCTGGTGATTGAACCACGGGTTCGACCACATTTGGGCCTTCACTCAAATGCTCAATTGGTTTCTCGAAAATGAGATACCCTAGAAAAGCGACCCACAACAAGCCAACAATGATAAAAGTTTTCTTAATCAAAGCTTCGAACGGTTAAACGAAAAGAAATACATTATAAAATAAGAAAATGCGCAAACATTCCTTTTTTTAAAGTATTAGGACTTGGGCAGGTATTTTTCGAACCAATTAGCGAGTAACTCCAAGGGTAAACCAATTACATTCGACAACGAGCCATCGTAGGATTCCACGATCATCTCCGGGGATGTTTGAATTGCATAAGCACCTGCTTTATCAAGAGGGTTAACCTTCAAAAAATAGCGGTCGATGATCGAGCTGTTCAAGTTTTTAAAAGTCACCGAGGTAGAAACAACCTCAGCCAGGTCGACATCAGAGGACAAATTTTGCAGGGAAACACCAGTGTGCACCTGGTGTGTTTTGCCGGACAACCGAAGGAGCATAGACTTCGCCTCCTTTAGGTCGCTGGGTTTTCCAAAAATTTCCTGATCCATCGCGACCAAAGTATCTGCACCCAAAACCCATTTTTCAGGATGAAGCTTTGCAGCTCTAATACATTTCAGTTTAGCGTTTTCCATCACCAAACGCACGACACCTTCGCTGTGTTGCAGAAGCTCATCCACATCCACTGACACGATGGAAAAATGACCGATCAAAGAGCTTAGTAGTTCCTTTCTTCTCGGAGAAGAAGATGCTAAAATTAACAAAGGCGAGGGGTTCTGGGTGGCTTTTTTTCGATCTACTGACATAACTAATGTCTGATCATGATACCCTGCTCCCATAAGTTAACAAGATGAAGATTGGAGTCGCTCAGATTAACTCCATCGTTGGTGACCTTGATGGCAACCTCAACAAAATCATTCAGGCTTACAAGAGCCTCTGCGAGGAGGGTTCCGAGCTTATTGTCTTCCCGGAATTGTGTATCTGTGGCTACCCACCAAGAGACCTTCTTCAAAAAGAACAATTTGGAGAAGACTGCAGGAAAACCCTTGAGCATTTTGCGAAACAAACCGGGTCATGCCCTGCCCTTATCGGTTTCCCCCATCGGTCAGGTAAAAAAGGAAAAGAACCTTTTTTTAATGCGGTAGCACTTTGTGCAGATAAGGATGTTAGGCAGTACTTCCATAAGCAGCTTCTTCCTACCTATGATGTGTTTGATGAGGATAGATACTTTTCTCGGGGCAGCTTGCCAGCAGAATTCAATCATCTTGGAAAAAAAATAGCTGTTACAATTTGTGAAGACATATGGAATGCCAGCCTAGACATTCACACCTCTGACCCGCTGGAGAAAATTACCGAATCCCGTCCCGACTTGCTGATTAATTTATCTGCAAGTCCATGGCACATTAAAAAACAAACACAAAGAGAAGTACTCCTAAAAAAAGTGTCTCAAAGAGTGGAGTGCCCGGTAGTTTATGTGAATGCCGTCGGTGGAAATGATGAGTTGATCTTTGACGGTTCTTCGGTGGCATTCTCTGCGGAGGGCAAAAGGATCGGCCGAGCCCCATCCTTTGTTTCTGCATCGATGGTTTTTGACCTGGATTCTGCCCCGGCAACGATGGATGAGGAAGCCCAGGGTGAAATGGAGTCAATTCGCCAGGCACTAGTCCTTGGACTCCGCGACTATGCTCACAAGAGCGGTTTTACCAGGGGCATCATCGGCCTTAGTGGAGGAATTGATTCTGCGGTCACTGCCGCCCTCGCAGTGGAGGCGTTGGGAAAGGAAAATGTGATCGGAATCAGTTTGCCCTCTGCCATCTCTAGCGGTCACAGCAGGGACGATGCCCGGTTGCTGGCCGAAAACCTTGGCATCGAGTATCACACCCTGCCGATTCAGAAGATCGTCGACTCCGCAGAGCACGAACTCGCTCCCCTCTTTGCAGGATTGGATACGGATGTGACCGAGGAAAACCTTCAGGCTCGTAGCCGGGGGCTTTTATTGATGGCAGTTTCCAATAAATTAGGGGCCCTTCTCCTCACTACAGGTAATAAAAGTGAACTGGCTGTCGGGTACTGCACTTTATATGGCGACATGTGTGGTGGACTTGCAGTAATATCGGACCTTCCCAAAACAAAAGTTTTTCAACTTGCCAGACATATCAACAGGGAAAGAGAAATCATTCCGAACAACAGCATCGAAAAACCTCCTTCCGCTGAATTGCGACCCGACCAAAAAGACAGTGATTCCCTGCCGGATTACCAAGTACTTGATGGCATCCTTGAAGGATATGTGGAGCAAGGGCTTTCGATTCACTCTTTGATCGAACTTGGTTTCAAGGAGGAAACTGTGCGAAAAATCGTCTCCTTGGTCGACCGCAATGAATACAAACGTAAACAAGCAGCTCCGGGCCTCAAAGTAACTCCGCTTGCTTTTGGTATCGGACGACGCATGCCCATTGTTCAAAAATATTCTAATTAACATTTTTAACCAATGAACAAATCCCAGTCTCTCTTTCAACGTGCACAAACGCTCATCCCCGGGGGGGTAAACTCGCCAGTTCGGGCATTTCGCTCGGTCGGTGGAACTCCGTTCTTTACCAAAAGTGCATCGGGTAGCAGGTTAACCACTGCAGATGGGAATGAACTGATAGACTATGTATGCACATGGGGACCAGCCATTCACGGACACAACCACCCTGTGGTCCGCGAAGCCATTGCCAGTGCCCTTTCCTGCGGAACCAGCTTTGGCACTCCTGGCCCGATGGAAGTAGAAATGGCGGAGTTGATTGTTGAACTTGTACCCTCTGTGGAAATGGTTCGCATGTGCAACAGTGGAACGGAAGCAACCATGTCTGCAATTCGTTTAGCCCGCGGTTATACGGGGCGTAACAAAGTGATTAAGTTTGCCGGGTGTTATCACGGGCATGTGGACAGCTTATTGGTAAAAGCCGGCTCAGGGGCATTAACTCTAGGGAACCCGGACAGTGCAGGAGTGCCTCCCTCTTTTGCCGCCGAAACTATTGTTCTTCCATTTAACAACCTCGATGTGATCAGCGAAACTCTTACAACCACTGGTCAGGAGATAGCTGCC
>Ga0255779_1003861_pt1 | contig 14759 bp, 12 predicted proteins | sample 011ome_21_FD_179977 | JGI IMG/M metagenome (GOLD analysis project Ga0255779, IMG submission 179977) | Coastal salt marsh microbial communities from the Groves Creek Marsh, Skidaway Island, Georgia - 011508AT metaG (version 2) | ecosystem: Environmental > Aquatic > Marine > Intertidal zone > Salt...
AAAGAACTGAGAAATACACTACTAAACTGGTGTGGGGTATACTGAGGAAGTATAGACTTAGATTAGAACGTCAGAAACACGTAGAAGTCAAATACGAAAATATTGGATTGTATAAACGTGAATATTGAATAGAAACAATATTACTATGTACAAAAATATAAGATGCGCCTAATACTCAAAATATAATTAAATATAATTAAATATAATTAAAGAAATTACCCACAGCATCTTAAGAACAAGTACAAATTAATCAAAGCAACATAATTTATGAAAAAGCTATTCTTATTAATCTTAACATTACTTGTCGTTCCATCTACTTATGGTTATTTAGATAAATTTGAAGGTTTGAAAGAAGGAATCTACTTCAATTATCTAAAAGTTGGCTTTTATCATGATGGTACAGCTTCATCTATGTCGGATGAAGAATTTGAAAAGCATCTAATTGAGATTAAAGAAATTGGATTCTCTGGAATTATGTTCGAGCTATCCGTTAGCTTAGAGGATGATGGAACTTTATTAGGTTTATTCGAATACGAAAAATTAAAAAAATGGATTACATTAACGAAAGAAAACTCAATGGGAGTATCAATACTACCAAATTGGACATTTAATGGTGAGAATGCCGTTTATGTAAATAATAGCGGAATAGAGAAAATTGGCGCACAAGAGAGATTCTCAATCGATAATTATTTTGACTCCATGGTTGAATACTGGAGCGAATATAGTCTAATTTTTGAAGAGCTTGATGTGGACTTATTGTACATAGGGAACTTTGATGAGATCGAATTTTTTAAAGATATTCATCGTGACAAATGGGAGAAATTATTTTCCGCGGTAAGAAAAAAGTTTTCTGGAGCTGTAACTATAAATTTTCATAAATTTGATCTTTATAATGACCATGAGGTCAGTGATATAAAAATATGGGATCTCACTGACGCTATAAGCGTTTGGGGAAAGCTATATATCAGTGAAAAACCTATTTATGATTATGGTGAAATTCAAAAGAATTTGTGGGGACCTGCAAAGAATTTAAAGGGATTTGTCCAAGAATATTTAAAAGCGGCAGAAACTTATGAAAAGCCAATAATGCTGATTTCAAATGCATTTGCACTAGATAATGGATTAGACGGAGGTTGGGATCCAACAGAAGAGCAGCTGGCAGATTATCCGAATTCTATAAATTATGAAATATTCAATACAGCATACAAATCAATAATCCATCATTTTAATAATCATTTATCAGACTATTTAACAAGTTGGAGTTTCGGAAATTGGGAGGCATGGGGATTTACTGGTTGGAACAATTGGTTTCAATATGATTTAAGCCAGTTTCCATCAGAAACAAAAGATATTTTTCAGGATTTATTCGAAGACAATGTTTTTCTTTTAACTAATCGAGTTGATGCATCAAGTGACTCAGAAATTATCACGGTTCCTAGTGGTTTTAAATACGATTGGGAAATCACTTCTGGTGGTGGCGCAGACACCATTAGAACAGGTGATGGTAATGACACGATTAGTATTACTAATACATTTTCTTCGTTTTTAAAATTAAATTACGATTCATGGACGGATAGCAAAAATGAAACTTTAACCTTAAATATTTACATTGATGACAAGCTCATTTTACAAAAAGAATATGCCAACAATAATTTTTCATGTCCTAATGATAATTATCCATGCTGGGCAACATTTTCAGAAGAAATTGATTTTACTTTAAACGGCAATCAAGAAAATTTGTATATTGAAGTGGATGGTGCTTTTATAGATGTAAAAAAAATATTGCTTGGAAAAGGCGCCAAAGTTTTAGCACTTAAAACATCGACATCAGATAGACCAGAGTTGCCCGAATGGGCGCTTGAAAATTATATTGTTGAAAATGCCAAATATGATATTTCAGAAATAAATGATGATGCTGAGATTACTGTTATTGGAGGCAAAGGGCTAGATATCCTAAAAGTACAGGGAGCTTTACCACCAAATACAAAAATTAGATTTAGCCAAATCGAAAGGATTTTAGATAAAGATATTTGGGTCGCTTACGACACAGGATACAAAACTGAGGCTGCTGGACGCTCTATAAAAATTATTGCAGCTACTTTTGGCGTTGAATATATCAATGATAAAGAAATACTTGGCAAAGCAATTAAGTACTTTGATGATGGTTTAGAGCAATCAGAAGTTGTACAAAAAATGGTTGACGAAAAACTAGGTGAAAATGCTTCCTATGATGAAATAGTAGAAACCGTTCTCTTTAATATCTTTGATAGACAACCTATAAATAGTGAGATTGATTATTTTGCATCTTTCTTAGAATCAGGTCAGTACACTGTAGGAAAATTAATACTAGCTGGTGCGAATCACCCTAAAAATATAAGAAAAATCAATTGGGCAGAATTAGAAAAAACGGGAATCGAATACACCCCAGTAGACTAAATATATTAAAAATCAACCTAAAAAAATCGATATAACTATTACAGTGGAGTAAAGATTATTATACAAAAAACCTAACTGACTATATGTTAGGTTGCGACATCTACATCACCACCCGACAACTCACAGTTGTCTCTCTCAACGAAGAATGGGAACAGTTACTTGAACTCATTTGGAAACTTCATACAGACGGTATGGAGAACAAAGAAATAGCACATTACCTCAACACTCATGGATATAAACCAAGAAGAACTGAAAAGTTTTATGGGAATAGTGTTTGGGGTATTCTGAAGAAATACAAAATCCGAAAGCAAAGAGCAGAAGAACTTGATATCAGGTTCGAGAATATAGGTTTCTACAAGAGAATAAAAAAAGAAATACTATGAAAGGTTTTGACCTTTCCCCTGAATTAGCACCACCCATAAGGCGAGATTTTCATCATGCCACAGCTCTAGCAAATACGCTTGGGGGCTGATAACCCAAAGAACTGTGTGGCCTGATTTCGTTGTAATCTGTTCTCCATTCATCAATGATTTTCCAGGCTTCTTCCAGTGATCTGAACCAGTACTGATTCAGGCAGCTGTCCCTTAATTTGCCATTGAAGCTTTCAACAAAAGCATTCTGCGTAGGTTTGCCTGGCTGGATAAACTGAAGCCTTACCATGTGATCTTTACTCCAGAAGAACATGGCCTTGGAGGTGAATTCAGTGCCGTTGTCACAGGTAATGCTCCTTGGCTTACCTCTGCTGGCTATCAGTTGATTCAGAAACCGGGCTACCCTTTGCCCACTGATCGATAAGTCTGTCAGCTGCCCAATACACTCCCTGGTGAATTCATCAACCACGTTCAGCACCCTGAACCTTCGGCCTCCTGCCAGCTGGTCATGAACAAAGTCCATTGACCACCGTTCATTGGGTTTGACCGGCAGTACCATTGGTATTCGGGGCCTGACCAGCTTCTTCCGTTTCTTGGTTCTGACCTGCAAGCTACAGGCCGTATAAAGCCGATAGGTCCGTTTCCGGTTGATAACCAGGCCTTCCTGCTTAAGCAAACCATGCAGCATCAGATAGCCATAGCGGGGATACTGGGTGGCATTTGCAGTAAAGCTTCCTTGAGAAGCTGGTCCTTGGCTGGTTTAAGACTCTCATGTCTTATGCCTGTTCTGCTGACACAGATAACCCGGCAAGCCTTACGCTCACTCAGCCAACCCTGCTCAACCAGATGACGAACCATCTCTTGACGCCCGGCTGGCTTTACCACTTTATTCAGAGCACTTCCTTGAGGGCTGCCTTGTCCAGTTCCGCTTCAGCCAGCAATCGCTTGAGCCGGCTGTTCTCCTCCTCCAGCTCCCGAAGCCGTTTGGCTTACGAGACGTCCATCCCGCAAAAAATTGGCCTTCCACTTGTAAAAGGTCTGTTCGACGATCCCCAACTCCCGGCAGATGTCCTGGGTCTTGACCCCGGATTCATTCTGCTTGATGGCCCTGATGATCTGTTCTTCTGTATACCGACTGCGCTTCATATCGAGTTCTCCTCTGTTCAAGTTTAAGGGGAAAACTCGCCAAATGGATGGCTCTAATTACCGGGGAAAGGTCAATCAAATCATTGATAAGCGAATTAACACTTACCTTTTTGTATACACTTGACCCTAACTGGTTTGATCATTGTCCCTATCAAAAAACCAGGAACTGGCTAACCGGTCTTCTTGGATTACCATTGTTCACTCATGTCATGGCGAAAACTCCAAAAAGTGATGATTGAATTGCCCAGTCTCTCTTTGATTTCCTTTGATTTATGCACTGATTTATGTCAACTTTGCCATTAAATTTCGTGTCAGCCTGAAGAATATTGGATTAATCCCCAGGGCGCAGCATTATATTGTTCAATCGGTAGTTGATCCTTCACGAGAAGTTTCCCAAATGTCTAATATTAGAGGCAAAGCTTACGCAATGAACGTCATCACACCTCAAAAAAGGTGGAAGTCGATCATTCTGAATGCAGCATTTAAACTACTCACTATTCGCTTTACCCAGAAAGACCTTCGGGACCTCTCATTTATTCATTTCGCGCGCTGGACCATTATTCCAGCCAATGGCTTTCCCAAATTTTCCGGGCAAAAAAACATTGATCGCACCCGGTTCGACTATCTATTGTTTGAGAGCAACTTCAATGGCTCATGGAACGAGTATGTAGATGCCTTCAATGCAGCCCTGGCATTTAAACTGAATCTGGTCTGGTACTGGAGTGAAAACTTCCCGGGTTCCAGACCCTTGTCGCCGTTCAAGGCCTACATCGAGCACAACCAGAAATATAACGATTATTACTATATGGCCTATCCCGGCTCCACTGTCAGTGACGTGAAAAACGCCATTAGTGTGGCTGAAGAATTTGATATTTTGGCGCGCCATGTTGACAAGAGCGATGAAGATTTTGACGATGCCTACTTGCGCTTTCTGGGCAATCTCCAAAATAAAATCGGTAGCAACGGCGGCCCAGGCCCGCAAATGAGCTAGAGCAACTTGAACAAGCAACAGGAACAATCAACAGGGAGCGAAGGTGAGTAATTATTACGGAAAGTTTTACGGGTATACCGGCCTTTTTCCTATTTTGGATAACAATGAGTCCCATAACCACCTGACAGAGTTACGCTCATTACTCTCAACATTGCCTGATAGCGAAGGCTCCCTGTTTTCCCGATCAGGTCTTGTACACGGCGCCCGGTTTTTTATCCTTGATGATGTAGTCTACAACGGCCATCCAACGCCAGAAGAGCACCTCAAGAACGCATACCTTGTCCTGTCCATGACCTTTGATGGCGAACTTGAGCAACTGGCTCAGCGCATCAGCGCACTTGGCGAGTCAGACTGGGACAAGGTTATGGCACATTGCCATAGTGTCTCGGACACCAAACGTCCTCATGAAGTCGTTTTGGAGCAACTCAGGAAAGGACAAGTGACAACATCCTTTCTCTACGTTGATGCCGACAAGAACCTGGAATCAACACTCAAATCATTATTGCTACAAAGAAAGGTCGCTGACCTGATAGCAAATGCTCAGGGTGCCTCAACAATAGAAAGAAAGACATTGGTGAAAGAACTCGCTGAGCAAATAAAGCAATGCGAAATTCCAACACCAGGCGGATTTATCAGCAATTAATTCGGGCTTTAAACCATGCGTGACCACGAACTAGATTTGGCAGACATACAGGGGAATATCCTGAGAGCCTATGCTTTCCCTCACGCCCGGTTTTTTCAGGTATCCCTCAAAAGCGCGGAATCTGCCTGTGCGTTTATGAGCAAGCTACTACCACTGATCACGACTGCTGAGGTTTGGCCCGATGAAAAACCTGAGTCAACACTCAATATTGCACTGGGCGCATCGGCCTTGTCTTTGTTTGCATTGCCGCAAGGGACACTTTCATCATTTCCAGATGAATTCATGGAGGGCATGGCAAAACGGGCGAAATCCCTGGGTGATACCGGAGAATCGGACCCGGAGAACTGGGATAACGAATGGAATCAGGATGTCGATGCACTTGTAACAATTTATGGCCGGGAGCCGGCACATCGTGAATCGGTTTCTGCCCAGCTGAACGAGATCGCACAGGAATGCGGTGTACAGATCATTGCCTATCAGGATGCCAATAAACTGACAATAGACGGGGCGTTTTCCAGTAAAGAACATTTCGGGTTTACCGATGGTATTGCACAGCCTGAATTCAAGCATAGTCACTCCAGACACACTCCTGGCGACGGAAAGCTCGGCAAGCATGGCGGCTGGGAGTTTCTAGAAACCGGAGATTTCCTCATAGGCTATGCCAATGAAGCACAGGAAATCGAAAAATATCCTGACCCCATTCTATTTTCCAAAAACGGCACATTCCTGGTGTACCGAAAGCTGGAACAGGATGTAGCAGGATTTCGTCGGTATGTGAAAGAGCAGGCAGCGAATTACCCTGGCGGAGAAGAAAAACTGGGTGCGAAGCTCGTCGGCCGTTGGGCCGATGGCACGCCTGTTGCGCTATCACCGGATAAACCGGATTCCGGCATTTCGGGCTCTGCTGAAAAAATCAACGACTTTCGTTACGGGGATGACCCGGAGGGCCTGAAGTGTCCCCTGGGCGCTCATGTGCGGCGAGCCAATCCACGCGACTCCCTTGGCTTCAAAGACAATCTCACGGCACGTCGGCGCATCATACGGCGCGGCATTTCCTTTGGCGATTACCTGAGAAATGATGAGTCAAATGTGAATGAAGAGCGCGGTCTCATCTTTATCGTACTAAATGCCAATATCTCACGCCAGTTCGAATTCATTCAGCAACAATGGATGAATTATGGCAATGACTTCAGGATGGGTGATGAGTCTGATCCCATTGTAGGAAATCATGGCTCCAGCCAACGCTATCTGATTCCTGGCGATACCAACAAGGGCGAAGAGCCCTATGTCTGTACAGACATGAACTCCTTTGTGAAATTGCGTGGCGGCGCTTATTTCTTCGTACCCAGTATCACAGCATTGCGACTACTGGCCACAAATACAGTAGACGTGCGCTAGTTGCCAGGCACAGAACAAGCGAGATATATGTAAATGAATAATACTCCCCACCCATTACGAATACTGTGTATAGACGGTGGCGGCATGCGGGGCATCATACCGGCCACTTTTCTAGAAAAACTGGAGAATCTGACAGGCAAGGGTATCGCCGACCTGTTTGATATCGCAGTGGGTACATCAACGGGCTCTATACTTTCAGTTGGCCTGAACGTGCCTGATCAGGAAAAGTCTCACCGTCCCCGCTATAGCGCCCTTGATTTTGTGAATATGTACCTAGACCTTGGCAGCAAGATTTTTTATGAAGATAAAAAGCTGTTTAAATTTCTCGATGGTATAACTCATCCTACCTACGATCCCTCTGAATATGAAAAAATACTCAGCGATTATTTTGGTGAATGCACAATGGCGGATTTGCTCAGTGAAGTTGCAGTACCTTCAATTGAGCTGGAAGACATGCGTATGCATGTATTCTCTAAAGCAAAGGCGAAAGAATCGGAATCATTTAATTTCGCCGTGCGCCATGTTATAAGGGCGGCAACTGCAGCACCAACCTATTTTCCTTCGGCAAGAGTAAGCAGTGTTAATAATTCATTCAATGGAACATTCCTGGACGCTGGTGTAAGTACCAATAATCCTGGCATGCTGGCCCTGGCAGAAACAAGCACGATAAGCGAAGACCGGCCTTGTATTTATGTCTCCATGGGGACAGGACAAATCAAGAAGCCACTGGATGTCATCAAGGCAAGCAATTGGGGGGAGCTGGAATGGATCAAGAGCATTTTTGATCTGCAGTCAGATGCCCAGTCCAGTTATACCGAAGATACTGTGAAAGAGCTGTTGTCTGGAAAACAGGGCAGCAGTTATCACAGATTCCAGATAGATCTCCACGATTTGCCCCAAAACATGGATGATACAAAGACGAAGGATCTGCAAAAATTGCGCGATGCCTCATTGCAAGCTGTTGAAACGCAAATCGACACGCTCCAGTCTCTCGCCACCCTCTTAAACCCTGCGCACTAAAATCGATCACAATTATTTATGAGCCTGCTGAAATTTATAGAACAAAAAATAACCGGAGTGGACATCGATCAGCTGGATGAGAACCATCCGCTTGGTCATGAGATTGACAACTATGCCAAGATGGATGGGAAGGGAATTGCCCATTTCACCGAAGAGTTGACGAATTGGGCCAAGGGACACCCAGGCAAAATACTTTCTGTTTTGCATAAGGTGCGACCAGTGCTTACTTTGAAAAATATCAGCATTGTGACCGGGTTTGATGCCGTCAAGGATGTATTGCTACGCGACCAGGATTTCCATGTCACCTATGACGACAAGATGAAAGCCATTACTGAAGGTGCAGGATTTTTCCTCGGCTGGGATGATGATAGTGTCAAGGGGGCTACTGACAGAATCAATATGCAGATGGCGTTCAGGCGAGATGATATAGAGAGCATTATCAACCCTTTATTGCAACAACTTGCAGATGAACACGCTGATGGGTTAGCAAATCAAAAGGATCTGGTAGCTGATTTCTTTACCCCCATTCCTGCAAAATTTGCTATTCACTATTTTGGATTTAACGAAATTGATCCAGCATGGTTGCACAAGGTAACCGCAGGGCTATTCGATTATATTTTCATTGATATTGCCAATACGCCGCAGGTTACTGAACTTGCCATGGGCTACGCCAGGGAATTGCGAGACGCCTTGGACAAGGAAATATTACTTGGGAAAGCTGATGAAAATACAGTACTTGGACGCTGCATCGCCCTACACAAGAATGGAGTTCCAGGGTTTGATCCCGTCAATGTGAGAAACAATATCCTTGGGCTATTAATAGGCCTGGTGCCTACCACGCCGAAATCAGCCGCAATGGCCTTCGACTACGGTACCCAGACTGAAGAAAATTATGAATCGACCCGGAATTTTTTCCAGAACCATGATCTGACAGAAGCAATCAGCTATTCCAAAGAGCTTACAAGACTCAACCCTATAAATCCCGGCCTTTTCCGCAAAGCCGCCGCTGAGGTGGAACTGTTTGCCAATGGTAAAAAACATATTATCCCCAAAGACAATATGGTCCTGGCTGCAACTTATACAGCCATGCGTGATGCACGATTTATCAATGAGCCGCTAACCATAGTTCCAGGTCGCCCGGATTCCCAATACCTGACCTATGGCGTTGGCCTGCACAGTTGTTTTGGACGCTATATCAACGATATTCATGTCGGCAGCTTGCTCTACTATGCTTTCCAGGCATCCCCACTTGTAAGGCTTAAAGGTAAAGAAGGCAATCTTGTCTTCGATGGCGCGTTTCCATCAAGTCTGAAAATTAATTAAAAGGAAAGTTTAATGAATTCAACAAGTAAGAAGAAGACTCTCACGACTCTTGGTATAGCAATAGCTTCCAATATTCTTGTCATACCGTCGGCAGTGGCCAATGGATATCATTTTTTGCATCAGAGCGCAGAGGGATTTGGGACAGCCTATGCCACGAATGGCACAGCTATTAATGATATTAGTGCCATGTTTTCAAATATCGCATCCATCACACGCTTTGACGGTACTCATTTGTCTACCGGAGCCGCCTTCGACTTTCCTCGCTCGAACCTCACTGATGTTACTGCAACTGTGACTGGTACTGGAAATCCCGTAACAGGTCTACCTGCTGAGCCTTCACAACCCATCGATACTGCTGTGGGCGCTGCAACCTATTTAACACATCAATTCAATGATGATGTCTATCTCGGCCTCAGCTTTACAGCGCCCTTTGCCTACGTTTCCGAATATCCGGATACCGCGGCAAGTCGCTATGTAGCCACACTAACCAAACTCTATGCTTACAATCTGAATCCTGTTGTGGCCTGGAAAATGAACGATCAATTATCATTGGCAGCCGGACTTAATGTTCAGCTCTATCAGAACGATGTCAATACTATGGTGCCAACCAATGTCGTGACACCCGATCCCTCAACGGATGTGGAGTCCCGCATCAGCGGAAGCGATACCGCCATCGGTTTTACCCTTGGCCTGGAGTATCAAGCGACAGAACGTACACGCATTGGTATATCTTATCGATCTGAAATCAGTCATGAATTCAATGGCGACCTAGATTTCGAGGGAACGCAGAATAATCTGGATTCACTTTTGACGGAAGTTCCTACGTTGACAGCATTATCCGGAAAAGCGAATTTCGACATTGATACACCCAGCATGTTGCAAATTGGGATTATTCATAAACCTGAAAACAGCAATTGGGAGTTTTACGGAAATGCCAATTTGACTGGCTGGAGCGCCTTCAAGGATACCAACATTACATTCAGCAATGGCTTCCCTGACGTTATCGTAGACAACGACTGGGATGACAGCTGGTTTTTGGGGCTTGGGCTTGGCTATCAGTATAGCGAGAAACTGAAACTTCGAGCCGGTATAGCCTACGACTGGTCACCAACTCCAGCTGCCGCAGTCAGCCCACGCGCACCCAATAATGACCGTATGTATTCCTCACTCGGTGCCAGTTATATGCCAAATGACGAATGGAAAATTGACTTTGGGTATATGTACCTGAAATTCCAGGAAGTGCACATTAATCTGGCTGGTGGAAACAATGTACCACGAGGCACTCTGAAAGCTGACATGGACCTCTATGCCAACGTCTTTATGTTCCAGCTCAACAGGAAATTTTAGTTTTTGGCGTTTTCTTTCTTGCGCTTTATGCCGGTTTCTATTTCGTCAGCGGCCTCTGCGATATCGGGAATGACTTTGAGAATTTGAATGAGAGCAAATACGAATATACCGTGTTGCGAGCCAACTTCAAATTCTTCCACGCCCATAAAAATTTCGTAACCAGCTGTAGCTAATAACACAAAGGCAGCAGCTAGACTCAGGTATGGCGAACAAATTATATTTTTAATGAATGTTTTCATAGTGCGAACCGTTTAGCGTGTACATTGAATCGGATTAAAAGTGCATCAATCCTAATTTGTTACTTTTACTAACACAAGTCATTATGTGGAGGATCGAGGCGTCAACCCCGGAACCAGACCAATGAAAAAATCAAAAAAAAATACAGAAAATCAACTCAAAGTCATTGAGAACCGAAACATCTCCCTCAAGTTATCCAAATACGAGATGCCAGAACAGGGTGTATCACCCAAAGATACATGCGACATCATCCGCAGCGAATTACAAACCCAGGGTAATCCTGCTCTCAATATGGCATCGTTTGTCACGACTATCATGGATAAGGAATGTGACGAAATTATTCACGAGAACCTGGGTGTTAATTATATAGATACAGAAGTCTATCGAGGCAACCTTGAGGTCGAGGAGCGCTGCGTCAAAATTCTTGGCAATTTGTTTTCAGCACCGGATATCAACAAAGTCTGGGGAACCCAGTGTGTTGGATCATCCGAGGCGCTTATGCTGGCTGTGCTGGCGCACAAACGCGCCTGGAAAGCACAGCGAAAAGCCGCAGGAAAGCCTTTCGACAATCCCAATATCGTGATGGGGAACGATGTCCATTTGACCTGGGTTAAAGCAGCAATTTATTTCGAAATAGAGCAGCGTATTATTCCCCTCTCAGAAAAACGTTACACTGTTACGGCAGAAGAGGTACTTGAGCGTGTCGATGAGAATACCATTTGTGTTGTGGGCGTCCTGGGAACTTCATATACCTTTGATTATGACCCAATTGAAGGCATTAATGACGCCCTGGTTGAGCTGAAGGGCACACAGGGGCTTGATATACCTTTGCATGTTGATGGCGCCAGTGGAGCCTTTATCGCTCCTTTTTTAAATCCTGAAATCAGATGGGATTTCCAACTGGAGCAAGTAAAAACAATCAACACCTCAGGCCACAAATACGGGCTGGTTTATCCAGGCATAGGCTGGGCCCTTTGGCGTGACGAAAGTGACATCCCAAAGGAATTGGTCACGGAAACCAACGTATTGGGATTCGTTGAAAAATCCTTTAGCCTTAATTTCTCTCGCGGCGGAGCGATGATATTAGCCCAGTACTATAATTTTCTGCGCCTGGGCAAAGAGGGATATACCCGAATTCTCAACAATCTGCGCGAGATTGCACGCTATTTGGCTGAACAACTGGCAGAGCTGGATGAGATTGAAGTATTGCGAAGCGCAGAATTTACCCCTTCGGTCATTATCAAATTGAAAAGTGAAGAGAGTTTCAACGCTGCCGATCTTGTCGCCGCGCTGGCTGTACACGGTTGGGTAATACCCGCCTTTTCATTGCCAGCCAATGCCGATCACGTCAACGTGATGAGACTCAACGTCAAGGAGCAATTTAACGGCGAACTGGCTGACAGGCTGGTGGCAGATATGAAAGCGGCATTAGCGAAGCTTTCTGATATTCACAAGCGTCCTTATGAAAAAGTCAGGAATTATCATCCTCGTTGATAGGTTTAGCGTAATACCAGCTTATATTTTTTCACATTACAAATAATTCTCGAAACTGGTCCTTCAGCTCCAGCAAGCAATGTCCTTTTCATAAGATTCAGCAATCAAACCTGGCCTTCAACCCCTGGCTAGTCGGTAAAATTTCTTTGAGTGAAAAGCGTACGCCCACCTCCGGTCCACTCGCCTGATTTGATTCAAGAATAAAATCACCACTTTCTACTACTTCAAAACGGTCGTACTGCTTTCTTGAATTTTCCGGTGGCCATTGCCGATAGGTTAAAGTTCGGCCATGCATGTAATACTGGTTGTGGTTGGAAATGATATCCGTTTCTATTTCTGTCCTGCGCAGTCTGTGTATTGGTGATGTTCTGAACGGTGACGGTTCTATCAAAGACACGATATTACTCAAATCCCATCAGACTAAGGGTAATCAATCACACACAGTAGTCCTCTCAGCACATCTAAGGGGGAACTTGAGAGATATTTATATCAGCAGTGACTACAGACAGAACGACTCACAGCACCGCTAATAAGGAGTTATAAGGGAGGATTCTTCAGTAGTCAGTCGCTACAGAATCTCTTCAAACATCTGTATCGAAATGTCGGATATGACGATTGCTCGTCCCATTCAGGTAGAAGGAAGTTTGCCTCATCACTGGATGAGAAAAATGTGAGTATAGGAGTCATCAAGTCCCTACTTCGGCACAGTCATATCAGTTCTACGCAACGATATATCCAAGTTTCAAAACATCGGTTAGAAAATAGTGTAAATATGCTTAGTTATTAGGCGACAGAGTAAATACTGTTATACAAACAGGAAATGTGGTTAGAATCACACCTAAACATCATGTCAGGTAGCAATGAAAGACACCCTTCACATATATACCCGTGTTTCTACTGGGGTTCAGGAAGAGAAAGGAACCTCACTGAGTAGTCAGAAAGAGGGTGGAATCAGTTACTCAAATAAACACGGTTTCAAGTACAAGGTTTGGAACGAAGGTAGTCAATCAAGTTCAAAAGACGATTTAGAGAATCGTCCAGTTCTAACAAAACTCCTACAAGAAGTTGATGACGGTAATGTCAAACACATTTATGTGTATAACCCTGACAGACTTTCCCGTAATCAAAATACTTGGGGGTTCATTCGATTCAAACTACTTCAAAAAGAGGTTGTTCTTCATACCCCAGGTGGTAAGTATGATTTGACTGACTTTACTACCAACCTGATGTTGGGAATATTGTCAGAAATCAGTCAATACGAGAATAAGGTTAGAACTGAACGATTCAGAGTTGGAAAGGTTCAGAGAATCAGGGAAGGAAGGTGGAAAGGTGGGAAACCAACATACGGTTATGATTTGGTTGATGGGTTACTCGTAATAAACAAAGAACAATCAAAAATAGTGAAAATGATTTACGAGGAATATAACAAAGGGAAGTCACCCGATAAAATCCGATTATTACTTTTAGAGAAAGGTATTCCTTCACCACGAGGGAATACAATGTGGAGTGAACCGAGTATTCGAGTGATATTGAGAAATACTCATTATCAGGGTTACTGGACTTTCACTGATAAGAAAACTGGGGAAACTATACATAACAAATGTCCTCAACTTCTCACATCTACAACTATTTCTAACTACCTCGAAATGAAGGAGAAAAGAACGAGGAAAAAAAGTGAGAAAACTGAGGTTAGAACCGACAATAAGAAATATCAATACTTACTTACTACCCTGTTGGAGTGTGGTGGTTGTGGTTCCCGATATATAGGGAACATAAAACAAAAACAATCATCAGTTTACGGGTGTAGAAAGAAACATAATAAGTATAGAACCCGTGATATTCACTTTGAACCCTGTGAACAAAAACGATACCTGAACCTTGAAAAAACTGACTTGGTGGTTTGGGAAACGGTATTAGAAGTTGTTGAGAAATCGCACTTGTTTAGAGAACTTACTAAAAACGAACTTCTCCCAACAAAAGAACAACAAAAAGAAGGGTTAGTAGAACAAGGGAAAATTCAAACCAAAATACGGAAACTTGATAAAGAAATAGGAACGATTCAAAAAGCAATCGTCAACCAAGAAACCCAGAAGGTATTGGTGGGTTCAAAAAATATTGATTTAGTAATAAAACAACTTGAGCAACAAAGAATAGAGTTAGAGAAAAACAAGGAACAACTTACCCTTCAAATAAACTCATTATCAGAAAATCAGAAATGGGTTGATTGGTATTTACATTTCGGTAAGAAAATCAAATCACTCAGAAATGAAGATATTCCTGTAGAAGAGAAAAGAAAGTTCCTTGAGGGTGTAGTAGAAAATATTGTTGTTTTAGAAAAATCAACACAAGAGCA
>Ga0255779_1003892_pt1 | contig 14704 bp, 10 predicted proteins | sample 011ome_21_FD_179977 | JGI IMG/M metagenome (GOLD analysis project Ga0255779, IMG submission 179977) | Coastal salt marsh microbial communities from the Groves Creek Marsh, Skidaway Island, Georgia - 011508AT metaG (version 2) | ecosystem: Environmental > Aquatic > Marine > Intertidal zone > Salt...
AAACATGAGGATTATTGTAAATAAATTAAATAGAATTCGCATGGAGGCACTTTTAATTTTAGATGTCAAATTATCTATTTGGTTTAATGAACACACTTAAAATGATGTTAATCATTTTGAATTAGGTGTAGAGTTTGAAGGGTAATTTCAAAATCTCGAGGTGTAATATCAAAGTTCGATATTTGAATAGAGTTGTCTACAAAGCAAAAAAGAAAAGCACCCATTAGGGTGCTTTTCTTTTTTAACTTTATAAAGCATCCCCCAAGGCTCTTTTTCGAGCAACACGAGAAAAAAAAATCTTGCTACTAAAACAATAAAACAGTTTTACTGTTATGTAGCATACCGTTTTTTATGTAAAAAAGACATTGTATAGATATCTTCCAGGAACAAGCGTAAACCCACCTGCTACTATTAAACCTGACCAAAATAGAATGACCATTGATCTGGAATGGGCATTAATATTCCCTTTTTTAATATAATAAATACTCTTTGGTATCGAATATATGGTCAAAACACTTAGTAGATGAATCCATCCAAAATGATTAAAAAGTTGTGGACCTACTCTTGCCTCCATGAAAAGAGATATGCCAGACTGAAAAAACATTAAGACCATATAGGTCCAGCCGAGAATTTTATGATTTTCAGAACCCTTGGATGAAAAATAAATCAAATAGGCACCTATAATTAAACAAGGACTTACTGCAATTAAATGAATGGTTCTTAGTAGTTCATACATTATTTTCAAAAATAGCTATTTTGAAGGCTTTTTTCTAATGGACGTAACCCAAAAATTAAACTCTCATTATATTGAGACTATTGGTGAGCCTTTAAAGTTATCCTAAATTTGATTAATCTTAAGGTTCCCCTATATTCCTTTAAGATATATTTAGTTAATGGATCAAAGCCTTTCACCTTACTGAAAGGCTTTGTTACTTTAAAGCACTCATTTTTACTCGCCCAAAGTATAATCACAGGTCTCTAAGTGATAATAAACCCTCCTTTTGATTTATTCTGTTTAAATTATTTGTACATTCGTTAAACAAAATAACCCAACAACCATGAAAACAACCTTTTTCATATTATTATCTGCTTTTTTAATTAACAGTAGCCTCTATAAAGCATCGACTGAAAGTCAAGACTTTGAAGGCAAAGCGTACTATTTTTCTCAATCTAAAATGGAATTAGGGAATTGGGGGGCTCGAATGAGTGAGGCACAGAAGAAACAAATGAAAGAAAGACTTAAAAATAGGCTGGAAAAGACCTTTGTGCTCAGTTTCAATAAGGAGGCGTCTTTCTTTAAAGAAGAGGAAAAAGTAGACGCCTATTCAGGGGCTACAGATTCTTGGGGAAGTAATTTCTCTAGAGGGCCACAGTACAAAAATATTCAAGACAACAGCTTGGTTCAAGAACAGGAGTTTTACGGAAAAAAGTTTTTAGTGAAAGACAAACTCCAAGAAATTAATTGGACTATGGGCGCTGAGTCCAAATTAATAGGGCAGTATATGTGTTTTAAGGCTACTGCTTCCATCCCTACAGAAGACTTGAGTTGGTACGATTTTTCATGGGGTAAACTCAATGAAAGTACAGAAGAAAAAGCGGTGGAATACACACAAGTAGAAGCTTGGTATACCCTGCAAATTCCACTCAGACATGGACCTGCAGAATACTGGGGCCTTCCTGGTCTTATCCTTGAAGTGAGTGCGGGTAACACCACCATCTTGTGTTCACAAATAGTACTGAACCCTAAAGATGGCGTAGACATTAAAATTCCTGAGAAAGGGAAAGAAGTCACTAAAAAAGAATATCAAGAAACCGTTGTGGGCAAAATGCTCGAGATGAGAAACAACAGGGGTAGAAGATCCAACTAATCAAATAATTTCTTTTTGTATGAAAAAGTGCCTTTTATGGGTTGCCATATTGCTTCCTGTCGTACTATTGGGTCAAATAAAATTGCAAGGGGTTGTCATGGACAGCCTAAACAATCCACTAGAGCTCGCCAGTGTGGTTGCCATTAACAAAAAAACCAATGGGTTTGAATCCTATACCATCACCAATAAAGACGGTGCTTATACCCTGGAACTAAAAAAGAATACTACCTACAAAGTTCAGGTGAGTTATATTGGGCTTAAGACTCAAAACGATTCCATTAGCACCACGGATGTAGACCTCAACAAAGATTATAACCTTATCCCTGAGTTTGCCTTAGATGAGGTTGAGCTGGTGTATAAAATGCCGGTAGCGGTTAAAGGAGATACCTTGGTATACAACGCAGATTCCTATACCAATGGGTCTGAAAGAAAACTAGAAGACATTATAGACAAGCTTCCTGGGGTAGAGATCAATGAAAGCGGACAAATAGAGGTAGAAGGAAAAGTAGTGAATAAACTCATGGTGAACGGCAAGGATTTTTTTGACGGAGACACCAAGGTGGCCACCAAAAACATTCCTTCCAATGCAGTAGATAAAATACAAATCCTTAAAAATTTTTCTGAGGTGGGCCAATTGAGTTCGGTGAGAAACAACCAAGACAATGTAGCTATAAACATTAAACTCAAAGAGGGAAAAGAAAATTTTTGGTTTGGTAATGTTACCGCAGGGAGTGGTAAGGCTCCTGAGGAAACCTTATTTCTAGCCCAACCAAAGTTATTTTACTACAGCCCTAAATACAGTATTAATTTTATTGGGGATTTGAATAATATTGGTGAAATAGGACTATCCAGAAGAGATATTAGAGGCTTTGGTGGTGGCTTTAACCCACCAAGCAGCACAAGCGGAACCAGTATTAACTTAGGAGACAACAGCCTAAATTTCCTGACAAACCAAAACAATGCCCTTAGAATAGAAAACAAATTGGCTACAGCCAATTTTAGCTACTCCCCAAATAAAGCCTTAGATATTAGTGGTTTTTTAATCCTCAACAGCAGTAAAATTCTTTCTAAAGAAGTTAGCCTCATCCAATATACCAACCCAGAGTTGGGTATACCGGATGAAGCCACGGACCAAGAAGGAAACGAAAGATCCAATCAAGCCTTAGCAAAACTCAGCCTTTCTTACAAACCAAACTTTAACAATCAAATAGATTACGACATATTGGGAAGAACTTCTAACGACACCCAAAACCAAACTATTCTATCTTCCGTTATTGGTAGTACCGTTCAAACAGAAGAAGTAAAGCCCTTTAATATTAACCAAAGTCTTAAGTATTATTACACCCTAGATGAGAACAATATATTCGCTTTTGAATCCCAACACCTCATCAAAGATGAAGATCCTGTTTACAATGCCATTCTAGACAACAGCAGTGGTACTAATCCTTATATGATTACAGCAAACGCTATTGGATTCAACAATGGCTTTTCTGATTATAATATTGGGCAAAACAGAAGAATCAAGAGCAATCAATTAGACGCTAAATTGGATTATTACCACATAATAAATTCAAAGAGCAATATTAATATTACCCTTGGAACTATTCTGAGCTACCAGCAATTCAACTCTAATATATTTCAGTTTTTAGAAGACAATAGCCTACTGAGTCCAAGCCCAAACTTCAATGAAGGAAAAGCAAGTAATGATGTTAGTTATGCTTTTAAAGATTTTTATGTAGGAGCACATTATAGGTTTAGGACCGGAAAATTCACCTTTACACCTGGCTTTTCTGTACATGCTTACGGGAACAACAACACCCAATTTCAAGAAACTTTCACAGATAACTTTATAAAACTTCTGCCAGATTTTGAGACTAGAATTCAGTTAAAAAAAGGAGAAAGCCTCACCTTTAACTATAATATGAGAAACCAATTTACAGACGTTACCCGTTTGGCCCAAGGATTGGTTTTAAACAATTACAACAGCATTCAATTTGGAAATCCAGACTTACAAAATGCCCTGTCCAATAACTTGAGCTTGCTGTATAGCAGCTTTAACTTATTCAATTACACCAATGTATTTGTAAGGGCAGCTTATTCTAATAATATAGACCAAATCAGGAGCCTTACAAACTTTGAAAATGTGATCAGAACAAGTACGTTTTTTAACTCTAGTTTTGCAGATGAAAATGCCAATATCTTTGGGAGAATTCAAAGGACTTTTGGGAAAATCAGAGCCAGTTTTAACGCGGGATTAAACTACAGTAAAATAAACCAGTTTATTCAAAACCAAGTATCCGTAAACGAAGGAATTACACAAACCTACACGCCCGGAATACGCACCAATTTTAAGGTAGCACCCAATGTGAGTTTTAACTATAGGTATGGTGTAACTACCAATAACCAAGGAAGCCGTAAAACCACTTTCACCAACCGCGCTCCATCCGTGAATTTTGATGCGTATATATTGAAAAAAATTACCTTCAGAACAGATTATACCTATACCTCACAAGATATTGGAAATGGCCAATCGCAATCTTTTCAAAACTGGAATGGAACTATTTCATACAGAAAAGACAAAGATGCTAAATGGGAATACCAATTAAGCGGTACCAACCTACTTAACATAGACGCACAAATTAGAAACAACGCCAATAATATTTCTGTCTTTACCTCAGAAACTTTCATTCAACCAAGGTTTGTAACTTTTAGGTTTATTTACAGCTTATAAACTACCTTTGCACCATGAGTGCACTCGTTCAAATTGTCATAAAACCGCAGCAGCAGGAAGACCTAGAATTCATTTACCGTTTAGGACTTCAGAAGGCCAAACTAAACCCGGATGAGGTCATTGATTGGCGCATTAGAAAACGTTCTTTAGACGCCAGGAAAGCGGCTATTAAAATGAATGTACAGCTGGAGTTTTGGAAGGTGGGTGAAGTGAGGGAGCCAACGCAAGCCTGGACCGCAAAAACAGTAGATCCAGAGAAAAAAATCGCAATTATAGGGGCTGGTCCCGCAGGATTATACGCTGCTCTGAGAGCCATAGAAGCAGGCATTACTCCAGTGGTGTTCGAAAGAGGAAAAGATGTACGAGCGAGGAGACGGGATTTGGCCGCCATTAACAAAGCACAAACCGTAAACCCAGAATCCAATTATTGCTTTGGAGAAGGGGGTGCTGGAACCTATTCTGACGGTAAATTATACACCCGATCTAAAAAGAGGGGTAATGTACTTAAAGCCTTGGAGTGGTTGGTTCACTTTGGTGCCTCTGACAACATTTTAGTAGAAGCTCACCCTCATATTGGCACCAACAAATTACCCGCCATTATTACGGCTATGAGAGAGGCAGTAATAGCCCATGGAGGTGCGGTGCATTTCAATGCCAAACTCACCGATATTAAAATAGAAAACAACAGCATTAAAGGACTCGAAATAAACGGAGACACTTGGCATAACTTTTCAGAATTAGTATTAGCTACGGGACACTCCGCAAGAGATATTTTTTACTTGCTCCACAAAAGAGGGGTCACTATAGCTGCCAAACCTTTTGCGCTTGGGGTTCGTGTAGAACACACCCAAGAATTAATCAATGACATTCAATACCATGGAGACCACCAAAATCCATACCTACCTCCGGCATCTTACGCATTAGTAGAACAGGTAGACGGCATGGGGGTCTATTCTTTTTGCATGTGTCCAGGAGGCATTATTGCCCCCTGTGCTACGGAAAAGGAAGAAGTGGTGACTAATGGTTGGAGTCCAAGCAAGAGAAATAATCCCTATGCCAACTCCGGTATTGTGGTGAGTGTTTCTCCAGAAGATTTACCCAATTACAAGGAGAATGATCCTTTTGTATGCCTCGATTTTCAGAAAAAAGTGGAGTATGACTGCTGGGTTGCTGGGGGTAAAACACAGCGAGTACCCGCCCAGAGAATGGTAGATTTTGTTGAGGGTAAAACCTCTACAGACTTTCCAAAAACCTCATATCAGCCTGGGATTGTGAGTGTAAATCTGGCAGAAGTATTGCCACCACTGATTGCAAAAAGACTGCAAAAGGCATTTATAAAATTTGGCCGTAAAATGAAAGGCTATTACACTAATAATGCGGTCTTACACGCGCCTGAAAGCAGGACCTCCTCCCCAGTCTCAATCCCTAGAGACCCAGAAACAATGGAACACCTAGACATTAAAGGACTGTATCCCTGTGGAGAGGGAGCGGGCTACGCTGGTGGTATTATTTCTGCCGCCATAGACGGCATAAACTGTGTAGACGCTATTGCCCAAAAATGGAGTTTGTAAGCCTGGTCTTTTAAAATTCGGTATTTAACAATTGTCCTGAGAGTTGTAACAGGGCATACTCTGCTAATTTAGCATTGTATTTGGCCGCATTGCTGCTGGTCTCTGCATTTAACAAATTCAATTGTGCCTGTCTGAATTCAATGGCGGTAATGGTACCTAAAGCGTATTGCTCCTCGGTGCGTTTAAAATTGACCGCTGATGTTTTCACCAGTTCCTCTTGCAGGGCAAAAATAGACAAACTGTTTTCATATACCTGCCAAGCATTCATGAGGTCTCTTTCAAAACTTAAATCTTGTTGTGCCTTTAAAATTTCTTGGTTGTCTAGGGCTAATTTGGCATTTTTTATCCTGGTAAGGGTTTGGCCTCCACTAAATAAATTCCAGGTGAGATTGGCCCCTAAAGCGATATTGTAATTGGTGTTATTGGTACCAGGAAAAAAAGCCGATGCCGCACTTTGGTTTAAGTTCCAACCATAGCTTCCCGTAAGCCCCACCCTAGGTAAAAATCCAGACTGACTCACCTTTAGATCGTATTCGTTTATCCTTGTATTGGTTTGGGCGAGCAATAACTGAACATTGTTCTTCTTGGCTCCAGCTAGGAGTGCCTCTACCCTTTGCATGGGCAAGAAAACCACGCTAGTATCTACACTATAATCCTCTTTAAGATCCCCGTTGATCAATACCCCTAGGTCTCGTTTGGCAGTTCCTAAATTTTGTTGGGCATTCAATAGCGAAATACTGTCATTAGCCACATCTACAGCGGCATTTAATACAGCTAATTTATTGGTCTGACCCAATTCAAAAGCGTATTGCGCCCTAGTGAGCCTTCGCTTAGAAAGCGCTAAAATGTTTTCCAACACCGTCTGATTCTCTGACAACTGAGCTACCCGGAAATACACAGAAAAAAGTTGCATTACGGTATTCTCAATGGTCTCTCTCAGTTGTAATTCACTTAGGGCGTACCTGCTTTTTAGTGCCTTGTAATTATAACGCCTTCCCATACCGTCAAATAAGGTGTAGTTTACCTGTACCCCTGCATTGTAACGCTGTGCTTCTGCCTGATCTAAAACTACATTAGGTCTTGGCGTTCCGTCTGCTAATACTTGTCCAGGAAATTCTATGGTACTATTGTCCTGGTTGTAATTTGCTGCTGATGTAGCAGAAACCGTAGGCAAAAAACCACTGTTTAATATAGCGGCATTATTCTTCGCAATATTGAGCTGGTTCCTAGACACCTGAATCCCAAAGTTTTTATCCAAGGCCGCAGAAAATGCAGCTTCTTTATCTAAACGTGTAGTTTGTGCTTGAACGCTCCATGCGCCAAGAGAACAAACTAAATATAGTAAACTCCTTTTCATAGTACTTATTTCTCAGTTAATTGAGTGCCTTCTTCTAAATCTTTTGCTTCTTGCGCCTCCAATACGGCTCTTTCTACAGATTCTTTACTAGGCATATTTCCAGACCACAACCATCTAACAGTTGTTTTTAAATTGTTGTTAAAGGACAAAAACACCGGAAGCAATACAAGGGTCAGAAGGGTGGCAAATCCTATACCGTAGGCAATTGAAATAGCCATAGGCTTTAAAAATTGTGCTTGCCTGCTCTTTTCTAAAAGCAAAGGGGCCAATCCTGCTATGGTGGTCACAGAAGTTAAGAAAATAGCCCTGAATCGAGATTTTCCAGCCTCTAATAGTGCGGTGTCAAAAGGCATCCCCTCTTTGAGGTTGGTGTTAAAACGGCCAATGAGCACCAAACCATCATTCACCATAATTCCAATCAAGGCAATAATTCCTAAAAGGGAAATAATATTTATGGGGAAATTGTGAATCCAATGCCCCCAAGCTACTGCTGTTAGACTGATAGGGACCATTATCATTAACAATAAGGGTTGTGTATAACTTCTAAAAGTAAAGGCAATAGTGAGGTATATGAGAAATAAAATAGGAATTCCTGCCTTGTTTAAAGACTTAGTCAGTTTATTTGCTTCCCTATTTTGGCCTTCATAAGAAGGACTTACAGAAGGGTATTTGGCTTGAATATCTGGCATGATATGAAGCTTTATCTCTTCCATAATATCACTACCACTAGTGGTATTTGGATTTTTTAAATCTGCAGAAACCTGAATTTCTCTTCTCCCGTCTAAGTGGTTTATAGACACATCTCCTCTTTCAATGCTATAAGAAGCAATTTCTCTTAGCGGTACTTTTGCCCCACTCGGTGTTTGAATCCTCATGTCCTCTAAATTCGAAATAGAAGATCTGTCCTCTTTATTATAGCGAACCCAAACCCTAATTTCATCTTGACCCCTTTGAAAACGCTGTGCTTGTGCTCCAAAAAAACCTGAACGCACCTGTGCCATAACGTTTCTAACATCTAAACCTAACACATAGGCGTTGTCTTTGAGTTCTAGCCTAATTTCTTTTATTCCTGCCGGATCATTATCTACCACATCTTTGAGTAGATCATTCTCTACCAGAGCTGTTTTGAGCTCTCGTTTGGCTGCTTTGAGTTCCTCTATATTGTTTCCTAAGAGCGAAACAGATACAGGACTCCCTCCGAAATTACCTCCTGAACCATAAATCAGTTGCTCTACCCCAATCACTGGACCAACGAGTTCCGCCAATCGCGTAGTGACCATGTCTGCCCTTACATTGTCCGGACGCTCTTCTCCCGGTAATAAGTTAATCTCTAGGCTGGCCCTAGAAGCGCCAGGCCCAATGGTCTTAATGGTATTTTCAAAGAGTGGTTTTCCTCCTGGTGACAAGTATTTTTCTGTGAGCTCTCGGTTTACTACAGCAGATTTTTCTTCAATAATACTGATAATGGAATCGGTGATCTTTTCATTGGTACCATTGGGCATAACCAAGGTAATTTGAACCCTATCACTGGCTATTCTAGGGAAAAAAGCGGTTTTAATTATTCCACCTCCTACAGAGCCTACCGTGAGAATTAAGGCCATAATAAACAAAGCAAATGTGAAGAATTTATGTTTTAGGGAAAAATCAAGGGAAGGAGCGTACAAAGTATCTCTCATCCAATTCATAATCTTTTCACCCATAGCATTAAAACCTCTGAGTATAGCAAATACACTGGCTAAGCCATCTTTTGGCGTTTCATCTAGAGGCTGCAATGCTTTGGAGTGGGCCAAGTGGGCAGGTAGTATAATCAATGCTTCTACCAAAGACACCACCAAAGTAAGTATTACAATCACGGAGACCTCTCCAAAAAACTCTCCAATTCTACTGTCTAAAAACAAGAAAATAGAAAAGGCCAAAATAGTTGTTATTATCGCAGATATAATTGGAGGTATCACCTCTAGAACACCATCAATAGCTGCTTGTACAGGTTTTTTCCCACGTTCGTAATGCTGGTAAATGTTTTCTGCAATCACTATTCCGTCGTCTACAAGAATTCCAATTACAATGATCATTCCAAATAGCGACAAAACATTAATAGTCACATTAAATAATCCTGCAAAAGCAAACATTCCCAAAAAAGCCACTGGTAAACCAAACGCCACCCAAAAAGCCAATCTTGTATTCAAAAACAGAGATAAGAAGAACAACACCAATAACATCCCCTGCCAGGCATTTTTAACCAACAACTCTGTTCGTTGGGTCAATGTGATGGATTGGTCACTCAACACGCTTAAATGTACCCCATCATGAGTTTGGTTGTATTGAAGGGCGTATTCTTTTATTTTGGTTGCAGTGGAGATTAAATCTTCCGTATTAGTACTATTAATGGTAATATTTACTGCTTCTTCTCCATCGTAAAAAGTGGCGTTGGGAGACTCCGCAAAACGGTCTCTTATTTCAGCAACTTCGCTTAATCGAACCAAAGTTCCATTGGGTTGTGTGCTCACTATGAGGTTAGAGAGCTCTTTTCCAAAATAATATTTATTGTTAGCTCTGATGAGAAAATCTTCTTCTGCTGTTTTAACTGTACCACCTGTAATGAGTAAGTTCGCATTTGCCACAGCTTGTGCCACCTCTGTAAAACTTAAATTATAAGCCAGTAGTTGACTTTCATTCACAGCAATTTCAATTTCCTCTTGAGGGTAACCAGACACGATTATCTGAGAAATTCCCTCCATCCCTCTAATATCGTTTTCAATTCCTCTTCCCAATTGTTTCAAGGTCTGTAGCGGAACATTTTTACCGCTTAATGCCAAAGAGATAGTTGGTCTAACTACTTCTTGTTTGGCCACTACTAAGGGTTCCATACCTGTTGGATATGAGGGCACCCTGTCTACAGCATTCTTTACTTCTAAGAGCATGAAATCTATGTCCAGTCCTTTTTCTATTTCTACGGTAATTCTACCACTGTTTTCGTTAGCTACTGCAGTAACCCTGTCTACCCCTTGTAAGCCTTTTAAGTTGTCTTCGATTTTTAGCACAACACCTTCTTCTATCTCTAAAGGAGAAGCTCCAGGGTAGGTGATACTAATTTGAATAATCTTAGATTCTGTTAAAGGGAAGAAGGAAGATTTCAAGGCCTTTGCCCCAAAAATTCCAAAAAGAAAAAACGCCAGTACAAAAATATTGACCGCTACTTGGTATTTGATAAAATAGGCTACTAATTTTCTCATCTTATGGGATTTACGGTCATACCTTCATAAGCTCCTAAAAGTGGCTTAGCTAAAATTTCAAGGCCTTCAGGAATTCCAGCAACTACCACTTGACCCTCTGAATAATGTAAGGGTGTCACTTGAATTGCCTTTAGCATATTATTCTCTACAGCAAAGATCGTGTTGGATTCACTGATCAATGCCCTTGGAAGAGAGATGGCATTTTGAAGGGTATTTCCTGCTAAAGTTGCTTTGAGATATACGCCTTCATATAAATTGGGATCATTAATCTCTATAGCGACCGCTGTAGTCTGTGTACTGGGATCTACTTTTGCATTCAAACGGACCACTTTACCAGTAAACGATTGGGTTCCTTCCATATTAGATAAAGAAACTGTAGCACCTTGATTTAATTTCAATGCATAAGATTTTGGAATAGATACCATGAGTTCATACAAACCAGGCTGAATAAACTCCCCCAGTTTTTGTCCAGATCTCACTAAGGTGCCTTCTGTGACTAAAGCCTCTGTAAGGACCCCATTGAATGGTGCCCTTACTTGGTATTTAGAGAGTCTTTGCTCTAAATTTTTGACACTGTAATAGGCACCCAATACGCCCCTACCCGAAACAAATAATTTCAGGTTTTCATCTGACATCTCAGGCATATCTGGAAGATTTTTGTCCACATTTATGGCATTCAAAAAAGCCAACCAAGTCGGATATTCTTTGGAGAAATCCAATCTAATATCTGGAAGTATTCCTGCAATTTGATTGTATAAATTAGTCCTTGAAGATTTTACATTTGCCAAATATTCGTCAGCATCTATTTGCAATAAGATTTCATTTGAATCGTACGACTGACCTGCTCTAAACAATTGAGCCCCCTTTCTAAAAACACCTTGGACTTCAGAAAATATTTCTATACGTCTTTTAGCGGTCACCAAGCCTTGTGCTGGAACACTAATAGTCACGGGACCATTAACTGCCTTTTGCACTACTACCTCTTTGACTATTTTTCTAGCTGGGGCAACAGCTGCTGCTTTATTGTCAATCAATTTTTTAGCTAAAAAAATAGATGCAACAACACCTATTAGGGCTAGGCCAGTAAGGATAACACTCCTTAATTTTTTTAATTCCATGAAATCTCTGATTAAATAAAGTATTGAGACACCAAAACTATCTATAAGTAAAGAGAAGAAATGTTAAAAAAACCTTAAATTAAAAGTAACACTCTCAGTTTAAAATGATTCTAGATCCAAGCTTACCTTTTCCCAATCTTTCATGGCCTGCTGTAAATCCTTTTTATCTTTTTGATAGCGATCAAAAAAAGCTGGATCAGCAGCAGTTTTTTCATAATCATCTTCTAAAGACTTGTCTTTAGTGGCAATTAATTTTTCTAGGTCTGAAATTTTTGTCTCTAGATTACTGAGTTTATTCTGAAGTGATTTTTGGGCTTTTTGTTGTTGGTAATCTAGGGCTGGTTTTTGATTGCTTTGAGCCTTCTTCTCCGTTTTTACCTGTTGTTTTTTTTCAATGCCCCTGAAATCTTGCACCTTTCGCTGCTCTAAATAAAAGTCAATATCTCCGAGGTACTCGTTAATCTTCTGGTCTTTAAATTCGTATACTTTGTTGGTGAGGCCCTGCAAGAAATCCCTGTCGTGAGATACCAACAATAAAGTTCCTTCAAAACTTTGCAATGCCTGTTTTAGTACATTTTTAGATTTAATGTCTAGGTGGTTTGTAGGCTCATCCATGACCAAAACATTGAGTGGCTGTAAGAGTAACTTTGCCAGCGCCAGTCTATTGCGTTCTCCTCCTGAGAGTACCCTCACATACTTATCTACCTCTTCTCCCCTAAACAAGAAAGATCCAAGAATATCTCTAACCTTTGCCCTATTGGATTCATTAGCAGCGTCTATCATGGTGTCTAAGACTGTTTTACTCCCATCCAAATACTCAGCTTGGTTTTGGGCAAAATAGCCAATTTGTACATTATGTCCCAATTTCACCAAACCACTTGAGGCTTCTAATTCAGATACAATAATTTTAGCTAAGGTAGATTTTCCCTGTCCATTTTGACCTACAAAGGCTGTTTTTGAATCTCGCTCTATCAGTAAATCAATCTCAGAAAGCACTTGATTGTCTCCATAAGATTTAGACACACCATCTATCTCAAGTACTACTTTTCCTGGTGTGACAGAAATGGGAAAACGAAGTTTCATGACACTATTGTCGTCTTCATCTACCTCAATTCTGTCAATTTTATCCAATTTTTTTATGAGCGATTGCGCCATGGTGGCTTTAGAAGCTTTAGCTCTAAACTTTTCGATTAATCGTTCGGTTTGTTGGATTTGCTTTTCCTGATTTTTTTGTGCGTTAAGTTGTAATTCTTTAAGTTCAGATCGCAGCACCAAGTACTGAGAATACGGCTTATTGTAGTCGTAAATCCTTCCCAAAGAGATTTCAATACTCCTATTGGTTACATTGTCTAGAAACATCTTGTCGTGAGAAACAATTACCACAGCACCCGAGTACTGATTTAGAAATTGTTCTAACCAAATAATAGATTCTATGTCTAGGTGGTTGGTAGGCTCATCTAATAAAAGCACATCGTTGGTTTGAAGCAGCAGCTTGGCCAATTCAATTCGCATTCTCCACCCTCCAGAAAAGGTCTCTGTTTTCTTGTCAAAATCTGCTCTTTTAAAACCCAATCCCTGAAGGATTTTCTCGGTCTCTCCCTGATAGTTATACCCTCCTATCAGCTCATATCTATGGGTTAAATCACTGAGGTCTTCTATTAATGTAGAATATGCATCACTTTCATAATCTGTTCTAGTAGCCAACTGATGGTTTATCTCATCCAATTGCAATTCTAGAGACTTAATTTCCTCAAAGGCTTGCTGGGCCTCTTCCAATACAGTCCTCCCTTGTACAAAATCTATATCTTGCCTTAAAAAACCCAATTGAAGGTCTTTTTCACTAGCTATAACACCAGTGTCTGGTTCCATATCTTTAGAAAGTAGTTTAAGTAGGGTAGATTTTCCAGCACCATTCTTTCCGATAAGACCTACACGGTCTCCAGCATTTAATCTAAATGAGATCTCTTCGAAGAGGTATTCTCCACCAAAACCTACAGATAACTTGTGTATATTGAGCATTTTTTGTGACTGTTGTTACATTAAAAAACCTCAGATTGAGGTACTTTTACAAAAATATTTTGCAAATGTTAAAAAAAGGAAACAAACTAAATAGCATTTTAACAGGAAGTTGTCCCAGATGCCAAGAGGAAAACATGTATTTGGACAAAAATCCCTATCATTTGAGCAAATTGTTTAAAATGCAAGAACGTTGTGGTCATTGTAATGCAAAATATATGATGGAGCCTTCCTTTTTTTACGGCGCCATGTATGTGAGTTATGGCGTTGGAATAGCATTTGCTGTAGCGGCATTTATAATCTCTTATTTATTTATAGGAAGTTCTCTAAAAACAGCCTTTATAGCTATTGTAGGCACTATGATTTTATTTTATCCAATTATAATTAGAATTTCCAGAAATATTTGGATCAATATTTTCATGCATTATGACCCCAATGCTGTGAAAGATTTTAAGACAAAAATCTAGCCACGTCCATCTCTGGATCTATGGCAATTCCGTCATAAATATAGCTAGACAATGCATTCGCAGCTGTAGGCGCTGTCAAAACTCCCCGAGAGCCCATTCCATTTAACACAAATAGGTTCTTGTACTCTGGGTGCTGCCCTACCAACGGCCTCCTATCTGAGACTGTAGGCCTTACTCCAGATACATGTGATACAATTTCATAAGGCAAGGTCATAAAGCGCTCTAAACGCTCCAAAAGAAAGGTTTTGGCTGCCTCTGTGGGGCCCTGAGTCTTATCTCTCCAAAAATAAGTAGAGCCTACTCTGTAAAGATCTTCTCCCAATGGAATAATAAAAACACCAGA
>Ga0255779_1003894_pt1 | contig 14702 bp, 14 predicted proteins | sample 011ome_21_FD_179977 | JGI IMG/M metagenome (GOLD analysis project Ga0255779, IMG submission 179977) | Coastal salt marsh microbial communities from the Groves Creek Marsh, Skidaway Island, Georgia - 011508AT metaG (version 2) | ecosystem: Environmental > Aquatic > Marine > Intertidal zone > Salt...
CAACGTTAATGAAGTTGGACTGAAAGTAGGATACAGTACAGCCAGTCATTTTATTTCGGCGTTCAAAAAGAAATACGGAACTACCCCAAAGAAATATATAATGTCTGTATCTTCGTGAGTAAATTTGACTGTAATGAGTAAAGGCATTTTACTTGTCAATTTGGGCTCTCCCGATTCCCCAGAGCCCAAAGATGTAAAGAAGTATTTAGGAGAATCTTTCAGCACCCTATTGTGTCTGAATACCGAGTCCCAATGGGTTGAATTGTTAGCTTATTGGATCGATAACTGGGCTTCTAGCGAAAATCCTTTCGCTTGATGTCAGAATCAAAAACTACTGCCTTAGGCACCCAATCTATTGGCAGTTTGCTCATCAAGCAAGCTGTGCCTGCATCTATCGGAATTTTGGTGATGTCTCTCAACGTTTTGGTCGATACAATTTTTGTCGGCCAATGGATAGGGTCCGTAGCCATCGCTGCCATCAATGTCGTTCTTCCCGTATCTTTTTTTGTCGCAGCTTTGGGGATGTCAATTGGTATTGGAGGATCCTCAATCCTCTCACGAGCCTTAGGTCAAAAGAATCAGGATAAAGCCCTACAAACCTTTGGCAATCAAATTACACTCACTTTCGTTCTTATCACTACTCTGGTAGGTTTTTGTTTGTATTACACAGACAGTATTGTAACAGCTTTTGGAGGACGTGGATTAATTTTTGAGCCTGCGAAAATCTATTATACCGTGTTGCTCTGGGGCGTCTTATTTTTGGGATTCAGCATGATGGGCAACAATGTTATCAGAGCTGAAGGTCAGCCAAAATTTGCCATGTGGGCCATGCTCATTCCATCTGTTTCTAACCTTGTTTTAGACGTGATTTTTATCAAATTCTTGAACATGGGAATGTTTGGTGCGGCCTTGGCCACTACCGCCTCCTATTTCCTGTGTTTTGTCTATATCTTGTGGTTCTTTCTTTCCAAACACTCTGCCTTAAAAATCAATTGGACTCATTTCGGGTTGAAATTGCCCATAGTCAAAGAAATCAGTTCCTTAGGATTTGTAACCTTATCCAGACAAGCTATTGTTAGTGTGACTTATCTGTTGATGAATACCATTCTATTCGATTTGGGAGGCGAAGATTCTGTTACGGCCTATGCCATTGTAGGCAGGATGTTGATGTTCGCCCTGTTTCCTATTTTCGGTATCACTCAAGGGTTTCTGCCGATCGCTGGGTATAATTACGGCGCCTTACATTACGATCGGGTGAAAGAAACGATTTATACGGCATTGAAATATGCTTCGATTTTGGCCACCGTGATTTTTGTATTATTGATGGCATTTCCAGATGCCATTACACGTATGTTTACGGACAATCAAGCGGTTTTGGAACAAACTCCAAGCGCCATGAGATGGGTGTTTGCTGCAACGCCTATCATTGCCATTCAGCTCATTGGAGCGGCGTATTTTCAGGCTGTTGGCAAAGCCACGCCTGCGTTGTTACTTACCTTGTCGAGACAGGGATTTTTCTTTATTCCTCTGGTTTTGATTTTGCCCATTTACCTTGGAACAACCGGGGTTTGGATGGCTTTTCCAATCTCTGATGTTTTGTCGACCTTATTGACAGGATGGTTTTTAAATCGAGAAATCAAGCGAAGGTTAAATAGCCCTTCTTAAAAAAATTGAGTATTTTTAAGTTTTAACAATCGTCCATGGCTGATTACTATCTTCACATTAAGGCTTTGCATTTGATTTTTGTAGTGACTTGGTTTGCAGGATTATTTTACATTCCTAGGTTATTCGTCTATCACATTGAAGCGCAAGACAAATTGCCCTTGGAAAGAGACATTTTAAGCAGGCAGCTCAAAATGATGTCCAAACGCTTATGGCTTATCATTACGTGGCCGTCGGCTATATTGGCTACCATTTTTGCACTGGCATTAATAGCAATTGTTCCTTCATGGCTTTGGCAACCTTGGATGTGGCTCAAACTAGCTTTTGTTTTTGGCCTGATTCTTTACCATCTCAAATTGCACCAAATGTATAGGGAACTGCAAGGAGATATTTTCAGATACTCTTCGATCCGTATGAGGGTTTGGAATGAGGGAGCCACTTTGTTCTTGTTTGCCATTGTTTTTCTGGTGATTTTAAAAAACACCATTGATTGGATTTATGGTCTACTTGGATTGGTAGTTTTGTCTGGCAGTTTATTTTGGGCCATCAAATCTTACAAACGTTCTAGAGAAAAGAGGTCCTAATGGTTTCAGGAAAATCTCATATCCGTTCCTTGCGATCGCGAATTTTTGTGTTCATGATTGCTTTGGTGGTAGTGGCATTTTTTCTCATCGCCTTGGTTACCATTTATCAATACAACGAACAAGCCATAGACTATCACGAAGAGCGATTGGAAAGAAAGGAAAGCCAGTTGCTTGCGAGTATAGATTATTCACTTGATCAGGCAGAAATTCCTGCAACTTCACAAAACATCGCTAAGATTTTTGACCAGAAATTGTTTGAAATAGCAGACATTCAAAATATTGCAGTGAGCCTATACAGTTTGGATGGACATCTGTTGTTGTGCACAGATGCGTGTGAAAACGAAGAAGGCCATTTGAAAGACATTCCGCAGGATGTAATTAATGGGCTCAAACAGTCAAGTGAAAATCGCATAGTTACTATGGAAGACGGAGATGATTCAGTCACCAGATCATCGTACTTGTTATTGAAAAATGAACAAAGTGAACCCATAGGAATTTTGTATGTGCCCTATTTTGATGACGATTCACTTAACGACGCCGAACTGAGAGAGTTTTTGATCAGGTTGGGGTTGGCTTATTTGATTTTACTGTTTGTGGCTATCACCTTTGCATTCTTCGTTTCAAGGTTCATCACGCGCTCTTTGATGAACATCACTCAGAAAATGAAAGAAACCCGTCTGGAAAAACGCAATCTAAAAATCGATCCTATCGGCGCAGGGCAAGAGTTGTTTGAACTCGTGGAGTCTTACAACAATATGATTGACGAGTTGGAAGAAAGTGCGGTTAAATTGGCAGCTTCGGAGCGCGAGCAGGCATGGAGAGAAATGGCCAAACAGGTAGCCCATGAAATCAAAAACCCTCTCACTCCTATGCGGCTTAACTTGCAGAGTTTTGCAGCAACCTTCAAACGTGAAAACCCTTTGGCTGATCAACAGTTGAAGGATTTTTGTCAGTCGATGTTGGAGCAAATAGACACCCTCAATGCTATTGCCTCGGCCTTTTCTAGTTTTGCGGACCTTCCTGAACCTAAAAAGGAACAATTGAACGTTGGTGAGGTGGTCAAGTCGGCAATTGAGTTGTTTGCAGAAATAAAGATTTCTCTTAAAATTCCAGATCAACAAGTGTACGCTAATTTCGACCGCACTCAGTTGATTCGGATCATGACCAATTTAATTAAGAATGCCATTCAATCTGTACCGAAGGGAAAAAGCCCTATCATTGTTGTGACGGTGACCGAAACAGAAAGCATGGTTAAAATTGGGGTTAAGGACAACGGATTAGGAATTGCCGTTGAGAATCAAAAAAAGATTTTCGAACCTAAATTCACGACCAAAAGCAGTGGCATGGGTCTTGGGCTCCCTATTGTAAAAACTATACTCGACAGTTATGGCGGGCGCATTTTTTTTGAGAGTATCCCCTCGTTTAGCACAACATTTTATATTGAATTTTCTAAAAACTAACAGATGACATTTGACAACCTTCTTTACCAAACCGTCCAAGGCATATCAATAATTACAATCAATCGACCAGACAAGCTCAACGCCTTGAACTACGATACAGTTATGGATCTCAACAGAGCTATTTCGGCCGCTCAGAAAGACCCTGACTGTAAAGTAATCATCATTACTGGAAGCGGGGACAAAGCGTTTGTCGCAGGAGCCGACATCAAAGAGTTCTCCAATTTTACCGTCGCTCAGGCAAGAGGATTGGCCCAGCGTGGTCACACGGAGTTGTGTGATTTAATAGAGCATTCCAATAAGCCTGTCATAGCCGCCATTAATGGGTTTTGTTTGGGCGGAGGTCTTGAGCTGGCCATGGCTTGCCATATTAGGGTGGCGTCCAGTAACGCCAAAATGGCCTTACCCGAAGTTTCTCTTGGCGTTATTCCTGGGTACGGCGGCACACAACGCTTGCCTCAATTAGTTGGCAAAGGAAGAGCTTTCGAAATGATCATGACTGGTGGAATGGTAGATGCTCAGAAGGCATTGTCTATGGGTCTTGTCAATCACGTCGTGGAGCAAGAAGGTCTGATACTTTTATGCCATTCGATCGCAGAAAAAATGATGGGAAATTCCAGTCTTGCTATTACTGCTGCCATAAAGGCCATCAACGCCAACTATCAAGACGGGGTAAATGGTTATCAGGTCGAAATGGATGAGTTCAGTCAATGTTTTGACACAGAGGACTTCAAGGAGGGGACCAATGCCTTTATCAATAAGAGACGGGCTAATTTTCCAGGGCGCTAACCTAATATCACCTCTGAACTGATGGTGGATTCTATTTGCGAGATCAAAGTCTCGTGATCGTTGTTTCCTATTTCGACGGCTGGATGAATTAAAAAACTAATTTGCGCTCCAATACCTAATGGAAAATGACCTTTCCCAGTAATTTTCCAGGTATTATTAATAGTAACAGGGACTACCAAGGCATTGGGAATGTTTTCAAATAAAGATTTAAGGCCTCTGATTTTAAAAGGTTTGGGATCTCCATTAGTGCTTCTGGTGCCTTCGGGAAAAATAACAGCGGCATAGTTGTTCTTTTGAATGTAATCTCCGAATTTTTTAATCATTTCGAGAGCTGATTTGGCATGACTTCGATTGATCAAAACCGATCCGCCGTGTTTCAAATTGTAACTTACTGAAGGGATTCCCTTGCCCAAGGATGCTTTGCCAACAAATTTGGGGTGATGTTTCCTGAAAAAATAAATGATTGGAGGAATATCAAACATGCTTTGGTGGTTAGCCACTATGATGAGAGGTCTGTCTGTGGGCAATTTTTTAAGGTTGATCATTTTGACCCGACTCCCCAAAAAGCCTAAACATCCAATCAATAATATTTGAAGAATCTCAACAGATTTTTTATGAGCCTTATAGCCAAAACCGTTTAACGCGATCCATTGAATGGGGTGAAAAACCAATAAGGATATGACAAAAAAGAAATAGAAAACTATCGATAGAGGATAAGACAGCAAATGCTTCAAAACAACTGGAGTTTTAGCAATAGCTGTTGTAAGCATTTATCAAATTTTCCGCAATCAATTGAGCAGGACGACCTTCAATATGATGTCTTTCCAACATGTGAACCAATTCGCCGTTTTTGAATAGTGCCATACAGGGTGAGCTAGGAGGAAATGGAACCATCAATTCACGAGCTCGAGAAGTAGCTTCTTGATCAACGCCAGCAAATACTGTGACCAAATGATCAGGTCTTTTGACGTTGGCCAATGACATTCGGGCTCCCGGACGGGCGTTGGCAGCAGCGCAGCCACAAACCGAATTGACAACAACCAAGGTGGTTCCAGATTGCGATATGGCCGCTTCTACACGGTCAGCGTCAGAAATTTGTTCAAAACCTACCATGGTAAGTTCGTCGCGCATGGGCTGTACAAGTTCGGGTGGATACATAAGATTTGTTTTTTGAAATACAAAGGTAAGGATTTCTCCTTGTAATTAGAATATTTACCTCACCTAGTACTTGTAGATTTTAGTTAAATTTGTGGATTAAAATTAGTCAAGTTATGGATTACGTATTTGCTTTTTTTGAGAGCATAGACCCAGTTTTGGGGGCATTTCTTGCTACCGTTTTTACTTGGGCCATGACTGCTTTGGGAGCTTCTTTAGTTTTTATGGTCAAAACCATGAACAGAGCCGTACTCGATGGAATGTTAGGATTTACCGGTGGTGTGATGGTAGCCGCTAGCTTCTGGAGCTTGCTTGCTCCTGGGATAGAAATGAGCCCAGGAGAAGGGTTTGTCAAAGTAATGCCGGCAGCCATTGGTTTTGCTTTCGGCGCCTTGTTTATCTATGGGTTAGATAAGGTTTTGCCTCACGTTCACATCAACTTCAAAGAAAGTGAAGGGATTAAAACACCTTGGCAAAGAACTACTCTGTTGGTTTTGGCTATTACACTGCACAACATCCCAGAAGGATTAGCGGTAGGGGTTCTTTTTGGTGGAGTAGCTGCAGGATTGCCCGAAGCGTCAATTGCTGGAGCGGTCGTTTTAGCTATTGGAATAGGCATTCAGAATTTTCCAGAAGGTATTGCCGTTTCTATGCCACTTCGCAGACATGGTTTGAGTCGACGCAAGAGTTTTATATACGGTCAGGCATCAGCCTTAGTCGAGCCTATAGCAGCAGTTGTGGGCGCCATGGCTGTGACTTTTTTCACGCCTATTTTACCTTATGCATTGGCCTTCGCCGCTGGAGCCATGATTTTCGTTGTAGTTGAAGAAGTCATCCCCGAAACGCAGCAGGACAAATACACAGACGTTGCCACCCTAGGATTTATTGGGGGCTTTATTGTCATGATGACACTGGATGTGGCCTTGGGCTAGGATTAGTGACACCCACAATCATCGCTTCCGCAGGCCTTTTTTGACTTCTTCGGAAAGAATTTGCGAAGCAAAAACCCTACCGCAATAAAGACCGCTATTCCTGTTAAAATGTATTGAACCAAAGGAGTCATTGTTGGGTCTTATTGGATGAGTTGAAAAGCGATTAAAGAAATAACGTAGGCGATAAATGTCATACCAAACAATTGAATTATAGGCCACTTCCATGAATTGGTTTCGCGCCTCACCACCGCCAACGTGCTCATGCACTGCATGGCAAAAGCATAGAAAAGTAATAGAGAAATACCGCTGGCAAGAGAAAACACCGCGCTGCCATCTGCTCTTTTTTCGGCCGACATCTTTTGTTTTAGGGTGTCGGGATTGTTACCACCGACACTGTAAATTGTTGCTAGAGTTCCAACAAATACTTCCCGGGCTGCAAATGATGTAACCAATCCTATACCAATTTTCCAATCATAACCCAATGGGCGTATCAAAGGTTCTATGGATTTGCCAATGAGTCCAATGTAAGAATGTTCCAGTTTGTAGGCCGCAATTTTTTGATCGACTTGATCAGAATCCAAATCCACATTCTCTTGTTGGACGATAGATGAGGCATTCTTAAATGAATCACCTGGGCCGTTTGAGGCCAAAACCCAAATCAGAACAGAAATCGCGAGGATGATTTTACCAGCTTCAAAAACAAAAGTTCTTGTTTTTTCCAAGACTGTAATGGCCACATTTTTGAACATCGGCACCTTAAAAGAAGGCATTTCAACCACAAAAAAAGATTTTGAACGGAATTTTAGAAGACGATTTAAAGTTGCCGCTGAGAGAATGGCCATCCCAAACCCAATGAGATAGAGCAGCATGAGGGTAAGAGCTTGATAGCTCAATCCTAGAAATCTGCCTTGAGGAATCACCAGTGAAATGATGATCAGATACACAGGCAAACGCGCCGAACAGGTGATGAAAGGGGTAACTAAAATTGTAATTAAACGCTCTTTCCAATTTTCGATATTTCGAGCGGCCATGATGGCTGGAATAGCGCATGCAGTTCCCGATATCAGCGGAATAACACTTTTACCGCTCAGACCAAATCGCCTCATGACTCGATCCATGAGAAACACCACACGACTCATGTATCCGCTTTCTTCCAATATGGCAATGAATAAGAACAAAAAGGCGATTTGAGGAATAAAAATGACGATACCTCCCACCCCAGCAATGATTCCGTCGGCCAGCAAGTCCGTGAACACTCCTGAAGGTAAGGTCGCCTTTGTCCATTCGGACAATTGTGCGAAAGAAGCATCGATATAATCCATTGGCGTACTTGACCAGTCATAGATGGCTTGAAAAATCGATAAGAGGATGACAAAGAAAATGGCATAGCCCCAAAACTTGTGCATCGTTAAACGGTCAAGAGTCGCTCTGAAGTCTTTGGCTTTACTGATGTCAATGGTCTGGCCCTGTTTGAGCACATTATTGATAAACTGATATCTTTTGATGGTTTCTTTTTGCTGCAGTCGTTTGAGGTCCGATTTGGACTTGGTTTTGAAGACAGCCACATCCATTTCCTGTCGATTGATTTTTCCAAAATTGACATCTTGTGTGATGACCAGCCAGAGTTTGTACAGTTGTTGATTGGGGAAGGCCGAGCGTAACTGATCGAAATAGGGAGGGTCTATCGACGAGGCGTTGAGGCAAGGTTCTAATGAGAGTTCTCTGTAGTTGGAAATAAGGGTTTTTAGATAAGCAATTCCAGTGTTTTTTCGGGCACTGACTAAAGCAATTTTAGTCTTTAGGGCCTCTTCCAAATAAGGAATATTGAGAGAAATGCCTTTTGCCGACATCCGATCGGCCATGTTGATGACCAAAATGGTGGGAATTTCTAAATCCTTGATTTGGGTAAACAGCAACAAATTTCTTTTGAAATTTTCTACATCACTCACAATGATTGCCACATCAGGAAAATCCTTGTTGTTTTTGTTGAGCAATAGTTCAATGACTATGTTCTCGTCCAAGGAGGATGCATTCAAACTGTAGGTGCCCGGAAGATCTAGTATATGAGCTTTGAGGACATGGGACAGCTTACAGACCCCTTCTTTTTTGTCAACGGTAATACCGGGATAGTTCGCTACCTTTTGATTTAACCCAGTCAAGGCGTTGAACACTGAAGTTTTTCCAGTATTTGGATTCCCGATGAGAGCGACGTTGATTTGCTTACTCATCGGGATCGATTTCTATACAAATCAGCGCAGCGGTATCTCGGCGTATTGCCACAAACGCATCGTCAATATTCAGATAAAGCGGGTCTAAAAACGGGGCGACTTGCAGCAATTTTACTCTGTTTCCAGGCAGGCAGCCCATCTCCAACAATTTGAAAGGAATGGCTTCCGAAGAACATTCAATAATGGTAGCCGCTTGGCCCAGCCTCAAGTCTGCAATAGTAGACATCCTTATTTAGATTGATTTTAAAGAAGCAAATTTAGACAAAAAGAATCAGTCTAAATAAGCCGCCTTAAGAATTTTTATATCGTCGAGTAATCGCTCGATTTCTTCCTTCTTAGTGCCGTCGTAGAATCCTCGAATACGTTTTTCCTTATCAATGAGCATAAAGTTTTCAGTGTGGATCATGTCGTTAGGTCCGCCGTCGCCATCTTCTTTGACAGCGAGATAGGACTTCCGTGCAAGCTCATAAATCTGTTTTTTGTCGCCAGTGACCAGTTGCCACTTGCGGTCTACAATCCCTTTTTGGTTGGCGTAGGCCCTCAATTGTGTGACGGAATCTATTTCGGGAGTCACTGTGTGTGACAACAACATGACCTCGGGATCGTTTAGAATACTGGCTTGTACCTCGGCCATATTTTTGGTCATAATGGGGCAAATGCTTGGGCAGGTGGTGAAAAAGAAATCGGCGACGTATATTTTATTTTCAAAAGTTTTTTCGGTTACGGTTTCTCCATTTTGATTGGTCAAACTGAAATTCGCGATTTTGTGATAGTTGATTTGATGTTGAATGGTACTGTCCACCAATTCCTTGTTGACCATGGCAGGTTGGTAAATCGGCAAGCGTTTAACTGGGTTGAGCATGCTGTAGATCAGCAAAATAATAACGATTGACAGCGGTCCGAGAAGGAGCCATAGTGTTCGGTATTGCCTGACGAATCGCCACATATAAATTGTTTTAGAAGAGGGTTATTTTATTATCTTCACACAAAATTACAACACAAACGTCACACTGTTGGCCTTAAAAGACCTAATATTATGAAGCATCTTCTTTTTTTACTTTTTACCGTCTCTATGTTTGCTCAGCAAGAAGTAGATCAATTCAGTCAATGGGAATCAGAGCGTTCCCTTGCCATGAAGCAGCTACTGATCAACCCGAACACCGCCAACTATGACGTTCAGCACCAGCTGTTAGAAATTCAAGTCGATCCGGCAAACTCTTCTATTGCAGGGACGGTAACAACCACTTTTCGGGCAATATCTGATATGGCGGGAATTACTTTTGATTTATCCAATAATATTGTTGTGAGTAGCGTGATGATGAATGGCGCAGCATTGACCTTTAACCAGAATTTAACCGATGAATTGACCATCACTTTTGCCAATACCATTTCTGCCAACGAGGTTGGAGAAATTGCAGTGAGCTATTCGGGCAATCCTATCAGTTCTGGGTTTGGCTCATATGAAGCAACCACGCACAACAACGATCCTATTGTTTGGACCCTTTCAGAGCCTTATGGGGCCAAAGGTTGGTGGCCTTGCAAACAAGACTTAAACGATAAAATTGACCTCTTAGACGTTAAAATTACTACTCCAGTAACCAATGCCGATGGGGAGGAATACGTCGCAGTCTCCAATGGCATGGAACAAGGCCAAACAGTAGCAAACGGTCTTAAGACTACTCACTACCGACATCAACATCCCATTCCGGCCTATTTGGTCGCTTTTGCAGTAACCAATTATGCGGTTTATAGCCATACGGTAGAGAACAATGGCAATCCTTTCGAAATCATCAATTACGTCTATCCCGAATCATTGGAATCTAGTCAGGCGAGTACCGCCGTGACCGTGGATATCATGAATTTATTTATAGATCTGTTTGAACCCTATCCCTACGAAGACGAAAAATACGGTCATGCACAGTTTGGCTGGGGAGGCGGTATGGAACATACTACAGTATCTTTTATGGGTGGATTTAGCCGTGGGCTGATCGCTCACGAATTGGCTCACCAGTGGTTTGGCGATAAGGTCACCTGCGGCAGTTGGAGGGACATTTGGCTGAATGAGGGTTTTGCAACGTTTTTAACAGGCCTAGTCAGTGAACATTTGGATGGTCCTGAGGGACATCTCGAATGGAAAGTAAGCAAAATCAACTCTATCACTTCTCAACCTGACGGTTCAGTTTACTTGGCCGAAGCTGATACTACCAATGTGGGACGTATTTTCAGTTCTAGATTGTCCTACAACAAAGGGTCGATGGTTTTGCACATGTTGCGTAAAAAAATGGGAGATGAAGCCTTTTTTCAAGGAGTACAAACCTACCTCAGTCATCCCGATTTGGCTTACGCCTATGCCAAAACGGTAGATTTTATCCCCATCATGGAAGCTGCCCATGGCAGTAGTTTGACTGAATTTTTTCAAGATTGGTTGTACCGCGAGGGTTACCCATCTTATGACCTGCAATGGACCGCTAATGGCACTAACGAAATTGTAATTACATTGAATCAAACTCAGAGTCACGAATCCGTTGCTTTCTTCGAAGCTGGGGTCAAAATCCGCATGACAGGGGCCAATGGTGCACAGGAAGATGTTCTACTGGACCACACCACAAGCGGGCAATCATTTACTGTGGCTACTAATTTTGAAGTGACCGATCTTATTTTTGATCCCGAAAAGGATCTTATTTCAAATGGCAATAGTGTTACCTTAGGTTTGTCCAATCCTCAATGGCAGTCTGGATTGCGGGTCTATCCCAATCCGACCTTCAATAGCCTGCGTGTTGACGCTCCTGGAATTAAGATCAAATCGGTTAGCCTTTACAATGCCCAAGGGCAATTTCTCAAGAAATTGAAACGCTCCAATGACATAGATTTGTCCGGGATTTCTGCTGGACAACTTGTATTGGTTTTTGAAACGAATAAAGGTCGAGCAGAAAAAATCATCGTCAAGCAATAGACTGACGGGTTCAGTTCTTTGTTTTGACTTCAAAGCAGTACCTTTGCCCTTCGAAATTAATCGCTATTTATGGAATTTGTAATCAAGATTGCCCAATTTCTATCAAGTTTATCCCTGCTCATCGTGCTTCACGAGTTGGGGCATTTTATTCCTGCCAAACTCTTCAAAACCAGAGTAGAGAAATTCTATCTGTTCTTTGACGTCAAGTTTTCTTTGTTTAAAAAGAAGATTGGAGATACGGTATATGGCATAGGCTGGTTGCCTTTGGGCGGCTATGTCAAGATATCGGGAATGATTGACGAAAGCATGGATAAGGAGCAAATGGCGCTTCCTCCGCAGCCTTGGGAGTTTCGCTCTAAGCCAGCATGGCAACGACTGATCATTATGGTCGGTGGGGTTACGGTTAATTTCTTATTGGCCTATGTCATCTATATCGGGATGGCCTTTGGTTATGGCGAGTCGGATATTGCCACGAGCAGCATCAAGGACGGCTATTGGATTGCCAACCCTTTGTTTGAAGACTTTGGTCTTCAGACTGGTGATGATATCATCGCCATCAATGATAAGCCTATAGAGAATTACTCTGACATCAAAGCGTACTTTTTAGAGACTAAGACCATGACCATTGAGCGCAATGGTGCTACCATGGTGTTGGATTTCCCCGATGACTTTTTGGGTCAGTTGAGCGACAGCGGTGACCGCAGCTTTGTGGAGTTGCGCATGCCTTTTATGGTGGGAAGCGTCGATCCCTCTTCGTTAAACACCGAGGTGGATCTGCAGCCTAGAGATGTTTTTTTAGCCTTCGGTGATAAGGCAGTGCCCTATTATGATGAGGTGAGCGAAACGCTCAACGCCATGAAGGGACAAAGTATTGCGGCTGAGATTTTACGCGATGGGCAAACCTTGACCCGCGAGTTGAGAGTAGATGACAATGGGAAGATTGGTGTTTATCCAGGAGGGTCCTATCAAGAGTTTGCCGCTTTGGGTTACTTCGACATTGTTCAAAAAAATTACGGTTTTGTAGAAAGCATTGGTGTAGGCGGCCGATTGTTTGCCGAAAAAATGGGAAGCTACTGGGGACAATTGAAACTTATTTTCAGCCCAAGTACAGGAGCCTATAAGGGTGTAGGAGGTTTTAAAGCCATTTACGACATTTTCCCAGACAGTTGGAGTTGGTCAACGTTTTGGAGCATAACAGCCTTCCTGTCGATCATGCTTGGGGTGCTCAACTTGCTGCCCATACCAGTTTTGGACGGAGGTCACGTGATGTTTTTAATGTTCGAAATGGTGAGTGGACGCAAACCGAGCGACAAATTTATGGAGTACGCCCAAACCGTAGGTTTTTTCATCTTAATCGCTTTAGTGTTGTTCGCTAACGGCAACGACATTTTTAAGGCCATTACCGGCTAGATGATTTAAGATAATTCTATTTGGTGGGACTTAAAAATAATTTATATTTGCCCTCCAATTGAACATTCCTCCTTAGCTCAGTTGGTTAGAGCATCTGACTGTTAATCAGAGGGTCCTTGGTTCGAGCCCAAGAGGAGGAGCAAAGAATAACACAAGGTTTGCAGTGATGTAAGCCTTTTTTTGTGCCTTACACATTCACTTCAAATATAATCAAAATTGTTATTTACTGGCAGTCCTGAGACAGTTGATGATGATTATTATATGAATGCATTCGTAGGTGTGTACACGCTATGCAATAAAGGGTAATCAATTTGGTTATTCCACCGGCAGAACACCATAAAACTAACATATAGCATTAATGCTGTATGTCTATTAGAGGAGTCCCCTCCCACTCAAGACCCCCCACACCAATCTAGTACACCGACACAGCCCCCTTTAAATAACGTTTAAACCGCTGAGTAATTAAAACTTACTAACGCTAAGAGAAGATAGAACAGGAATTAGAAAAGCCTTTATTTCACATTGAGACCATGGATAAAACAGAAGATGTAAAATACTAGATCCACTAGATGAAATGAAATTAATAAGCTTACTAACAAAAAAAATGATATTTTTGAAGATAATCCAGCTCATTATCAAAAAACTACTCTTAGTCTCTGCTTTATTCATTTTCGGTTATGGTTTTTCACAGACGCTTACTGTTGTTGATGGCAGCAGCATTACTATAAACACCAACAGTTCAGTAACAATAGACGGACTTCAGTTAGCCCCAACTGCTGCTTATACCATTGCTGGCCCCAATGCATTTAATCGCACTTCAGCGCCTATTGTAGTGGGAAGTAATAGCAGTATTAATAGAGTATATACAACAGCAGAAGTACTGTCAGATTACCTAGGGGTTATTACTTTTAGCTATGAAGACAGTGAGCTTAATGGCATCTCTGAATCAGATTTAGTTATGGAAGTTCAGGATGGCAATGGGGTTTGGAATAATGTTCTGCCTACCATTGACCAAACTAACAACACTTTAACCTATGACTTTACAGAACTTGTCAGTTTTACTACTGTAACGGCCAGTTCAGTGAATGCCACACTAAGTGTAGAGCCTATAGAAATTAATGACTTTGTTAAAGTCTATCCCAATCCAGCTACAGACTATCTATTTATTAAATCAGACCTCAATTACCGATCTACGCTATACAATGTAGCGGGACAGCGTGTTTTGGAGTCTAGCTCAAAACAACTTAAAGTTATAGACCTTCCAACAGGGGTCTATTTACTACAATTAAAATCAGAGGCCAACACCATATCAACCTTTAAAATCATAAAGAAATAAAATGAAAAAAATTACTCTATTCACCATATTCCTCTTTTCAGTATTAAGCTATGCACAAGTTGGCATCAATACCAACACACCAGATTCATCATCAGCACTAGATATTGAGTCCACCACAGGGGGAATACTCATTCCACGTTTAACAGAAACACAACGGGATGCCATAAGCTCACCCGCAACAGGTCTAATGATTTAT